>Ga0066378_10000072_pt1 | contig 39792 bp, 37 predicted proteins | sample Knorr_S23_td_DCM_FD_70947 | JGI IMG/M metagenome (GOLD analysis project Ga0066378, IMG submission 70947) | Marine microbial communities from Southern Atlantic Ocean transect - Knorr_S23_td_DCM_ad_71m_LV_A | ecosystem: Environmental > Aquatic > Marine > Oceanic | place: Southern Atlantic ocean...
TTAGAAATATTACTTGGTTTTTATCCATCTGGAAAATTAGAAATTTCAGATCAACTTCCTAAAAAACTTCCTCCTATTCCGTCTGGGTTACCATCAGATTTATTGATAAGAAGACCTGATTTAAAAGCTGCCTTAGAGAAAGTTAAAAGTGCTGGTTATAAACTTGCTGAGGCTAAAAGATCTAAATTACCTTCATTTTCATTAACTACTTCAGGAGGAACTTCTTCTGAAGAGTTGAAAGATGTTTTGAATGGGGATTATGGAGTTTGGAGTCGAATTCTTAATATTAGTGCACCTATTTTCCAAGGAGGCAGATTGGATGCTAATGTAAAATTAAATCAATCACAATTAACCCAATCTGAGATTAATTTAGTAAATAAATCATTAATGGCATTTATGGAGGTGGAACAATTATTGAATAGTGAAAATTCTATTGAAACACAGTTAAAATTATTGAATATAGCAGTTTCACAATCAAAAGCGGCTTATGATCTTTCAAAAGCTAGATATGAATCAGGTTTAATAGATTTTATAACAGTCTTGAATAGTCAAAATCAATGGTTTAATTCTCAATCTCAGTATTTTTCATTAGAAAGAACTAAAATTGATAATAGATTACAACTTATTTTAGCTCTAGGAGGTTCTCTAGAAAGTTTAAACTAGGAAATTAATATGAATTTAAAACGTTTTTTTAAGATGATATTAAGTAAAACAATATTAAATAAAAGATATATTCCATTTTTTATTATTTTGATTGGATTTATTGGTTTAGTGGGATTAATTAGATTCAAACCAACAGTAATTGGAGATCAATCAAAATATGTACCTCCTTTAGTTGAAACAATAAAAGTGGAAAATAGAGATGTTCAGATCATGGTTAAATCACAAGGCGAGGTTATACCTAGAACAGAAATTAATTTAACATCTGAAGTTTCAGGAAAAATAATCTGGGTATCAGAAAACTTTTCATCTGGAGGAACTTTTACAAAAGGTGATACTTTGATAAAATTAGACTCTAGAGATTATGAATTAGCTTTGGTTACAGCAGAATCTAATCTTTCACAATCAAAAGTTGCTCTTCAAAGAGAAATAGCAGAATCTAATATTGCAAAACAAGAATGGGATAAGGTTTCTGATGGAGAAGCTTCGGATCTAGCTTTAAGAAAACCACAACTTGCTCAAGCAAATGCTTTTTTTGCAGCATCAGAAGCTACTTATGAACAGGCGAAAAGAAATTTAAATAGAACATCTATTTTAGCACCGTTTGATGGAAGAGTTAGAAAAAAAAATACTGATTTAGGCGCTATAATATCCCCTGGTATTCCGTTAGGTATGATATATGCAACAGATTATGTAGAAGTAAGATTACCAATTGCAAATGTTGATCTTTCCTTTTTAGATATACCGTTTGATGGTACCTTAATTGAATTAAATAAACAACCGCAAGTAGAATTATTCTCAAAAATTGGTAATAAAATATATGAATGGAGTGGTAAAATAATAAGATCAGAAGCCGAAATTGATCCACTATCTAGAATGTTATCAGTTGTAGCAAGAGTTTCAGAACCATATGACAGGTCAATTAATGAAATTCCACTTAAAGTTGGTTTATACGTTAATGCAAACATTTTTGGAAAAAAATTTAAAAATATATATGTTGTTCCTAGGCATGTTATTTCAAATAATAATTTTATTTGGACAACAAATAAAGAAGGGATATTATTTCAAAAACAAGTTGAGGTACTCCGAACTGAAAATGACTATGCTTATATTAATTCAGGATTAAATTCAAGTGATGAAATTCTGATAACCAAGCTTGGTTTTATAATTAATGGAATGCAAATAAGAACTAATTAAAATGAGTAAAATAATAAATTGGTTTGTTAATAATACAGTTGCAGCAAATCTTTCAATGGTCATTATTATTGTTTCGGGTATATTTACAATACCAAATTTAGATTTAGAGGTTTTTCCATCAATTGAGCCTCAAGTAATTACTGTTAGTGTTGCATATCCTGGAGCTTCGCCATCAGATGTTGAAGAAGCGATTTGTATTCCAATTGAAGAAAATTTGCAAGGTTTGGAAGGTGTAAAAAAAATATCATCTAATTCATCAGAAAATTCGGGAACTGTTACTATTGAGTTATTACCAGAAGTAGATAGAAAAGAAGCTTTGGCTGATGTAAAAGCTCAGGTAGATGCTATTGATAATCTTCCGTTAGATGCAGAAAGACCAGTTGTAAAACAGTTTGTTGTAGTTGGTGATGTCATGAGTGTTGCAGTTTCAGGTAATATAGACGACGAAAGTTTGCTTAACATCACTAAAGAAATAAGAGATGAAATTACATCTCTTCCTGGAATAACATTAACAGCAATTAAGGGTAATAAACCAAGAGAAATATCAATTGAAGTTTCTGAGTCTTCATTATCAAAGTATAGTTTATCATTTGACCAAGTAAGTAATGCTATTAAGTCTTCTTCTTTGGACATTCCTGGGGGATCTGTTGAAACATCAATAGGTGAGATATTAATACGATCAAAAGGTCAATCATATTCTAAATTTGATTTTGAGAAAATACCAATTCTAGCTAGACCTGATGGAACAATTTTATTACTTGGTGATATTGCTGAAGTCGTAGACGGTTTCTCAGATATTGATCTAGAACAGAAATTTAATAATGAAAAAGCTCTTCTTATAACTGTTTTTAGAGTAGGTAAACAAAATGCACTTGATATATCATCTTCAGTCACATCGTATATTTCTGATAAACAAAAACAATTACCAAATGGTATTTCCATAACACCTTGGAATGATGAGTCAAAACTTTTAAGAGGAAGAATAGATTTGATGCTCAAAAATGCATATTTTGGTTTATTGTTAGTTGTTATTGTTTTAGCACTTTTTTTAAAACCTAGATTAGCATTTTGGGTCTCATTAGGAATTCCAATATCATTTATGGGGGGATTTTGGCTTTTGCCTTTAGCTGGAGTATCTATAAATATGATTTCATTATTTGTATTTATTTTAGTGCTGGGTATAGTTGTCGATGATGCTATTATTGTAGGCGAAAATATTTTCATGTGGAGAGAAAGAGGATTAAATAGTGTTGAAGCGGCAAAAAAGGGAGCAAGTCAAGTTGCCACACCTGTTATTTTTGCAGTTTTAACAACAATGGCAACATTTTCTCCTATGTTATCTGTTGCGGGAGAAATTGGAAAAATATGGAAAATTATACCATCAGTGACAATAGCAGTATTGATTTGGTCATTATTTGAATCATTGACAATTTTACCAGCTCATTTAGCTCACATTCAAGATAAACCAATTAAAAATAAATTATTGAATAGGTTGGGAAAAAGATGGGAGCTTTTTCAAAGTTACCTAATAAAAGGATTAGATGATTTTAAAAACAAGATATATCTACCAGTTCTAAAAAAAGCTTTATCAAAAAGAATAACTACAATTTCAGTTGCTATATCAATTTTTTTCTTAACTGTTGGTTATATAGGAGGAGGTTGGATAAAGTTCACTTTTTTTCCTGCATTAGAAGCTGACGTGGTAATTGGAATTTTAGAATATCCATCAGGTACACCTGTTTCAATTACTTCAAAAGGATTAAACGATTTAGAAAAATCAGCTCAAAAATTAAAGAAACAACTTGATGAGGAATTCCCTGGTGAAATAATATTTTTAAATGATTTGGCAACTGTTGGAGATCAACCCTTTAGATTAAGGACAAGTCAAGGACCTGGCTCATTAAACCTTTCCTTTTTTGCTTCTCATTTAGCTGAATATGTTTTGGAGTTATCTCCAGGTGAAAATCGAGTAATAAGTGCAGCAGAAGTTGCTAAAAGATGGAGAGAGTTAACTGGTCCAATTCAGGGTGTTAAAGATTTAAGTTTTAGTTCAACTTTTATATCTGCAGGAGACCCTATTAATTTTCAATTGACAGGAACTGATATTGCAGATTTGCAAGAAGCAACAATGATTATCAAAGAAGAAATGGCTTCTTATAATGGAGTATTTGATATAAAAGATTCTTTTTCATCAGGAAAAGATGAAATGAAATTATCACTTCGTGATGAAGCTAAAAATTATGGATTAAATAATATTTATCTTGCAAATCAGGTAAGACAAGCCTTTTATGGTGAAGAAGTACAAAATTTTCAAAGAGGTAGAGATCAAGTGAAAGTTATGTTGAGATATCCAAAAAACGAAAGAAGGTCTATTGGCAATCTTGAAAATATGGAAATTAGAACTCCTCAAGGTCAAGAAATTCCTCTTAAACAGGTTGCTCAAATGACAATGACAAAAGGTTTTTCATCAATTTCTAGAGTTGATAGGCAAAGATCAGTAAACATTACAGCTGATGTAGATTTATCAGTAACCTCTAGTAATGAAGTAATATCTAGTTTAGTTGCAAATGAGTTCCCAAAAATTTTAAGAGATTATCCATCTGTGGGTTATTCTCTCGAGGGTGAACAAAGAGAACAAAGTGAAAACTTAGCATCAATTGGAAGAAATTTTATAATTGCCCTTTTTGTAGTTTATGCTCTTTTAGCAATACCTTTTAAATCATATTTTCAGCCTTTGGTTGTCATGACAGCTATTCCGTTTGGTTTGACTGGAGCATTGATAGGTCATATAATAATGGGTATAGATTTTTCGATGATTTCACTTATTGGAATTGTTGCACTCTCAGGAGTAGTTGTTAATGATAGTTTAGTTTTAGTAGATTTTATAAATAAATATAGAAAAGAAGGAGGAAATACCGCATTTAAGGCTGCAATGTTGGCTGGGCCAAGAAGATTTAGACCAATAATTTTAACCTCAATTACTACTCTTGTAGGTTTATTACCACTTTTATTAGAAAAAAGTATTCAAGCAAAATTTTTAATCCCTATGGCTGTATCATTAGCTTTTGGAGTATTATTTGCAACATTAATTACATTAATTTTAGTTCCAACAAGTTATTTGGTTTTAGAGGATTTTTTAAATTTATTTAAAAAAAGTAAAAAGTTAAATAGTAAGATATGAAAAAGAAAATTATTAGAGGATTATTTGTAATGGTATTTTTTTTAACACCTTTTATTTTATTACGCTCCTTTTTATTTGGAGTGACATCTGATGTAAATAAGTTAATTAGCCCTAAAAAATCTATTTATGATATTTCGGCAAAACTATTAAATGGAAATACAGTAAGATTAGAACAATTTATCGGAAAAAAAATCCTATTAGTAAATGTTGCATCTAATTGTGGGTATACATATCAATATGAACAACTTCAAAAACTGCATGAAAATTATGGAGATAAGGTTTACGTAGTAGCTTTTCCTTCAAATGATTTCGGTTTTCAAGAACCAGGTTCTGATAATGAAATAAAAGAATTCTGTGAAACAAATTATGGTATAACATTTACAATGTTTTCAAAAATTAAAGTTATTGGAAAAAACAAACATCCAATTTACGAATGGCTTTCTAATCCTAAATTAAATGGATGGAATAAACAAGGACCAACATGGAATTTCTGTAAATATTTAATTGATAAAGAAGGAAAACTTGTAAGATTTTATAACTCAAATATAAAACCTATGTCAGATGAAATTATCAATGATATTAACAGTTGATTTTATGGAATCAATTTTATTTTTCCATTTTTTTTTAAGTTTTTTTATGACAGGTATAATATGTTTGATTCAATTAATTCATTATCCTTCATTTTCGTTTATAGATAAAAATATGTATTCAAAATTTCAAACTTTTCATATGAGCAGGATATCACTTCTTGTTGGGCCTATAATGATTTTAGAATTTTTTAGTGGATTATTTTTGTTATTTTTTTTTTATTCTGAATCAAATTTTTTTATAATTAATTTCATATTAAATATTTTGATATTAACAATGACCATAATTGTATTTGGAACTATTCATAAAAAACTTATACAAGGTTTTAAACCTTTTTTATTTGAAAAATTAATATCTATGAATTGGATTAGAACTGTTTTATGGTTGCTGAAAAGTATATTTATATTTTTATACAATTTTAAATTTATTTAATGAATTATTTTAGAATTCTTTGGATTTGTTTGAATATGGCGTTTGCATTTTTACTATTAGCTCCATTTGATATTATTTTTAGTATAATTTTTATTAAAAAAAGACCATGGTTTCTTGCTTGGATTTGGTCTAAATGGGTTTTTTTTATTTCAGGAATTAATTACAAAATTGAAGGTAGAGAACATCTTAAATCTAATGAGCATTATGTTTTTATGAGTAATCATACGCATGAGGTTGATATTGGTTTATTGTTTATGGCACTTAAAAGAGATTTAAATTTTATAATAAAAAAAGAATTTAAAAATGTACCTTTTGCTGGTTGGTATGCTAATTTAAAAGGTCACTTGTTTGTTGATAGGTCAAACCCAAGGAAAGCGCAAATGACCCTTAATGATGGAGTTGAAAGATTAAAAAAAAGACCAAGATCAATTATTATTTTTCCTGAAGGTACTTATTATAAAGATAGAAAAATAAGAAAATTTAGACCAGGAGGAGCTGTTTTAGCTCTTAAAACAGGATTGAAAATAGTACCAATAGCAATTCACTCTAAAGCAGATTTAACAGGTCTATTCGTTAAAAATACATGGAAAAATCCACTTAATGTAATTATTGGTGAACCTTTTTCAGTTAAAAAATTAGATTTTGATGATAGGTATAAAATTGCTGATAATACAAGGCAAAAAGTTTTACAGTTGATTAAATCTTGAAAAAATATAATTTAAAATTATTATGAATTATTACAAAATAGCGTTTTTAAGAATTCCACTAATATTTTTATTAATGAGTTCAATAATTTTTTCACAATCTAATACAAGAATTAGTGGATTTATAACTGACAAAGAGTCTGGAGAAGTATTAGTTGGAGCCAATGTTTTTTTGATGGAAACAGGAAAAGGTATGGCAACGGATAGAAATGGATATTATGTATTAGATAATATTATTCCAGGTGATTACACTTTTATAATAAGTTATTTAGGATATGAAGAATACAAAGAAAAAATCAATTTCGTTGAAGATTTGATTATTAAAAAGGATATTGAATTACCAAGAATTGTCCTTCAGTCTGAGGAAGTTGTTGTTCAAGGAGAAAGGATTCAAAGAAAGATTAATATTCAACCTAGTAAGGTGAGTTTAAGTCCAAGGCAAATAAAGAATTACCCAGCATTAGCTGAGCCAGATATCTTTAGAGCAATTCAAGCATTACCCGGTGTTCTAACTTCTTCTGAGTTTAGTACTGGATTAATAATAAGAGGTGGTAATACAGATCAAAATTTAATACTTCTTGATGGTATAACGGTTTATAATCCAAGTCATCTCGGCGGGTTATTTTCAAATTTTATATTAGATGCTGTGAAAGATGCAGAATTAATTAAAGGAGGATATAACGCAGAATATGGAGGAAGGTTATCAGCTGTTTTAAATGTAACAAGTAGAGAAGGGAATAGAAAAGAATTTCAAGGTACAGCAAATATATCCTTATTAGCAGCTCAAACTACGCTAGAAGGACCATTTTATAAAGGTGCTTGGGTTTTATCAATGAGAAGAACCTATATTGACAAAGCTCTTAAACTAGCAAGTGATCTTAATTTAACTGATGCAAAAGTTCCTTATTATTTTTATGATCTTCAAGGACATATGTTTTCCGATATTTCTCCAAAAGATAGGTTAAGTATTAGTTTTTATGGAGGTTTAGATGATTTTTATTTTGATGATTTAGGTTTTAATGCAGAATGGGGAAATAGAACTTTTAGTTTAGCTTATAGAAGATTATTTAATGATTTATTGATTGGTAATTTTTTGATTGCTAATAGTAAATTTGAAACATTTTTTGGTCTAGGAGGTGAATCCGGTATCAGAGATAATAATTTAATTGATGACCAAACATTTGCAGCAAATTTTTCATATTTTCAATCCCAGGATCTTACTTGGAAATTTGGAGTTCAAGGAAAAATTTTAGGTTTTGATTACACAAGTTCATTTTCGGATACTGTTTTATTTAGGATAGATCGTTCTCCATATGAATTAGCTGCTTATCTAAAAACTAAGGTTCCATTAGGTGATAGTTTTATCATTGAGCCTGGAATAAGATTTAACACATATTCGGATCAGAAAAATAATTTTTTTCCAGAGTTAAGACTTGGCTTAAAATATTTAATTAATGATGATAGATATATTAATTTTGCTGTTGGTAATTATCATCAATTTATACAAACTGCTCAAGATGATTTCAATCCCTCAATCATTGATTTTTGGATTGCTATAGATAAGTCAGTTGAAGCTGGAGCTTCACAACAAATTGTTTTAGGCTATGAGGAGTATATAGATTCTAGATATAAAATTCAAATTGAAGGTTATTATAAAAACATTCAAAATACTTTAACCTTTGTTGATTCAAGGTCATCAACTGATGAAATATTAGAAAATTCATCTGTTGGAGATAATTTTTTAATGTCAGATGGTTATGCATATGGTTTAGAGCTTTTTACTCAAAAATTAACTGGAAAATTTACTGGTTGGATTTCTTACACTTATTCCATCTCAAGAAAATCAATTGAAGAATCTTATTTTTTTAATAATTGGGATAGAAGGCACGCATTTAGTTTAATTGGTAATTATTCGTTGAGTAAAAAATGGGAAATGAATTGGAATTGGGCTTATCAATCTGGTCAAGCATATACACCTATTTTAGGATATTTTTTGGAGGATTTAGATTACGGTATAGCAGATCCTGCTAATATGAAATTTAGAACAATTCCAGGAATAAGAAATTCGGGTAGGTATCCAGCATTTCATCGATTGGATTTTTCACTTGTTAGGAGTATTCAAACAAAAAGATTTGAAAAAATGGATTTCTATATTCAAATCATTAATGCCTATAATAGAAAAAATATTTTTAGATATGTGTATGGATCAGGTAATGTTTATAATGGTGTTGATGATGATGGTGATTGGGATAAAAATAAACATGATAGCAATGATAATAATCGGCCAGATAGGGGAGAAACAAATGTCGATGAATCTGATGAGGCTAGAATTTCAAGATCCGATATTTCTATATTTCCATTAATTCCAACCTTTGGATTGACGATAGATTTTTGATGAAAAAAATATTAATAATCACACTCGTTTTTTTTACAATTAGCTGTATAGATGAAAAACCAGCAGAATATGAGGAAAAATTAACAGTTTTTTCAAGTATCACTGGAGGATTATCAATGGGAGTAGGTGGAGATACTTGTGTTGTATCCCTTTCTAATGAAATTACAAATGATTTAGATCCAAAGTCTTTATTTATTAGTGATGCTATGGTAATAATTTCAGAAAACGGTTCAGAAAAGATAGATACATTATTTGCTGTTGAAAATAGACCAGGCAGATATCTAACTAAAAAAGATGTTATTTTTGAAAATGGTAAAACATATGAACTTAATGTATCTTGGAATAACTTTTCTGTTAATTCTGAAACAACTATTCCAGATCCAATTAAAATTTCAAGTCCGAATGATGAATATTATATTTGTGATGGAGAACAATTAAAAGTCGATAGTATTCAAACAAATAATTTTGATATGAATTTATTACCTGTTACATCTTTTGAGGAATTAATACCTTTTATCGATCAAAATAAAATCTCAACAGCGTATTATAAAGATGATGGTTGTTATATTGGTAGTTTTGCTTCTTTCCCTCTTTTTTTAATTGATTTTGAGGCTAAGAATAGTAAAACGATTCAAATTTATTCACAAGCATTAGAAAGATGGAAAAGGGGACTTGAACCAGATTCTGATGACAACAATTCTATAGGGTTTTGGGATTATAACAAAAATGGAATCAAAGATTCCTCTTATACAAACCTAATATATGATACTTCTTTTGTTTATTTAATTTGGAAAGGTGATTATTTAAGGTTCGAAAATGGTGAGCCATTTAGAATCAATCCAGGAATGTGGCAAGTTTCTCTAACTCCAACCCCTATGAGCTGGCTTTATTTTGATTATTATGGTATGCACTTAATTACAATTTCAGCAACTGATGATAATTATTATAATTATTATGCTGGAGATCCAGCTGCAAACAATCAATATTTACTTCCAAATTCAAATATAAATGATGGTCACGGTTTATTTTTTTCTAAAGCCTCAAAATCTTTCCTAGTAAATATTGCCGCATATAATAGATAATTATAATTCTTTCTTTTAAATTAAATTATATACTTATGAATTTTCAGTTTGGAATCTTTTTATCTTCTTTTGTTTGGAGTTTTTCAATTTTTATAAATGATTATTTTAAAATTCCAAATTTTTATATATCAGATGTTTTTTGGTGGATATTATTTTCCTATTTTATTACTGATTTTTCACTAACAATAATATGGAGTTTAATTCATTTGCCACCTAATAAACACGAAAAAAAATTAATAGTGTCAGGACCTTATTATTGGACAAGACATCCAGTGTATAGTACTATTATCTGGAGTGGAACCGCAATCATAACTTTGATTTACAATTCATGGTCAGTTATGTTTTCGGTTATTCCAGTAAGTTTAATATGGAGTTGGATTGTAATAAAAGAAGAAATTAGACTCAATCAAATTTTTGGTGAAAAATATAAAAAATATTCTACTGAAACCGGTATTTTTTTTCCTAAGTTTGACAAATGAATAGATTTTTTGGAAAATATAAAATATTTAATGCAATTATTTTAATGTCAATTACTTTTGCATTTGCACCTATTGCAGCAAAAGATATTGTAATGACAGTTTCACCGTTTACAGTAGCTTTTTACAGATTTATTTTAACATCTATTACACTTTATATAATATTAAAAATTTCAGGTAGAACAATTCAAATAGAAAAAATTGATTATTGGAGATTTATAACACTAGCATTACTAGCTGTACCAATCAATCAAATCACATTTCTTATAGGGATGCAGTATACTCCAGCATCGCACCCTGCAATGTTATATGCCACTACTCCCGCATGGGTACTAATATTAACAGTTTATCTTGGAGTTGAAAAAGCTAGATGGTGGAAATGGGTAGGTATTTTTTTAGCTATAGTTGGAGTTTTTATTTTATTTTATGGAGAGATTTTATCTTTTAGGAAAGATACATTGCTTGGAGATATCCTTATTTTATTTGCGGTTATTTCTTGGTCATTATATACTGCTTTAGGTAAACCTATAGTTGAGAGATATGGTTCATTAGAGTCAACATTTATTATAATGACATTTGGTATGTTTATGTATTTTCCAGTTGGTTTTACATTTGCTATTTTAAACGATTATGCTGTATTTACTATAAATAATTTAATTGCATTATTAACTTTAGGAATCTTTGTTTCAGGAATAGGTTCTTATTTATGGTATTGGCTACTGGAAAGGATTCGTCCATCTCAAGTTGCAATCATGTCATGTGCTCAACCCCCATTAGTAGCATTTATTGAATGGATGGTATACGGATTAGCTCCAACAACCAATGTAATAATCGGAAGTATTATTATAGTTTCTAGTGTCTTTATAATGATTGGTTACGGAGGTGAAAAAAGGTCAATTTCATCAACAAAGTAATCACTTTGATTCTAAAATTATATAAATTGGAAAGTGATCACTATAGCCGCCTAAATAATTATTTCCACCATAAGCTCTAAAAGGATATCCTTTGTATTTTCCCCTTTGTTGAAATAAATATGGTTCATTAAAAATTCCAACATTTCCTAATACTAAATTTTTACTTTTTCTAGATTTAATTAAAGATTTTGAAACAAGTATTTGATCAAACAAATTCCAATTACCTTTATAATTACTAGTTCCAATACCTTTTTTGTGTATATCTATGTACAAATTTAAAATTGAGTTTGATTTAAGAGCAGATGAAATTCGAGCTACACTTTTATCTGATGGATCATCATTAAAATCTCCCATTATAATTATATGATGATTAGGGTTTATATATAAAATAGAATCGATTATTGTATTAACAGTTAAGGCTGATTTTTTTCTAAACTTTTCGCTTTTTAATTTACCACCATACCTTGAAGGCCAATGATTAACAATTAAATGGGTCATTTCCCCTTGAATTTTTCCACTGACTAATAATATATCCCTAGTATTTATTTTTTTTCCATCATCATCAATTAGTTTGACTTTAAATTTTTTAGACTCTTGAAAATCAAAATTATTTGATTGATATAATAATGCTACATCAATGCCTCTATTATCTGGTGAATCATAGTGAACAACCGAATAATTATTATTTTTTATATTTGGATGTTTTATCAAATCTTCAAGAACATTTCTATTTTCTATTTCTGCCAGACCAATAATATTTGGGCCATTTGAAGAGTATTCATTTCCAATTTCGCTTATTACAAATGAAATATTTTTTATTCTATCTTTATAAATTTTTTGTGTATAGTTTTTTTTACCATTAGGGGTAAATTCAGAATCATTTGTTTCATCAGAATCATAGGTGTCAAATAAATTTTCAACATTATAAAACGATACAATGATTTTTTTTGAATCAATTCCATTTACAATGAAAAAAGGGCTAATTAGTAGTATTATTAATCTAATTTTCAAAATAATTAACAATAAGTTTTAGATATATTTATTTGAATTTTTCAATCAATAGTTTTAAAGCAATAAAATAACCTTGTTTTCCTTTTCCAGAAATTTGATGTATACAAACGTCTTTAATAACTGAATTTTTTCTAAATTCTTCTCTTTCATCTATATTTGAAAGATGTACTTCGATTGTTGGTATTTTGATAGAAGAAATGGCATCTCTTATACTAATAGAATAATGTGTTAAAGCTCCAGGATTTATAATAATTGCATTCTTTTTTCCAACACAATAATGAAGTTTATCTATAATTTTGCCTTCATGATTAGATTGAAACCATTCCAAATCAATTTTTTGTAATTCAGGCTTTGAATCAATCCAAACTTTAATATCATCAAGAGTATCTTTACCATAAATTTCTGGTTCTCTACTCCCAAGTAAATTTAGATTAGGTCCATTTATAATTAATATTTTCATTATAACAATTTGAATGATTCAACAATTTTATTATGTGTTATTTTATCTGTGGTAATCGCATTTCCTAATTTATTTAAAACAACAAAGTTTAATTTATTTTTTTCATTTTTTTTATCTTTCAATATATATGGTAATAAATCATCTTTATGTATTTTAGGTATTTTTGGAAGTGGCAATTTTTTAATTATTCTTACTAGTTTATCATATTCATCTAAATTTAGAAAATCATTTCGATTTGATATCCATCCCGCGCATAACATTCCATATGATATAGCTTCCCCATGTCTAATTTCATTGTAACCTATATGTGCTTCAAGTGCATGACCAATTGTATGTCCGAAATTTAATATTCTTCTTAAACCGTTTTCCCTTTCATCTTCTGATACAATTTTTGCTTTAATTTTACATGATTCAGAAATAGCTTCAGTAAAAGGAAAATTATTTATATCATCTAACCAATTGTTGATTTTTTCAAGAAACTGCATATTGTATATAAAACCATATTTTACTATTTCTCCTAGTCCAGAGTATACTTCTTCAATGGGTAATGATTTCAATAAGTAGGGATCAATAAATACAGCTTTAGGTTGATGATAAGATCCAATTAAATTTTTACCTTGCATTGTATTAATTCCAGTTTTTCCGCCAATTGAAGAATCAACCATGCTTAATAAAGTTGTTGGAATTTGATAATATTTTATACCTCGCATAAATGTTGAAGCAACAAAACCTGCTAAATCACCAACTACACCTCCTCCAAGAGCTAATATAATTGAAGAACGATCACATTTGAAATTAAATAATTGTTTTATTACTTTTTGGTATTCATTTAAACTCTTTGCATTTTCTGAATTAGAAATTGTTATAATTTCACATTTTAAACTATTATTACTAAGATTATCTAATAATTGTTTACCATAATTTTTAAGAATAATATCTTGTGAAATTATGATAATGTTTTTTGGTGAAACTTCTTTTTTTAAAATGGTAGGAATTAAAGATATAAGTTGATTTTCAATGAAAATATTATAACTTTTTGGTCCAAGTTTAACTGGTACTTCAATCATTTATTAATCTCTTGAATTATTTCATTACATACATCATCAAGACTCATATAATCTGTTAAGATGGTTATATTTGCTATATTTTTATAATATCTCATTCTTGTTTTTTTTATTTCAAGTAAATCATTTTTCAAATTTTTTTCATTTAAAAGCGGTCTTGAAGATGTGTTTTCAATTCTTTTAATTATAGTGTTAATTGAACATTTCAGATGAATATTAAACCCATTGTCTTTTAAAAAATTTCTATTTTTCTTATTTAATATAATTCCACCTCCACAAGATACAATTTCATTTTTACATTCAATTAAAATTTTTGACTCTATATTTCTAAAATATTTTTCCCCTTTAATTTTAAAAATTTCATTTATGGTTATTTTTTCTCTTTTTTCAATTTCTTGATCTATGTCAATAAAACTGTTTTTAAGTTTTTCAGATAATGATTTTCCAACCGTGCTTTTTCCGGTCCCCATCATTCCGATTAAAAAAATTTGTTTCAATATTTACTTGTTGCTTTTAAGTGAGCTTTAAGTTGTTCCATTGAATCTCCTCCAAATTTTTCAAGTAATGCATCGACCAATACATAACATAACATGCTTTCAGCAATTACCGATGCTGCTGGAACTGCACATGAATCCGTACGTTCTTTATGAGCATCTTTAGATTCTTTAGTATTCATATCAACCGATCTAAGAGGTTTTATTAATGTAGCAATAGGTTTCATAGCCATTTTTAAAACAATTGGTTGTGCATTGGTCATACCACCTTCAAGACCTCCTGCATTGTTTGAATATCTAATATATTTGTTTTTTTCCCAACCTATTTCATCATGGACTTCACTTCCCCATTTTTCTGACTCATTCATTCCTCCACCAATATCAATACCTTTAAAAGCATTAACACTCATCATCATAGATGTGATTTTTGCTTGTAATTTTCTATCCCATTGCATTGGAGAACCTAAACCATATGGTAATCCTGTAGCTATAACTTCAAAAATTCCTCCAACAGAATCACCAGCACTTTTAGCATCATCTATGATTTTTATCATTTTTTCTTCAGCTTTTTTATCTAGGCATCTAACAGGTGATGCATCTGCTTTTTTATTTAATTCAACTGGAGATATTGAAGAATCATAAGAAATTGTATTTTTTACGTGATGAATTTGTGTTACATGGCTTCCAACATAAATCCCAACTTCTTCTAAAAGTTTTCTACACACAGTACCTAAAGCAACCCTCATAGTTGTTTCTCTAGCACTAGAACGTTCTAAAACATTTCTTATATCATCAAAATCATACTTTTGAATTCCTGCAAGATCAGCATGACCTGGTCTTGGAAGTGTTACCTTTCTGATTTCTTTATCAATTGGTGAGACCGACATTTTTTTGGTCCAATTTACCCAATCATTATTTTTAACTAAAATTCCAATCGGAGCACCAAGTGTTTTACCATGTCGCACACCACACCATAATTCTCCTTTATCTTTTTCTATTTTCATTCTACCGCCTCTTCCATGACCCATTTGTCTTCTTGCAAGCTGAATATTTATATATTCTTCAGAAATTTCAAGATTTGAGGGGATTCCATCCAGAATACCTAACAATCCTTGACCATGTGATTCTCCAGCAGTGAGAAATTTTAATCTTACTAACATAATTCTTTCCTTAATTTTTTCCTTATTGCTTCTAAATCAAGTTTATCAAAAATTTTTTTGTTAAACCATTTTTCTACTGATACAATTCCTTGAGCTATAAACATATCAAGACCTCCTATGGTTTTAAGACCAATTTTTTTGCCTTCTGACAACCATTTAGTTTCTAAAGGATTATAAATTGTATCAATTAATATTGTTTCTTCACCTAATTTATCAATTTTTATTGGTAAATCTTCTATATTAGGATACATTCCTAAAGGTGTACAATTTATTACTATATCAGGAATTATAAAGTTGAAATTTTTAGGGTAAAGGCCATTTATCCAATTTTGTAAGGATTTTACTTTTACATTATTTCTACCTTGAACCTTTATACCTTTTACATTTGAAGTTGATAAAGAATATGAAACTGCTCTTGCAGCTCCCCCTGACCCTAATATTAAACAATTTTTATTTTTTAAATTAATATTGTTGACTCTCATGCTATATAAAAAACCAATCCAATCTGTATTAAAACCGTATTCTTGATTCAAACAATTTATCGCTCCGATAATTTTTGCAGAATAATCAATTTTTTTTATAATTTTTAAAACATTTTCTTTATGAGGGATTGTAATGTTAATACCATCATAATCATTATTTTTTATGAAAAAATCTAACTCATTTGAATTGATTTTTTCTAAAGAATATTTTGCTTTTATATTTAATTGATCATATATCTCCATATGTAAGAGGGGGCTTAAACTATGTTTTATTGGATTTCCAATTACAGCAAATTTTTTCATTAAGTAATCTTTGTTAAAGTTTCAAAAAATTCAGGATATGAAATATCTACACAATCAATTGAATCAAGTTGATTCTCTCCATCTGCAATAATACTAGCTATTTTAAAAGCCATTGCTATTCTATGATCATGATAAGTTTTGATGAAAGTTCCTTTAAGTTTTTTAGGACCATTTATTATCATACCATCTTCAAGTTCAGTTATGTCAGCACCCATTTTTTTTAAATTCAAAACAATTGAAGAAATTCGATCTGATTCTTTGTACCTTAGTTCTTTTGCACCAGTAATTTTTGTTTGCCCTTTTGCTTGTGATGCTATTATAGCAATGATTGGAATTTCATCAATGATGCTTGGAATTTGATTTTCATTTATTTTGATACCATTTAATCTTTTATTTTTTACCGTAATATCAATAATTTTTTCTCCAAGAATATTTTTTTTATTTGATTTTAATACAGTTACTCCCATTTGTTTTAAAATGGAAAAAATTCCTAATCTGGTATCATTACCTGAAATATTTTTTAAAACTAAATTTGAATTTTTAACCATCGATGCAGCACCAGCAAAAAAAGCAGCACTTGACGGATCACCTGGTATATTAAAATTAAATGGTTTTAATTGTTTTGTAATCTTAGATATAGTTGTTTTTAATTTTTCAGTATTAATTGGAACCCCTAAAGCTTTTAACATAATTTCAGTATGATTTCTTGATAAAACAGGTTCAATAAATGAAGTGGGTTTATTTGAACCAAGTGCAGCTAATAATACGGCGGATTTTACTTGAGCACTTGCTATTTGTGATTTATAATTTATACCATTGAGTTTAGATGATTTAATTTTTAATGGAAGAGTAAAATTTTTACTTGAACAATTCAACCCCATTAATTTTAATGGTTCTATGATTCTCTTCATTGGACGATTTGATAATGATTCATCGCCAACAAATGTTGCATTAATATTTTGTCCAGATAATAATCCTGCAAGTAGTCGTACGGTAGTACCTGAATTACCGCAATCAAGCTCTTTTTTGGGGTTTATAAATTTTCCACCTTCAACTATATAACTTGACTTCTCATTATAAATTTTAATTCCACAGTCTATTAAACAATTTTTTGTTGATTGAACGTCTTTTCCTGTTGATAGATTAGAAATTTTTGATTTACCATTACATAAAGCAGCAAACATAAGTGACCTATGTGAAATAGATTTGTCTCCTGGGAAAAAAATTTCACCTGTTAAATTCATTATTTATTGATTAATTCATCAGCGATTAAAAAAGCTAATTCAATTGCTTGATTAGCATTGAGCCTAGGATCACAATGAGTTCTGTATCTATCTGATAAATCATTTTCTTTAACGTCGTGTAACCCGCCGGTACATTCAGTTACATCTTGGCCTGTCATTTCCAAATGAATTGCTCCAGCATGAGTACCCTCTGATTTATGAATTTTAATATTTTCTTTCACTTCAAATAATATATTTTCAAAAGGACGTGTTTTAATACCATTATTACTTTTAATTGTATTTCCATGCATTGGATCGCATGACCATAGTACTGTTCTACCTTCTGATTGTATTCTTTGTATTAATTTGGGTAAAAATTTGTTGATTTCATTATGTCCAAATCTTGTTATTAATGTTATTCTTCCTGATTCATCATTTGGATTTAATATATCAAGTAATTGAAGAAGTTCATCTGGTTTTAGAGATGGACCACATTTTATACCTATTGGGTTTTTAATACCTCTACAAAATTCAACATGTGCACTACCTTTGAATCTTGTTCTATCACCTATCCATAAAAAATGTGCTGAGGTATCATAAATTTCTCCTGATGTTGAATCAATTCTTGTCATCGCTTCTTCATATGGAAGTAGCAAGGCTTCATGACTAGTAAAATGTTCTACTTGATTTAATTCTGGAGTATTTGATGGACTAACACCTAAGGCTTCCATAAAATCCAAACTTTCTTGAATTTTGTTTGCTAAGTGCCTGTACCTTTTTCCAACAGGACCACTTTTTACAAAACCCATGTTCCAAGATTGTAAATGTCTTAAGTTTGCAAAACCACCATCAGCAAAGGCTCTCAACAAATTAAGTGTTGAAGCAGATTGTGAATAAGCTTTTATCATTCTCTCTGGGTCTGGAATTCTTGAACTTTCATTAAAATTAATTCCATTTATTATATCACCTTTATAACTAGGTAATTTAATATTTTTCCTTTCTTCAACTTCACTTGAACGAGGTTTTGCAAATTGTCCAGCAATTCTTCCTATTTTAATAACTGGCAAATTTGTTCCTGCTGTAAGTATTATAGCCATTTGAAGAAGAACTCGGAATGAATCTCTTATATTATCAGCACCAAACTCAACAAAGCTCTCAGCACAATCTCCACCCTGAAGTAAAAAAGCATTTCCTTCAGAAGCATTGGAAAGTCTTTGTTTTAATTTACGAACTTCTCCAGCAAATACTAATGGTGGAAATCCCTTAAGTATTTTTTCTGATTCACTAAGTTTCTTTTTGTCAGGATATTCTGGGATATGTTTAACATTAAATTTTCGCCAGCTATTTATTTTCCAATCTTTCATTTTAATTTTTTTTTAATTCCTTTTCTATATTATTTGTTGCTTGCATTAATTTATTTATCATTTCTTTTGTATGAGGATTAAAATGTTGTAGATCTTCAAATAATTCCCATGAATCATTACAAGTTTGATCAACAAGATCTAGTAAATCTCGAAAACCTTGAGTGTCAAGTGAGGTTTTATTTATGCCAAATTCTTTAAGAGTTCTTCCTAAAAAATGCGTTATTCCTTGTGATTTAGCAGCAAGATTGTCATGCTTATCTGGTGACATTTCTAATATTTGGATTTTTTGATCATTAAAATATTGTTTCCAAAAATTAAAAATTTTATTATCACATTTTACATTATTCAACATCATTTTTAATTTAGAATTTGATTCAAAAGAATCAGGACCAAACATTGGATGTGTACCAATTATATTAACATTATTAGGTAAATATTTTTTCATAATATTAGTTGGATAAACTTTAACAGAGCAAACATCAATAATTGTTTGACCATTAAATAAATTATGAGAGATTTCTTTAATTGTTGCTTCAAAATTTCGTATTGGTACTGCAATAAATAGAGTTTTTTCACTTAAAATAGTTTTTTTATCAACAAATTGAGTGTCTGGCAAATAAACATTTGAATTATTATCAAATACTTTTACTCGAAACCCTTTATTTAACAAGTTAGCTAAAACTTTCCCGAATCTTCCAAATCCAATTATTCCAACACTATTCATTTTATATCCGCTTTTTTAATACTTATAAATAAGGTTAAGTTATTTTTTAAATCATGTATACTTTCTTTTAATATTTCTAAACCATATTTATTAGCACAATGTTCGCTTGCAATTACTGCTGCAGTATTTGGAATTTTACTCTCTGCCAATCTTCTTGCAGCCTCAGCTGTATCATCTTCTTGAATTAATGGTTTTGACCAAAAATTTTCTACCAAATATTCCTTACATTGTCTTAATGCTTGTCTATGAGAATGTATTTCAGTTATGTTTTCAATTTTTATTCCTTTTTTCCCTAATAAATTTTGTTTAATTGGAATATGAAACATTTCAACTATTTTACATGTATACTTGCAAAGAGCTTCAACACTTTCAAGAACCACCCCGCCTTGTGCATTTTCCATCGCAAAAATCCCATAATCAACTTTTTCATTCTGAACAGCATTTAAAACTCCATCAGATGAAATTAAATATTTTATGGAGTATTTTTTGATTTTTTGATTTTCAACAAATTTTTTTGCTGCTTGTTCTGAAAAGCTTCCTTCAGCTCCTTGAATTCCAATTTGAATCATAACTTCCCTTTTAATTCTTTGACATACTTATTAATAGATAATTCTGGATTACTACTTTTTTTAATTTTGTTTATACATGCTGATCCAACAACAGCTCCATCTGAAAGTTTATTAAACCAAACAACATCTTTTCTTGAACTAATACCAAATCCAACAACAAAAGGACAAACACTATTTTTTTTAACTTTATTTAAGTAATTATGTATTTCTTCTTTAGATGACAATTTTGCTCCCGTAATTCCCAAAATAGTAACAGCATATATTAAGTGATTTGCAGTTTTAGAAATGGTTTTTATTCTATCCTCTGTTGTATTTGGAGCAACTAGCAATATGGGTGACAAATTTAATATTAAAGCATTTTCACAAAACTTTTTAGATTCTTCTAATGGCAAATCAGGCAAAATAATTCCATCTACACCATGTTTTACACAATCTTTTAAAAATTTTTTCTCTCCATATTGTAATATTGGATTGAAATAACTAAAAAGAGCAATTGGAACATCCGTTTTTTTTCTAATAGCAGAGATTTGAGAAAAAATAAAATCTAAGTCTATTTTATTTTTCAAAGCAATTTCACTTGAATATTGAATAATTGGCCCATCTGCTTGCGGATCTGAGAAAGGAACCCCAATTTCAATCATGTCAGCACCAGCTTTTGCCATTTCTAAAACCAAGTTAACGGTACTATTTTTATTTGGATAACCTGCCGTGACAAAAGGAATAACCTTTTCTTTAGGATTTGAAAAAAGTTTTTGAATCCTATTCATTTATTTTATCCATTTCATCAAAAACTATCCCAAGATCCTTATCGCCTCTACCTGAAAGGCAAATAATAACTTTTTCATTTTTTTTAATTTTAGAATCTTTTTGTTTCAAATATGCTAAAGCATGTGATGTTTCTAAGGCTGGAATAATTCCTTCTTTTTCACTTAACCATTTAAAAGCATCTAATGCTTCCTGGTCGTTAACTGCTACATATTTAATTCTTCCTATATCTTTGAGATAGCTATGTTCAGGTCCTACACCTGGATAATCTAGTCCAGCTGAAATTGAATGAGGGAGGGTTATTTGACCATTAATATCTTGAATCAAATAGCTTGCGGAACCATGCAAAACTCCAAAATTTCCTTTTGATAAAGTGGCAGCATGTTGATCTGAGTCCAGTCCAAGTCCAGCAGCTTCAACACCTATTATTTTAACACTTTCGTCATCAAGAAATGGATAAAACATACCAATTGCATTAGAACCTCCACCAACACATGCAACTAATCTATCAGGTAGTTTTTGTTCGGTCATATCTAAAAATTGCTTCTTTGTCTCATTTCCAATCACGGATTGAAAATCTCTAACAATCATAGGATATGGGTGTGGTCCTACAGCAGAGCCTAATAAATAATAAGTTGATTCAACATTTGTAACCCAATCACGAATTGCTTCATTTGTAGCATCTTTAAGTGTTTTGCTCCCAGTGGTAGCAGGTTTTATTTTAGCTCCAAGAAGTTCCATTCGAAATACATTGAATTCTTGTCTTTTGATATCCGTTTCTCCCATATAAATGACACATTCCATTCCAAAATGTGCACAAACTGTTGCAGTTGCTACACCATGTTGCCCTGCTCCAGTTTCAGCTATTATTCTTTTCTTTCCCATTTGTTTTGCTAATATTATTTGACCTAACGCACTATTTAATTTATGGGCTCCGGTATGTAGTAAATCTTCTCTTTTTAAATAAATTTCAAATCCTAGTTGTTCGGATATTCTTGAAGCGTAATATAATGGTGTCTCTCTTCCACCAAAATGTTTTAAAAGGTTTTCAAGCTCTTTTTGAAATGCGTGTTGTTCTTTTAGTTTATAATATTCTTTTTCTAGCAGACTTAAAGCTGGAATCAATGTTTCAGGGACATATTTACCACCATATTTATCAAAATGACCTGATGAGTCAGGCATGGAATATTTTTTATTAATTTTATTCAAATTTAAATCCTGTACTTTTCGTTTTATTTATTTTTTTATAGAAGTTTTTTATTTTAGTATGACTTTTTATGCCCGGGCTTATTTCTACCCCACTATTAACATCTATTGCAAAAGGATTAACATGGTCAATAGCCTCTAAAATATTATTTTTATTTAATCCTCCAGAAAGTATAATAGGTTTATCATATTTCTGATTTAACAATATACTCCAATCAAATGAATTACCTGTTCCACCACGAAAACCTTTCTTGTAGGTATCAAATAAGATAGCATCTACATCGAATTCTTTAGCTTTATTTATACTTTCATCATTTTTTATTTGAATGGCTTTTATTACTGGTATGGTAAAAGAATTGCAAAAAGAAGGATTTTCATCACCATGAAGTTGAATCATGTTTAAAGGGATAGATTTTATAGCTTCTTCAATAATTTGTTTTTCTTGGTTTACAAAAACGCCAATTTTTGAAATCTTGTTTCCAATTCTTTTAGAAATTATCTTAGCTTTTTCAAAAGTTATTTTCCTAGGACTATCCTTGGCAAAAATGAAACCTATAGCAGAGGCATTATTTTGAATTGCAGCTAAAGCATCATTAATATTTGTTATACCACAAATTTTGAATGGAATCATTTTACACCTCTTAATAGATTTTCTAAAGCTTTTCCAGGTTTTTTTGTTTTCATGAGTGACGAACCAACTAATACACCGTCATAACCAAGATCAGTAATATATTTTAAATCTGTATTATTTTTAATTCCACTTTCAGCAATTTTTAAAGAATCATTTGGTAAAAAATCAATCATTTTTTTGAAGTTTTGTAAATCTATTGTCATATTTGATAGGTCTCTACAATTTACGCCTACAATTTCAGGTTTTAGTTGGCTAACAAGATCAATATTTTTCATCTCATGTAATTCAATTAGGGTTTCCAACCCAAATGATTTTCCGTAATTGTATAATGATTCTAATTGATTAGGAGCCAAAGCTTCAGCAATAAGTAGAAACGAATCACCTTCAAAGTTTAATGTTTCAATTATTTGACAATTATCAATTATGAAATCTTTTCTTAAAACTGGAATTTTCACAGAATTACGTACTTCTTGAAGAATTTTTATATTTCCACCAAAAAATTTGTTATCTGTTAATACCGAAATAGCAGAAGCACCTGCTGATTCATATTCTTTTGCTATTTGAATGTAATCGCAATTTTTAAAAATATCGCCCTCACTTGGTGATTTCATTTTTATCTCTGCTATTACAGATATTCCTTTATTTTTTAAAGACTCGCTAAGAGATCTAGGAGAAAACTTATCATTTTCAATTTTTTTAATATCTTGAATATTTAATAGCTCATTTCTTTTATTTTGAATTATTTTGTTTAAAATGGTCATTTAGATAATTTCTCTAAAATATTTTTTGCTTTACCTGAGTCAATAGATTCCTTAGCGATATCAATAGCTTCATCAAAATTTTTTGCTTTATTTCCAACAATAATTCCACTAGCTGCATTAATTAAAACTACGTCTCTCATAGGACCTTTTTCTCCATTCAAGATATTAATGATAATTTTTGCGTTTTGTTCAGGAGAACCACCTTTTAAATCATTTAACAGAACTTTTTCTATTCCAAATTTTTCTGGGTTTAACTCATAATTAGTAATTTCAGTGCCATTTCTCATTTCACAGATAAGAGTGTTTGCAGTAGTAGAAATTTCATCTAATCCATCTTTTCCATGAAAAATCATTACATTTTTTGATTTTAATGCTTTGAGGACTTTAGCTTGAACAGAAATATAATCCTTGTGAAAGACTCCCATTGTTTGTGAGGTAACATTTGCAGGATTACACAATGGACCTAAAATATTAAAAACCGTTCTAACGGCTAGACCTTTTCTCGATGGAATAGCAAATTTCATTGCTGGATGATATGCAGGAGCAAATAAAAAATCTAGACCAATTTGATCTATGTTTTTAGCTGATTCTTCAGGACTATTATTTACATTGATTCCAAGAGCTTCTAAAACATCAGCAGAACCAGATTTAGAAGTCATTGACCTATTGCCATGTTTAGCAACATTGATACCACTTCCAGCAACAACAAAGCTTGAAGCTGTAGAGATATTAAATGTTCCCGAAGAATCTCCTCCAGTTCCACACATGTCAATCGCAGGTTTAGTTAGATTAACTGGAATCATTTTTTCTCTCATAGCTTTTGCAAAACCTGTAATTTCGTTAATAGACTCGCCTTTAGATCTTAGAGCTATTAAAAAACCAGAAATTTCAATGTCAGTATAGTTTCCAGACATTATTTCATACATAGTTTGAAAAGCAATTTCAGAGCTAAGATCTTCTTTATTTAATAACTGTTCAAGTAATGATCTCATGATGTCATCTCAAAAAAATTTTGAATTATTTTTGGCCCATTATCAGTGCCAATAGATTCAGGATGAAATTGCACTCCATGTATTGGATATTTTTCATGTTGAAGTCCCATAATTACACCATCTTTTAATTCAGCTGTAATGTTTAAACATGCAGGAAAAGACTTTGATTCAGCAATTAATGAGTGATATCTAGTTCCTAAAAAAGGATTACTTAAATTTTTAAAAAGTAGTGAACCATGATGGTAAATTTCTGAAGTTTTTCCATGAACTATTTCATTACAGTTAATTATTTTTCCTCCAAATGCCATGGTAATTGCTTGATGACCTAAACAAACTCCTAATATTGGAATTAGTTTACCAAAAGTATTGATTACATCGATTGTTAACCCAGCATCCTCTGGTCGACCTGGACCAGGAGAAATTACAATGTGGGTTGGGTTTAGTTTCGAAATATCCTTTAATGTAAATTTATCATTTCTAAAAACTTTTATATCCTTTTTTATTAATCCAATATATTGAACAAGGTTGTAAGTAAAAGAATCGTAATTATCTATGACGAAAATCATTGAATTAAACCGTCCTCAGCTAAATCAAGAGCTTTCATTAATGCTTTTGCTTTATGAATAGTTTCGTTAAACTCTTTTTCTGGATCTGAGTCATGTACTATACCTGCACCAGCTTGAAAAAAAACTTTATCATCTTTCATTACAAATGTTCTAATTGCGATGCATGTGTTTAAATTTCCACAAAAATCATAATAACCAACAGCACCTGAATAAATTCCTCTTTTATCATTTTCTAATTCATTGATTATTTCCATTGCTCTAATTTTAGGAGCTCCTGATACAGTTCCAGCTGGAAAACCACCAATTAAAGCATCAAAGGAATTTTTGTTTGGTAATAATTTACCTCTAATATTTGAAACCATATGCATTACATGAGAAAATTTTTCAATATTCATCATATTTTTAATTTTGATTGAGCCTGTGGTTGATACTCTTCCAACATCATTTCGACCAAGATCAACTAACATAAGATGTTCGGCTCTTTCTTTTTCATCTGCAAATAAATCTTTTGAAAATTTTTCATCTTCTTGTTTTGTTTTACCTCTTGGTCTAGTTCCAGCAATAGGCATTATTTCAACAGTTTTATCTTCTACTTTTACTAAAATTTCAGGCGATGCACCAATGATATTGAAATCTTTTAGTTTTAAATGAAACATATATGGTGATGGATTAATTGTTCGTAGAGACCTATAAAGTGTAGTTGGCTTGATTTTTGTTTTTCTTTCAAATCTTTGACTAAGTACTAATTGAAAAATATCTCCTTTAGTTATATAATCTTTAGTTTTTAATACAGCATTTTTAAAATCTGATTTTTTAAAATTGGATTTTACTTTGCTTCTTGATGTTACTTTGGGAGTTTGGTAATCTATATCAGAGTGTAATAGTTGTCCTATTTCATCTATTTTTTTAATCGATTCCTTGTATAAACTAGATAATTTCTTTTTTGAAGATTCAATGGAAACATTTGATATTACCAACGCAGATCCTTTTAAGTGATCAAAAGCAATAATTTCTTTAAATAACATAAAAATTGAATCTGGAATATCTACAGGATAATTAATATTTGTAGGAACATTTTCAAACCAAGAAATTGTTTCGTATCCAAGAAAACCAACAAAACCTCCAGTAAAAGGAGGCATTCCTTCTATTGACTTAGAAGAATATTTTTTTTGTTCTTTTTTCATTAAATCAAAAAAGTTAGTATCAACTTTTTTCTCTACATCATCTTCAATAATTGAAATTGTATTATTTTCACTTTTTAAAATTTTTGATGGATTAATACCTAGATATGAATATCGAGAGTACTGATTTCCTTTTTCAACAGATTCAAACATAAATCCATAATCTGATTTCTGATTTAATCTTGCCCATGCTGCTACAGGTGAAATCAGATCAGCTAAAAAACTTTTATATACTGGAATAGTAGTATGTTTTTTAGCAAGTTGAGAAAATTTTTTAAAATCTAAATTTATTTTATCCATAACTAAAAACCCCGGGATTTTCCGGGGTTTTGTTGATTCCTTTTTAATTTTGAATGAATCTAACAAATCCCCATATTATTGTAGTACCAAAAATAAAAAAAATATTTTTTAAGATTAAAAATCATTTATTTCTCATTTTTTATTCTTTTTTGAATTTTTTTTGAAATTTCAAAAATAGAATTAAATATTTCACTAAGATCACTTTGAGATATATTCTCATTAGTTCTTTTAAAAATACGAGAAATTATAGATTTCTCTCTTGATAGATTAGTGATTTCAGTACTGGAATTTAATTTAATAGCACCAATTTCTTTCACAATATTAAATCTCTTAACTAATAAGTCTGTTATTTTATCATCAATTGTATCTATTTTATCTCTCAAATAAATCATTTTATCATTTTTAGACATTACCTAAATTTAATTTACAACTTAATATTAAGAAACTTATTTTCAATATTGATTTTGCAAAAAAAATATTATCTTATTTAATATAAAACCAAACGAAAGGAATAAATATGAAAAAATCTGTTATTCTAGTTTTATTTAATTTTTTTATTATCTCTTCATTGATGAGTCAAAATATAGTGATCAATGAATTTCTTGCAGGTAGTGATTCTTGTTGCGATGATGGTACAGGAGAAATTGAGGATTTTATTGAGCTATTTAATCCTGGAACTACAGCTGTAGATATTGGAGGTTGGTATGCAACTGATGATGTTTCTGAACCTACCAAACATCAAATACCCTCTGATTCTTCAAATACTATTATACCAGCAGGGGGTTATCTTGTTTTATGGGCAAGTAGTAAACCAGATAGAGGTTCCCTTCATGTGGATTTTAAATTAAGCAAAGGTGGTGAGTATATTGGTTTAGTTTTATCTGATGGTGTTACCCTTATTGATAGTTTAACATTTGGTTCTCAAACAGATGATATTTCATATGGTAGAGTTCCAGATGGCGGCTCATCATGGTCAGATATAACAACACCTTCGCCTGGAACTTCAAATGCGGGTTTATTTGTTCAAGAAAATATTTCATTACCTTTTGAATTTCAATTACAACAAAATTATCCTAATCCTTTTAATCCAACTACTTCAATAAGTTTTTCTGTAGTAAAGTCTGACTATGTTGAATTAAATATTTATGATATCTTAGGCAATAAAGTTACTACTTTGATGAATAATCATATAAATCCAGGAAATTATAACCTTCAATGGAACGGTAGGGATTTTAATGGAAAGAGTGTTAGCGCTGGAGTATATCTTTATCAGTTAAAAGCTAAAGGTTTTAATCAAACCAAAAAAATGCTGTTTGTTAAATGAATTTGAAATCGATTCATTTTTTGATCTATTTTCTTATTGCAGTGTTTTTCGGTTGCAATAAAGATGAAAAGATGGATAATGAATCATTTGTTTTTAAAGATAGAAATTATGATCATTTGATTGATCGAAACAATATGCGAATTGCTTTTGGATCTTGTTTTGATCAATCAAAATCATTTTCAATTTTCGATGCTATTAAAAACACAGAACCGGATATGTTAATAATGCTTGGTGACAATGTTTATGGAGATGATGATACTGGAGAATTGAAAAAATTAAACCTTGCATACGAAAAGCAAAAAAGTAATTTCTCCTTGATTAATTTAGATTTTCCTGTGGAGGCCATATGGGATGATCATGATTATGGTGTTAATGATGGAGGGAAAGATTTCGTAAATAAACTTAAATCTAAAAAATTATTTCTTGATTTTTGGGATATTCCAGATTCAGATATTAGAAACAAAAGAGATGGAATTTATTATGATCAAATAATTGAATTAAATGATTTCAACATACATATTATTTATTTAGATACAAGATATTTTAGAGGACCCCTTTTAAAAACAGATAGTTTTGGATCAAAAGGAAAAGAAAGATATTTACCATCCTTTGATGAGTCTTCATCAATGCTGGGTGAAGCGCAATGGAGTTGGTTAGATAAGAAATTATCATTAAAGTCTGATATAAAAATCGTTGTATCTGCAATTCAATTTTTGGCAGTTGGACATGGTTGGGAAAGTTGGGCAATGCTTCCTCTTGAGAGAGAAAAATTGATAAATATCATTGATAAATATAATTTAAACAATATCATTTTTATAACAGGCGATAGGCACAGAGGTGGTATTTATAAGATGAAAACCCAAAATGAAAATATAGTTTTTGACATCACTTCAAGTCCAATTAATTCTTCTACTTATCCCGGTGAAGAAGAAGGAGTTTATAGATTGGGTAACACATATACAGAAACAAATTTTGGACTAATGACAATTGATTTGCTATCAAAGTCCACAATCTTTGAACTAAAAGATAAGTATGGTAATAGCGTAATTTCAGAAAAATTACTCTATTAAATTACTTCCCTTTACAAGGGATTTAAAATGAATAAGCTTAAAATATTAATATTAATTTTTTTAATAAATAGTATAAATGCACAATTTTATTTTGGAAGAAATAAGATTCAGTTTAATCAATTTAATTGGAATGTATTAGAAACTGAGCATTTTCAAATATATTATTATGAACAAGAGAAGGAATTAGCTTTAGCTGGAGCTAAATATGTTGAAGATGCATATAAAGATATATCAAAAAAAATAAATTTTTCACTGATAGATCCTGTTCCCCTTATATTTTATAGCTCACATCTTCACTTCCAACAAACTAATACTATTAATAGGTTGTTACCTGAGGGGGTTGGAGGTTTTTTTGAATTTATTAAAGGAAGGGTTGTCATTCCATACTCTGGTGATAATACTCAGTTTAGAAATGTGATAAAGCATGAGCTAATTCATGTGCTTATGCATCAAAAAATAAATAAATCTTTAAGTTTACATAATGTGCAAACCTATAGATCTCCACCTTTATGGTTTACTGAAGGAATTGCAGAATATTGGTCAAGTGTTTGGGATGCTAGAACAGAAATGGTTATCAGAGATGCTATAGTAAATGAGTATTTAGGAAGTTTAGACAATTACAGTTCAATGGCTTCAGGTTTTCTATTATATAAAGCAGGTCAATCTTTTTTTAGGTTTGTTGATGAAACTTATGGTGAGTGGAAAATTTTAGAAATTCTTGAAAATATGTGGAGGTTTACAGACTTTAATCTTTTGTTAGAATATACATTCAACAAAAGTTTTCCCGTTTTAATGAAGGAATGGAAATATTTTTATAAAAAACAAATGTACCCGATTTTAGAAGATTATGATTCACCATCATCGATTTCAAATCAAATAACTAGTAGAGGAATAAATGTTTCTCCTGTAATTAATATTGAAGATAACGAGATTTATTTTTTAACAAATAGAATGGGTTATTCAGATGTATATTCAAAAACATTAACAACAGAACATAACTCCGCTTTAGTATTAAAGGGTGAAAGAACGGCAAATTTAGAATCTTTGCATCTATTAAATTCAAATTTGGATATACATGAAGGTGAATTATTAGTTTCAGCAAAATCTGGTTCTTCAGATGCTATAAACATTGTGGATGTTGAAACAAAAAAAATTAAAAATTCTTTAAAATTTTCTAACATTGTATCAATTTCATCACCTAAATGGAATTTCGATAAAACTAAAATAGTTTTCTCTGCTTCTTCTTGGAATGGAAATAAAGATATATATCTTTATGATCTTGAAAATAAATTATTAAATCAATTAACCAATGATTATTTTTATGATTTAAATCCCATTTTTTCACCTGATGGTGAAATTGTTCTATTTGAATCGGATAGAGGAGAATTTGGTTTTGATGGATATACTAATTTATTTTTATTTAGATTAGATGATCAAAAAATATTTCAATTAACTTCAGGAAAGTTTAAAGATTCTCATCCTAATTGGTCAAAAAAAAATAATGATATATTATTTTCATCCGATCGAGATGGTTCAGTAAATATATGGAAAATTGATTCTGTTGAGGTAGATAAAATATATCAATCTTTCGAAAATAATAAATTTCAAAAATTTAGTGTCACTAGGCATACTAATTCAATTTCAAATGCTATTGAAGCACAATGGGCAGATAAAGATTCAAAAAAAATAATATTTACTTCGTTTGAAAATTATAGTTTTCAAATTTATTCAATTAATAATATTGAAGAAAAAATATTTAATAAGATAGAAATTGATCCGGTGAATGATGAATTTAATTCATGGGAAAGAAAGTATTATAATGTTGAAAAAATAAAAAATATCCCTTCATATAAGAAAAAATTTACACTTGATATTTCTCAAACTTCAATTGCATATGATCAAACATTTGGCTTATTGGGAGGTGCACAATTTGCATTATCAGATGTTCTGGGAAATCATCATTACAATTTTTTATTATTCAACACCTCTGAGACTTCTTCTGATTTATTGAGTCGAATGAATTTTGCAGTGAGTAAAATTGATTTATCAAAAAGAGTAAACATAGGTTACGGAGTTTTTCATTTTGCTGGCGATTATTATAATTTTTCTAATGGATATTTTTTTGAGAAGAGACAAGGTGTGCAATTATCATTAAGTTATCCTTTTTCAATTTTTAAAAGAATTGAACTAATGAATAGTCTTATAGATTCTGAGCGAGATTCATATATTGAAGATTACTATTTTGATGGTTTTTTATTTTCTAATTCTTTTTCATATGTTTTTGATAACTCTATTTGGGGATCTTTAGGACCTGTTGATGGTACTGCTTATAGAATTAGTGTTAATCAATCATATGATATATTAAAAAATAAATTACATTCTACTGGTATATCAACCGATATTAGAAAATATTTTAGATTATCCTTTAGAACTCTTTATGCAGTTAGATTGATGACATCAATTAGAACAGGTCAAAGTCATTTTAATTCTTATATCGGAGGAAGTTGGGGTTTAAGAGGTTACTACAGAAGATCTGTATCTGGAACTAGTTTTTTTATGTTAAATAATGAATTAAGATTTCCATTTGCTGATCATTTAGTTATGAGGTTTGGTTCAAGAAATATTGGATTTGCACCGATACGTTCAGCCTTATTTTTAGATTTTGGAAATGCATGGGATGATAAATTAGATGATATTCTTGGAAGCGCAGGAATAGGATTTAGAGGGAATTTTTTAGGTGGACTTGTTCTTAGATTAGATATTGGACGAACTTTTGACTTGTCTAATAATTGGGGTGATACCTTTACTCAATTCTTCTTTGGTTGGAATTATTAAAATTTGAATTTTACTGCTATAAATTTACTTTTTGCCAATTTATTTCTTGGGACCTTTATATTATCTCAAGATTTAAATTCTTCATCAGAAACAAAAGTACTAAAAAAATGGTCAAAAGAATTTATTTCAGGTGTCTCATTTCCTATAATTAAAAAAGAAGATAAATTAATCACACCACTGTTAGATGGTAATCTACAAATTTTAGATTTCAAAACAGGAGAAAGAATAAATAGATATAATTTTGGAAAAGGTCCAATTCTTGAAATGAGTTATTTCAATTCAAATTTATCGTTTATTATGCCTTTAGAGAAAAAATCATTACGAATTTATAATATTGATTTAGAAAAACATATTTTAAAGAAAAAAAATAAATTCACCTTAAAATATTCTGTCCAAAGTGAAAGTGATTCTCTGATTATTGGAAATGATTATCGTATTGGTTCAATTAATAAAATTAATGGAGATGAGAATTGGGTTGTAAAATTTGAAACTCCAATTGTATCAAAACCATACATTTCAGATAAAAAAATAATTGTTTTAAATCAAAATAATGAAATTTTGATTTTATCATTTAATAATGGTGAAATAATTTCTAGAACTAAAATTAAAGAGGACATTTTGTCAAAAAAACTTTTAAGGAGCTTATCATTACAAAAAAATGATAATCTATATGTTACATCATATTTAGGAAATTTTTTTTCATTTAATTTGATTGAAAATAAAAACAACTGGTTAGTCAAATTGAACAATTATATTTATGTCTCTCCAATAATTAATGAAGGGAATGTTTTTGTTTGTGATGCTAGTGGAAAGGTAATTTCACTAAATGCATCTAATGGTTATTTAAATTGGGAGTTCGATACAAAATTATTAATAAATCAAGATCCAATGATTATACATGATGAATTAATGATCATTACAGAAGTTGGTAAGATTTTTTTCTTTGACCAATTAAAAGGGGATATTTTAAGTTCAAGTGAAATTGATGGAAGAGTAATGTTTGCAAAAAAAATTGATGAATTCAAAATTTTGGTTGCAAATGACTCAAAAAAAATATCACTTTTTGAAATAAAAAAATAATTAAAGAGAACTATTGACTTAAGATAAATTATTTTTGCAGATTATGAGCCTGATATGGATGAAATATCATTTGATTTAAATGATAATTCAAACTAATTGTTGTGCCCATAGCTCAGCTGGTAGAGCAGTGGCCTTTTAAGCCATTGGCCGAAGGTTCGAATCCTTCTGGGCACACTCATTTTTCCTCGAAATAAAATTAATCTATATATTATTTTTCTTACTTAAATATAATTTCATTAATACAAATTTAAATCAGGGAACTTATATCAACTGAAATGCGTATTATTGTTAAGGGACAGCAAAAAAATTAAAATTTCTTTTACGAGCAGTATAGAAGTATATGTCACTTAACCCCACTAACGCTCCTAAGACTTTTCTATACTGCTCTTTTTTTAGAGCTATTATATATTTCCGTTTTAAAAAATGTTATCTTTAATATTTCATAAAATAGGTTTAAAACTTATTGTTATAACAAAAATGGTTAGTATTTAAAAAATATAAAATAATTAAAAATTTATTTATATTAACTAAAAAACGCTCAAAACGTTCAAAAAAAACTTTGATTATACTTTTTTTGTTATTAATGTTAGACATGAGACATTTATTAATTTTATTAGTTTTTTATAGTTTTGCTTTTTCACAAAGTTTATTATTTGACGATAAAGATGACTTCATATCAATAACTCCATCTGAAGAAGTAGAAGACATAAATGGAATAACTATTAGTACATGGATACACAAAGAAAAAAATTCCAATTATGAAGAAACACTCATAGACTTTGGTGGAACAGATTCCAAGGATACACCCTACAGATACATAATTAAATTTGAAGGAAATAGAATCAAGGCATGGGTTGAAGGATCAGCATTTGATGGAACAAATGTTTCTTTCTTAACCTGCGCTAATTGCTTGTACGAGGACTTACCAATTTATGATCAATGGATTAACATTGTCGCAGTATACACACCTAACTCGTCAAAATTATATTTTAATGGAATGTTAATTGGCAGTTCAATATTCAATTTATCAGCAGAATCCCTTTCAATCTTTAATGAAACTGGTAATTATTTTATTGGTAAAAATGCAACCGTTAAAGATAGCTACTTCGAAGGTTATATAGATGAAGTTGCAGTTTGGAGTAAGCCACTTACATTTGTTGATGTTAAAAATCTATATGAAAATACTAGAAGTAATAGATTTTTTTATAGTAATGATTTAATTGGATTCTGGTCAATAGAAGAAGGCCAAGGAAATATTCTTAGAGATCAAGGAATATTTTACAATAATGCACTAATTATAGGTGCAGAATGGAATTCATTTAGTAGAACAAACAATCAAATAGGAATACAAAATGTAACCAGTTCTGAAATATCTTTGTCACATTATCCTAATCCATTTAATTCCAAAGTAACTCTTGTATATGAATTACCTAATCCTGGTTTGGTAAAAGTGGATATATATGATATTATGGGTAAACAGGTAAAATCTTTAGTGAACGATTATCGTAAGTCAGGAATAAATTCAGTTAAATGGGATGGTACTAACTTTAATAATAAACTAGTTCCTTCAGGTACATATTTTTATAAGGTTGAATCATTAGGTTATATAAAAACGAAAAAAATTCAATTCGTTAAATAATTATATCAGTTATTGGTTTAATTCCCTAAAGTAAATATATTTTCATTGTAAAAAGGGGTAGCCAAATGAATTTTTTTAAAATAAACATCAAATTTTTTGTAACAATTTTACTTTCAATTATGTTAACAAGTTGTTCATCTTCAAATACAGTTTCCAAAATTTATGAGCTTAGAACATATTACTGTCATGAAGGAAAACTTGATGACTTAAATTCCAGATTTAGAAATCATACTGTCAAACTTTTTGAAAAACATGGAATGGAGAATATAGGATATTGGACTCATAATGAAAAAGAAGATGTTTTAATCTATGTTCTAGCATTCCCAGATTTAGAAGCTAGAAAAAAAAGCTGGACATCATTTAGTCAAGATCCAGTGTGGCAAAAAGCATATGAAGCGTCAAAAGTAGATGGTCCTCTTGTAAAAGAAATTGATAGTGTTATAATGAATCAAGTAGATTATTCAAATGTTCATGCTAATCTTGATGAAAATAAAAATAGAAGTTTTTCTTTAAGAACATATTATACTAATGAAAATAAACTCGTAGATTTAAATTCTAGGTTCAGAAATCATACAACCAAACTTTTTCCAAAACATGGTATTGAAAATATTGGATATTGGATTCCACAAGGTGAAGATAATATCTTGATTTATATTGTCGCTTTTGAAAATGAAAAATCAATGAGTAAAAGTTGGGAATCATTTGTAAATGATCCTGAATGGAAAAAAGCCAAGTCAAAGTCTATTGAAAATGGTATGTTGGTTGATAAAATAATTAATGAAAACTTAACACCTACTGATTATTCATATATAAAATAATTAAGCTTTAAAATTGAGGTAAATACGAAAAATATTTTTCTTATAATCTCATTTATTTTTGTTACAATGATAGTTTTATACTTTATTATTAATAAAGAAAAAAACAATCAAAAGGAACAAACTAATGATATGCAATTGTTTGAAAACAATTCTTTTTATTCCAATCATGTAGAGCCAATATTTTTTAAAAATTGCATTGCTTGTCATCATGATAAAAAAAAATTAGGAGGTTTAAATATGCTTTCTCCATCAAAAATTAATTTGGGTGGAAAAAATGGTTCTGTGATTACAATTGGAAATGCTTATAAAAGTGAAATTTACAAAAGATTAATACTCCCAATTTCAAATGAAAAACATATGCCAAAAGGAAAAGATTCATTAACAAAAAATGAAATCAAATTAATCGAATGGTGGATAAATTCTGGAGCATCATTTACGAAAAAACCAGATGATTTTATTTTTCCAGATGAAATAAAATCCATTCTAAATTAAAATCTATATATTGCTTTCAACTCTTTTATATAAGACCTTAAAAAAAATCACAATATTTATTATGGTAATATTTTATATAAATGTTGGTTTGCTACACTTTTTAGATCCAAATTGGTTCTTACCAATTGTCCCACCATATTTGCCTTTTCATCTCGAACTTGTTTATATAAGTGGTTTTTTTGAAATATTATTTGGTGTTTTATTAATTTTTCAAAATACACGTTCATTTGCAGGAAAAGGGTTAATTATATTATTAATAGCAGTTTTCCCAGCAAATATTTATTTAGCTCAAACAAATGGCACTGCAATGAATACAACTCCACTTATTGCTTGGGGTAGACTTCCTATTCAATTTATTTTTATAGGATTAGCGTATTGGCATAGTTTAAAAGAATAATTACTCTTTTTCTAAATCTCGTACCCATATATTTCTAAATCTAACTGGGTTACTATGATCTTGTAATTGGATGGGTAATCTATCTTCATGCGAAACATATGGTGCTCTGATTTTGTGTGATGTTGGACCTACAATTTCTTTATGATTTTGAATTAAAACACCATTATGTATAACAGTTACGTAACCCGGTTTTATCAAATTTTTATTTGAATCAAATCTGGGCCTTGAAAAAATTATATCATAGGTTTGCCATTCACCTGGTTTCATTGCTGCATTAAAAAGAGGTGGAAATTGACCATATATTGCACCAGCTTGTCCATCAGCATAAGTTGGATTATTATATGAGTCGAGTACTTGTATTTCATATCCCCAGCCTCCTGCTCCAGCCATAAAAAAAACGCCACTATTTCCTCTACCTTGACTTTCACCCTCAATTTTAGTTGGAGTCGACCACTCAATGTGTAATTGAACATCACCAAAAGATTTTTTTGTAATTATACTTCCTGTTCCTTTTTTTGCTTCAAAATAATCGGGGGTAGATTTCCACTTAACATTTTTACCTTTTGTTGATTTCCACTCATCAAGACCGTTACCATTAAATAAAATAATTGCATCTGAAGGCGGCAATGCGTTTTGAGAAAAATTACCAACATTGATTATATTTGGTTTTGGTCTATCAAGATCGTGAATTTTATATTTTTCTGCTCTAATTATATTTGTGTTCATCAAGAACAAAACAATTAAAAGAAAGCAATACTTTAATATTGAATTTGTCATTTAGAAATTTCCCTACATTGTTGTATTTTTAATTTACAAGAAAATCTATACAAATGAAATTTTATCAAAAAATAATTTTTGCATCAATTTTTTTATTGTTCATTAACTGTAATAATTCAAATAAAGATATTAATAATTCCAAGTTAACTGATATGGTATTGATACCCGGAGGAACATATAATAGGGGGGGTAATAGCCATCAATCTAGACCAAATGAATTTCCTATTCATAAAGTTAAAGTTGATAGTTTTTATATGGATATTCATGAAGTTACTAATCAGCAATTTTTAGATTTTGTTAATGCTACGGGATATATAACTACAGCTGAAAAACCACTTAATTGGAATGAATTAAAAAAACAACTTCCTAAGAATACACCTAAGCCAAGTAATGAATTTTTATTACCAGGTTCATTAGTTTTTACAAAAACAGAGGGGCCTGTTTCTCTTTTGAATGAATCTCAATGGTGGAGTTGGGTTCAAGGTGCAAATTGGAAACATCCTGAAGGTCCTAATTCTGATATTAAAAATAAAATGAATCATCCTGTTATTCATGTTTCATGGTATGATGCTTTTGAATATGCAAAATGGGCAGGTAAAAGATTACCCACAGAAGCTGAATGGGAATATGCTGCAAGAGGTGGAAATAAAAACCCTATATATCCCTGGGGGAACGATTTAATTAAAAATTCTTCAAAAAAAGCAAATTTTTGGCAAGGAAATTTTCCCTATTTGAATACAATTGAAGATGGTTTTGAATATTCTTCGCCTGTTAAAAGTTATGATCCTAATAATTATGGTTTATATGATTTAGGTGGAAATGTGTGGGAATGGTGTTATGATCTTTATAATGAAAATACTTATAAAATGGAATCTAAAAAAGATTTATGCATAAATCCAAAAGGACCAAAAATATCATATGATTCAAATGAACCTTTACTTGTTAAGAGAGTAATCAGAGGAGGTTCTTTTTTATGTAACGACAGTTATTGCACTGGTTACAGAGTTTCAAGAAGAATGAGCACATCTGAAGATACAGGATTGAACCATACTGGTTTTAGATGTGTAAAATCCTTAGACGGATAATTTTTCTTTCGAATTAGATTCTAATTTAATAGTTTTCAAAAGGTATAATTGGATTATTTCAATTCCTCATAGGGGCTAATTTATATTTAAGAAGGAGTATACAATGCAACTTAATAGCATTTATAAATTTAATATTTTATTCATTATTTCATTAATTTTTATTTCATGTAATAATGAATCTGCAAAGATACCAAATGTTAAAAATGAAGAAGCACAAATGTCAAAAAGACCTCTTTATGATGAGGAATTACGACCACAATTTCATTTTAGTCCAAAAGAGAATTGGACAAATGACCCTAATGGAATGGTTTATTATAAAGGTACATATCATTTATTTTTTCAACATAATCCTGTGGGAATCAATTGGGGCAATATGACATGGGGCCATTCTGTAAGTTCTGATATGGTTCATTGGGAGGAATTAGAAGATGCTATTGTTCCAGATGAATTAGGTACGATTTTTTCCGGTACAGCTACAGTTGATTGGAACAATTCTGCAGGTTTTCAGGTTGGAGATGAAAAAACTATTGTTGCTTCATATACATATTGTGGAGGTTGTGAACAATTTGGAGATCCAGGTCCAGGTGAACCATTTACTCAAGCGATAGCTTATAGTACAGATGGTGGAAAGACTTTTACAAAATATTCAGGAAATCCAGTGTTAGAAAATATTGCTGGAGGGGGTGATAGAGATCCAAAAGTTTTTTGGCATGAACCATCAAAAAAGTGGGTAATGTTATTATATCTAGACTATAAAACCGATGATTTTTGGACTCATAAAAACTGGAGATTTGCTTTTTTTAATTCTGATGATATGAAAAATTGGACAAAAGTAAGTGAAATGGAAGATATTGAAATGTTTGAATGTCCAGAAATTTTTGAACTTGCTATTGATGGTAATGAAAATAATAAAAAATGGGTTATTTATGGTGCAAGTGGAGATTATATAATTGGTGATTTTGATGGAAAAACATTTACACGAGAAAGTGGAAGGTTCAGAGGAGATTTTGGACCTAATTTTTATGCATCTCAAACATATAATGATATTCCAAAATCAGATGGTAGACGTATTCAAATTGGATGGATGAGAGATGGTGAATATCCTGGTATGCCATTCAACCAACAAATGACTTTTCCAGTAGTTTTGACTTTAAAAACTACAGATGATGGAGTTAGAATGTTTAAAGAGCCAATTGAAGAAATTAAATCAATCTATACATCTAATTCTTTATCACTATCAAATGTAATAGTGAAACCAAATGAAAATATTCTTGAAGGTTTCAAAGCTTCTTTATTAGATGTGGAAGTAATTGTTGAACCCAGAGGTGCATCTGATTTTGGATTTACAACCAATGAATTAACAATTAGATATTATGTTGATGAGGGTGTT
>Ga0066378_10000075_pt1 | contig 38888 bp, 33 predicted proteins | sample Knorr_S23_td_DCM_FD_70947 | JGI IMG/M metagenome (GOLD analysis project Ga0066378, IMG submission 70947) | Marine microbial communities from Southern Atlantic Ocean transect - Knorr_S23_td_DCM_ad_71m_LV_A | ecosystem: Environmental > Aquatic > Marine > Oceanic | place: Southern Atlantic ocean...
AATTTCGCCGGTGACTCGTGGATCTTCTAACAATTCATCATTCTCTAGGATCTTCGCCGAACCGTTGAGGTGTAAACCAACCGTTGTTTCAAAGAAGTCGACCAGTAACAAACCGATATGAGGGTTTTCTGTGATGTTACCAAGGCTTGCCATAACTCCATTTCCGCGCAACTCGGGATACACCACCGTCTTGTCATCTAATGCGACAACAAACCCTGGCAGGCCACAGCGGATGCTGCTGTCGCACTCTCCCTGAGAATCTGAGGTAGAGACAAACATGATTTCCATTCTCGAAAGAAAACGGTGCATCTCATCATTTAGGCGATCGATCACCTGACAGTTATAAAAGCGTTCAGCGCGTTGGGTTGTGCCAAAGCGTTGTTGTAACTCACGTTCACCAGTGGAACCTGGGAACGCAACTTCAGAGTGTGCCCGGGTAGTATGGTCTGACATTTTGTACACAAATTGAACAAATTGAAAATGAATAACTTCAGTTTACACAGAGTATTAAGAATCAGTAAGTGAATGAACTCGGCAATCCGCAAGGCTTCACATTTGCCGTCATCAATTTTCAGAAATCTGATATTTTGAGTCTCGCCGTCATACATGTCCGGAAAAGGAATTCCGATAATTGAATCTGTAGCCCAACACTCTTCTCCATCCGGCGCACCACACCATCTCCAACACGTGATGTGCCTTGCATCGACACCTGAGGTTCTACCATGTTTTCTATGATGTCCAAGAAGTCCACCGAGATGACCACTGATCACTTACGAGATTTGGTTCATCAGATGCTTTGCGATATTGGCCAACTCGAATCATCCCAATTCCCGTTATGCGAACGCCCGCTAACACGAGGCGGAAATCCATGTGGCGTATTGTTCAGCGTCAACGGTCCCCGAGAGGTAAAACTCACTGCCGTTTGGGATTGCCTGAAAAACAAACTCTTTGTGTATGATTCTACCGGCAATCGTTGTGAGCAATTATCTGTCGAACACTTGGCAACAGCTACAGCATAAGCCGCTTTCGTCAGGAAAAGATTACCGAGTCACCCAGAGGCTTTGGCTGTTTCAGTTGAAGCCTTTTTTGATACGCTGGAAAGCTTTCTCATCAGCGTCTGTACAAACGGAGTCAGCAAGTAATAAAGAAAGATGACAGGCAAGGCAAGCTCGTGAAAGATCAGAGCAAAGATCACTGCAAATAAAATCTGCACGATTTTGAAGTAGTGCCGTTTCATGGACTTCTTCTTTGCCAGCGTCTTTGCTAAATGAGGGTATTGAATCCCTGACACCATGAGCCAAGCCAGCAAGACGGTTAAAACAGGTACGACAAACATAACGACTTGTAAGAGGTCAATATTGGTCGTTTCGAGTATCGTTTCTCGTTGCCTGATAATGTCAGGCATCGCCATAGCAAAGGTCGCAATCGCCCCGGCTGCAGCCGGGGATGGGAGCCCGCGAAAATAAGAAGTGTCCGCACCTTCGTCTGCCTCCACGTTATATCGAGCCAGCCTCAGGATTGCACAAAGTGTGTAGATTCCAGCCGCTCCCTTCAAAAACCGAGAAGGCATCTCGTCAGCAAAGAACAGTGTAATGAACGCCGGCGCGACGCCAAATGTTATCACGTCACACAAGCTATCCAATTCCATTCCAAACTTACTGGTTTGGTTTAACATCCGAGCCACTTGGCCATCCAGAGCGTCAAATAACATCCCCAGAAAGATTAACAGTCCCGCATACCGTAGAGACTCATAATCAATACTCTGTTGAGCCAGTTGGGCTGCCAGTTCCCCGCCTTCTGCGACAGCGACCTGAAAACCGACGGCTTTCGTTGCCAAGCCAATCGCTGTCAGACCACAGATGGCATTACCGAGTGTCATCAGTGTGGGGAGGATGGGAAACTTCGAATCTTCCGACACATCATCTTCGAGATTCAAAGAGAGTTCCTGAGGCAATTGATCGTTCATACGGTCGATTATAATCCCGTGCGGAGGGGTTTGATAATGAACAATTTATTTATACTTCGCAAAAACCGTTGTGCCGGCCTGAACTTTATCACCTAATGTTACCGTGATTTCCAGGCCCTCTTCCCGCGGTAAGATCAATTCTGTACGAGAGCCTAGTTTGATCATTCCAAATTGAGCTCCTCGATCAAAACACTCACCTGTTTTAGCCCAACAGACAATCCGTCGTGCAAGCTGGCCTGTAATCTGACGCACTCGCATCACTCGATGTGGAGCTTCTGTTGATTCCAACCACAATTCCAGACGCTCGTTTTCCCAAGCTGATTCCGGCTTTAATGCACTGAGGAACTTCCCCTGGCGATATCGCGAGGCAAACACGGTGCAAGCAACAGGTACTCGATTGATATGCACATTGAATACCGAAAGAAAAATGGCGATTTTGATTGCCGGACCGTCGATCACATCATCGTGTTCAATTTCCTCAATCAGATCAATCTTACCGTCGGCCGGGGACACCACCGTACCAGGTTCGGCTGGAATGACTCGTCGAGGATTCCGAAAAAACCAGACCACTTCCGTTTCAAGCAAGAACGGCACAATGGCTGCAATCCACCACCATGGGGAATGCACTTGCGATAAGTAAATAAACAAAGCCAGCATTGGAATTAGCACTGACGAGAAAATGATCATCTCTGCTAAACCTGCCCGAGCAAAACCGAAATTTTCACGACCGGTAAAAGGATCGTCCTCCGATTCCCAATAGTATCCTGGCTGATTGGCATAGAATTTTAAATCTCGAGGATCGAGGACATCCCAAGGACACTGGTTATGATCCCCTTGTCGAGTTGCTGCCATACGTCGAACGTACCCACGCCGAAACGTCTTTAAGTAGACACGACGTAGATGCCCCCACAGCAATTCGATTCTCATGCATACACCTCCACCTGGCTGTACACAGTGAATTTGAGAATCATGAGGTTGAATCTCACGGCCACCAGGGGTTGTTAACGGTGTCGAGTTTGACATGAGGAATGTACTTTATTGATGCAAAACAGAATACGGAATTGCGAGTTCCAAAGAAGTCGAAACGATAAAATCGAATTATGGGTGAAGTCCCAACCGATGTAAACCCTCCGCATCCTGTGCATAGAAGAGCGGCGTGACTTAAAATACAGATCACAATGCTAACCACGTTTTGATTTGAAAGCACACTAATGAGACCTCATCGCAACTTACTGGTGATACTTCTGTTTGGTTCTTTTATGCCACTCGTGCAGGCAGATAATACCTCCAGAGAGGACGGATACGACCGAATCAATAACGTTGAATATGGGAAAGTCGGAGAACATCGACTGCTACTCGATCTATACCTTCCCCATGACGTCGAACAGGCTCCTCTGGTAATTTGGATCCATGGGGGTGCTTGGCGTCGAGGCTCAAAGGCACGAATGCCGTTGCTGTTTCTGGTGAAACAAGGATATGCCATTGCTAGTGTGGATTATCGATTGTCACCCACTGCCAAATTCCCGGCTCAAATACACGACATCAAAGCCGCTGTGCGATTTATGAAAGCGACAGCCGCTCACTGGAAAGTTTCCGCCGACCGCATTGGTGTTGCTGGTGAATCGGCCGGCGGTCATTTGGCTGCCTTATTAGGAGTTACCAATGGTCATCAGAAACTAGAGGGAGACATTGGTGTGTTCCCCAAGGAATCTTCAGATGTCCATGCCATCGTTGATTTATTTGGCCCTACCAATTTCATGACGATTTTACATCAATCCACGCCGCATGGCTTGAGCGTCAGAGTCCCTGCTTTGGAGCTTTTGTTAGGAGCAAGGCCAGAGAAGATTCAGGGCCTTGCAAAATTGGCGAGTCCTGTGGAACACGTGAATAAGAAAGATCCGCCGTTATTAATGATCCATGGAGATCAGGATCCACAGGTTCCAATAAACCAATCTCATGAGCTACACGCGAAATACAAGCACTTACAACTGCCTGTTCTCTTTCATGTAATTCACGGCGGATTTCACGGCGGTAACAATTTCTACCAAGACGAGCCTCAACAGCTCATCACCACATTCTTCAACACCCACATCCGCCAGAACTAGATTAATCCGGTGCGATTAATCCGGTGCCACCCACTCGTTCTTACTTCGATCAACCAACGCCTAATCAGTTGACACCCCCCTAAGCCACTAAGGCTACCCAAGACTCCTAATCCCCCAGTCAAAAAGTGGGTGGCACTGGATTTGGGCGGCGGTGGAATTTGCGCAAGAAATAAGCCTCGGCGACGATGTCACGATATGACAACAGCGACGAGGCTTGATTGACCAAAAGGGTGGTCATCCCACTGAAGTAGGCCTGGACGGACTCGAACCGCCGACAAAGGGATTATGAGTCCCCTGCTCTAACCAACTGAGCTACAGGCCCATAATGGCGTCTAATCTCTAACATTAAACGCCATGAAAGCAATTTAGAAAAGTAAGGGGACGCTTACTTTTTGATGTCATAGCAGTGAATCAAATCCTGGTCACGAACATACAATTTTCCACCGCTAATAACCGGGTGAGTCCAGATCTTCCCACGTTGGGATCGAATCGTTGATTGCGGACTCAATTGGAATCGACCATGTTCTTTGTAACCAGCAGGTGAAGGCTCAAGTAGAACAACTTCTCCTGAATTTTCACTCTGAGCATACAAGCGACCGTCAGCATATGCGACCGCCCCTTTACCAAAGGTCTTGTCATTCCAAACCATTTCACCTGTTTTGAAATTCTGACAAATCCACCCTGGCCCATCCGAGTATCCGTACAAGTAATCTCCTAACAGGACGACGCCACCGTGATGATTTTTCATTACCGTATTGCGGTAAACATCAACAGCCTCACTACCTTTCACTTGAACAAGCTTACACCCGACTCCATACCCGGAAGTAATATAGACGTTGGAGCCGCTTACAATAGGAGTCGGAATGGATGCGGTGCGACCTTCCCATTGGCTCTTCCAAGCCAATTTGCCTGTTGCAGCTACAATGCCAAACACATGTTGCTGAGTCATCTGAATGTATTGCTTTACTCCATTCAGTTCGACTGTCACCAGACTGGCATACTGAGCACCGTCCGTAATTTCCGCACTTTGCCAGATTTTACTGCCATCTTTGGCACTGACTGCCAAAACTGTTCCCTGACCACCGCCCGGTGTACAAATCACTTGGTTTCCATCAACTGTCACACTCTCGCAATATCCCCAGTTTGGACGCCTTCCACCAAAGTCACCCATACTGATACTCCAATTTTTCTGACCGGCGGCGGATACAGAAACCAATGTTCCCACACCGGAAAGTACGTAGACATTTCCGTCAGCTACCGTTGGAGTCGCACGAGGCCCGTTACCCCATCCGTTTTCCAGAATGTTGCTCAAAGGCAATGCCCATTTCTCTTTCCCGGTATTTGCATCCACTGCAAGCAGGATTTCTGCATCGCCACGAGTCCCCAATGTGTAGAGCACTCCGTCAGCAATGGCAAAACTGGAGTAACCAAGTCCCGCCTTATTAAATGTCCACACTTTTTGTGGGCCATTGGCTGGCCAAGTTTGCAACAATCCAGTCTCCTTGGAGATTCCATCTCGTGCCACACCACGCCAAGTGGGCCAATCTGCTGCTTCTGCCATGCTGGCAACAAACACTCCGAAAAGAGCAAGCAATGAAAATAACGGCTTAGACATATTCCTGTTCTCTCTTATTCTCTGTAATTCATTCCGCCAAACTTGCGGAAAGGCATCAATCTTCAGTTTATTTAGTAGTTCTCTGGACACATGCTGTCTATATCCGGACGTGGCTCTCTTGAGCTTGTGTCCAGAGTCTCTCACTATTTATTCTATTGATGTTACCATAGAAGGCACTGATATTCCTAGCCAGTAGAAATTGGCACTCGCCGCTCATTTACCACACTAATCTACGGCTAATATCCACCATAGACCCACTGAGCCACCGATGACAGACAAGTCGACTAAGCAAGACAACAACTCTCGACTCAGCCTCCATGGTCGCTGGGCAGGTCCAACGCTTGCCTGTCTGCTGGCCCTCCTATTGTCGACACAAACAGAGATGCCCGCTCCGGCCACCGCCACGGCCTGTATTGTTGTGCTGATGGCAGTATGGTGGATCACGGAAGCCATACCGCTGGCTGCCACTGCAATGCTCCCTCTGGCACTCTTCCCCCTGACTGGAGTCGGTGAGAAAGTAGCAACCAGCCCGGCCATCAATGAGAAAGTCACCTGGGATCTGGACAATCCTCGATTTGGTCTTCCGTATGACATAGCACTCAAATCTGATAACCAACGACAAGGAGCCGGTGTACTAACTGAGATTCACAACAACCATGGTGTAGTGAAGTCGGACGTCGGGCAAATCCCCGTGCCACTTCCGTATATTCGAGCGGCCAAGGCAGCCAGTCTTTTTGAAGTCACGTCGAAAGGTTATGCAAGTAAATTTGTCTTCCTGATGATGGGCGGATTTTTATTAGGACTGTCCATCGAGCGTTGGAACCTTCATAAACGAATTGCTTTAATGACGATCCTAGCTCTGGGGACTCAACCAACTCGTCTCATCGCTGGCTTTATGGCCACCACCGCCATTCTCAGCATGTGGATCAGCAATACGGCCACCACCGTGGTTATGCTACCGATTGCACTCAGTCTGACTGCCTTAATGAGAGAAAAGAACCCTCAGGTGGATGACTCGCAGCTCAATAACTTTGCAGCATGTCTCCTGCTTTGCATTGCTTACTCCGCCTCAGTCGGTGGATTGGGTACATTTCTGGGCACACCTACCAATTTGCTGTTGAGAGATATTCTGGATCAAAACGGAATCGAAATTAGTTTTGGGCAATGGATGGCATTCGGCTTACCATCTGCCTTTATCTTCCTGATCATCATCTGGTTTCTAATGACCAAATTCATTTTCCGGATCAATCTTCCAGAGTTTGCGGGCGGAAAGGAACTCATTCAAAGCGAGCTGAAAAAGCTGGGGCCTATGAGCAAGCCCGAGCTAACCATCGCCTCACTGTTTGGTATCACAGCTCTCCTTTGGATTACTCGCAGCTTTTTCACCAAATGGGAGTGGCTCCAAGAGCTCTATCCTAACGTCGTGTACATTGATGACACGATCATTGCCATGACGGCATCGTTACTGCTATTTGTCATTCCGGCTTTAGGGCATCCTGGTAAGACGCTCATGGATTGGAAAACGGCTAACAAGTTGCCCTGGGGAGTCCTGTTACTTTTTGGTGGTGGATTGGCCTTAGCGTCAGCTGTAAAGTCCACTGGGCTGGGAGCCATAATTTGCGAAGCCGTAACTCCTTCCGGAGCGACCGCCATCCTGCTCATTATGTTTGTTGTCACCACCGCTATGATCTTCATGACGGAGGTCACAAGCAATACAGCAACCGCCGCATTAATCCTGCCACTTCTGGTGACACTTTCAGCCAATCTCAATGTCGATCCAAAACTTCTGCTCATCCCCACCACGCTAGCTGCCAGCTGCGCTTTTATGCTCCCAGTAGCAACGCCTCCCAACGCCATCGTATTCGCAGCCGGTCAAACCACAATCAGACAAATGGTTCGGGCTGGCTTCGTATTAAATCTGGTCTCTATCGTACTACTCCCGCTATTGACCTATATTATTGGGCAAATCGTGTTTGATTTTTAGCAAAGCCATCCCGACGTGACCGCATCAAACTGCCTAAGCACCATGCTAAACTGTCAAAACATTCCGGAGCATTCACTCGCTACATTCCATTCTCGTATCACTCCATCATTCAGGACGTACTTTGGCGATGACAAGTTTCATTGTGATTCCGGCAAGACTCAACTCGACCCGTTTGCCTGAAAAGCTGCTGTTGGCCGAAACCGGTAAACCACTCATCCAACATACGTACGAGTCTGCACAGCGTGCCACTCGTCCGAAGGGCATCATTGTTGCCGCGGACCATCAATCCATTGCTGAGGCTGTTCAGCAATTCGGCGGCACGGTGGTGATGACCGATCCTGAAGCTCCCAGTGGAACAGACCGAGTCGCTGAAGTCGCATTACAACTTTCAGACGCGGATATCATTGTTAATGTTCAGGGAGACGAACCAGACATCTCTGCAGAAGCAATTGATACGGTCGTGGAGCTGCTTGAGCAAAACCCTGATGCCGTAATGTCCACGCTCGGAACACCAATCCGATGCAAGACTCAGTTGGAAGACCCCGCCTGTGTAAAGGTCGTCTTTGACCATCAGCAGCGTGCCATGTACTTCAGTCGTAGTGTCATACCCCATGCACGCAATTGGGATGAGAGATTATTAGAGGCGGAGCCAGCCCATTTTCACCAACACATCGGACTGTATGCGTACCGTCGGGATTTTCTGCTTTCATTAACCCAATTACCACAATCTGAAGTGGAAAAATTGGAGAGTCTCGAACAATTAAGAGTCCTTTCACACGGATATACCATCCTCGTAGGAATAATTCAGGAACCTTCTATAGGAATTGATACGCCTGAGGACTATGAGGCGTTTGTCAGAATGCAAAGAAATCGTTAGAATTGGCGAGTTGTGGACTTGCCGTTTTTTCGTGATGAATTAAAGCAACCTCGGAATGGGCATGTTTCCTCGGCCTTCCGAGCAACGTGTGAACGGTAGAACAATGGATGTTCTGACCTTTATCACCACCATGTAAACGAATTGTGTGGTGGTTGATAAAAATCATGAATGGAATCGCATCTGAGATATTCAATGACCAAACATATTTTTGTTACCGGTGGTGTTGTCAGTTCCCTAGGTAAAGGCCTGACAAGTGCTTCAATTGGATTGCTTCTTGAGCAACGTGGCCTCAGCGTCAAAATGCAGAAGCTCGACCCGTATATTAATGTCGACCCGGGTACGATGAGCCCCTATCAGCACGGGGAAGTCTACGTGCTTGACGATGGAAGCGAAACCGATCTCGACCTTGGGCACTACGAACGATTTACCAACAGCCCCCTGACACGCGATTCGAACTATACAACGGGCCAAATCTATCTTTCGGTCATCGAAAAGGAGCGACATGGCGAGTTTTTGGGGAAGACCGTTCAAGTTATTCCGCACATTACCAATGAAATCAAAAACGTAGTCAAACGTCTCGTTGATGACGACACCGATGTAGTGATTACCGAAATTGGTGGTACCGTCGGAGACATCGAAAGCCAACCGTTCCTTGAAGCCATCCGACAGTTTTCACAAGACGTCGGTAAAGATAATTGCCTGTACATCCACCTGACGCTTGTCCCGTACCTCAAAGCTGCCGGAGAATTAAAAACCAAGCCGACACAGCATAGTGTCGGTCAGTTAAGAGAAATCGGAATTCAGCCTGACATCCTGATTTGCAGAACCGAGCAAGAAATCTCTCGGGAAGACTGTGAAAAAATCGCTCTATTCTGTAATGTCCCTATTGAAGCAGTCATCGAAGAAAAAGATATGGACTTCTCCATTTATGAAGTTCCATTAGCACTTAAGGAGCGGAAACTCGATGAGTTGATTACCGATCGACTTAATCTGAGCACTCCAGAGGCTAATCTCGAAGACTGGAAAACTTTGCTGCACGACCTACGCAATCCGCAGCAGGAAATCAGCATCGCCGTGGTGGGTAAATACGCCGAACATAAAGATGCTTACAAATCGATTTATGAAGCACTTGATCATGCCGGGATTCACAATCGTGCCCAGGTGAGAATTGTGCCTATCCAGAGTGAGCTTGTTGAGCGTGAAGGCCCGGAAAGGCTACTCTCTGGATTCGATGGCATTTTGATACCTGGTGGATTTGGAGAGCGAGGAATTGAGGGAAAAGTTCAATCAATCCGCTTCGCAAGAGAACGTGAAATTCCATTCTTCGGTATCTGTCTGGGAATGCAAACCGCCTGTATTGAGTTTGGACGAAACGTCGTAAAGCTCGACGGAGCTCACTCCACCGAATTTGACAAAAACACGTCCCATCCAGTTATTTGCCTCCTCGACGAGCAGAAAAACATTACGGACATGGGCGGAACCATGCGACTTGGAGCACAGCCTTGCGTGCTAGAAGAAGGCAGCCAAGCAAAAGCCTGCTATCAACTTAATGAAATCTCCGAACGCCACCGTCACCGTTATGAATTCAACCATGTATACCGCAGCCAATTTGCTGCCCATGGTATGACCGTTTCTGGAACCAGTCCGGATGGCCTACTGCCTGAAATAGTGGAGATTCCGGAACATCCATGGTTTGTGGCGGTCCAATTCCATCCGGAATTCAAATCGAAGCCAACAAAATCACACCCTCTTTTCGCAGGATTCATCCAGGCGGCAGTCAATCGTCGTGCTTCGCGAGGAGACAGCGGTACAGACCAACCGGTCAATGAAGAAGTGGAAGCGTTGGACTTAGACCCAGCTGAATAGGATCTCAATCGCTTGATCGACTCGAGTGACACGAGATAGCTGACGCCAGCACCATTCTTCCTACCCGAATGGTTTTTTCACACTTATCCCCCTCCCCATCGCGTCGTGCTGCGCGGTTGGTATATATTAGGGATTCCGTCATATATCCACAGGAGATGAACAAATATGTCTGAGAACACTGAACCAACTAAAGAATCCATCCAGGAGTCGCTCCCGGAAACTGAATCTCAAGAAGTGGTAAGCGAAGAAGAGGTAATCACTGCAAGCCACGAAAACACCGAACAACAGACTGCTCAGATGGTTAGTGAAAACGAGCCCGCTGAAGAGAGCTCAAGTGTTGAAGAACAACTCGAGGACCTCGAGAATATTGAGTTCCCCGAAGCCAGTTTCGATATGTTACTCATGCAGCATCACACTCAGGCGATGCTTGCACTAGGACTCATCCCAGATCCGGCGACCGGTAAGGTCATCAAGAACAAATCCGCAGCGAAGTTCCACATTGATATGCTGAGCATCATTCAGGAACGTACGGAAGGGAATCTGAATGAAGGAGAAGCCGAAGCACTCAATGGTGTACTCCACAATCTACGTATGATGTTCGTTAACAATCCATAAAACTAGTTTTCTAACGATTCCCTACGGGAAAACCACACAACCCAATGCCTGACGACGCCCCCCAAGAATCGCCTCAGGATAATCCACCAAACGAATCGGTCGACACACGACAGTTTGACGGAGTGCTGAACGATCATGCCTATGCCGGTTGGCGACAGGCTGGGCTAAAGGTACGTCAATTCCCCAAAACTTCGGGCGTCTATCTTATGAAGGACGACGTAGGGCGAGTGATCTATATTGGCAAAGCCAAGAATCTTAGAAGCCGAGCTGGTAGCTATTTTACAAATCGGGCAATTGACGATTCACGAATCTCAAACTGGTTGCATGAGATCAACGACATCGATTTTATGGAATGCGCCAGCGAAGTGGATGCACTGCTGACTGAAGCTCGGCTCATTAAAGACATCCAACCGCCTCATAATAAAGAGCAACGGGACGATAAGTCTTTCCCCTATATCATGATTACCAATCGGGAAGACTACCCGAGAGTAGAAGTCACACGGGAACCTCCCGATAAGAATGTCAGACTCTATGGCCCCTTTACCAGTGCGGGATCTCTCAACGGCGCATTGAGCGTCCTTCAAAGGATCTTCAAATTCCGGAATTGTTCACTCGATATCGATGCCTCCGATGAAAAGTGGAAGTGGTATCGCCCGTGTCTCCTAGCTGCCATCGACCAATGTTCGGCTCCATGCAACCTCCAAATCAGCAAGGAAGACTATGCCAAAGACATTCGCCGCCTACAAATGGTGCTCGACGGCAAAAAGACTAGACTCCTCCAGGGGATGAAAAAGGAAATGGAAGCTGCTTCGAAGTCTCTTCAGTTCGAGTTAGCTGCCAAATTGCGTGATGAAATCAAGATGCTCGAATCGCTAGATCGTCGAGGCAACCTTGATACACACGAGCAACCGGAAGTCTTCTATACCGATCCTAGAAAAGGAATCGCCGGATTAAAGAAAGTGCTTAGCCTAGATTTTGAACCTCGTACAATTGAAGGAGTGGATATAGCTCACTTAGGAGGCTCGGAGACAGTTGCCAGTCTAGTCCAATTCATCGACGGACTTCCGTTCAAACCAGGGTACCGTCGATTTCGTATCAATGACGTTAGTGGAGTGGACGATTTCCGGAGTATCTACGAAGTGGTCAGTCGCCGCTTCAAACGACTCTCCGACGAAAACGAGATCTTTCCCGACATCCTGCTTATTGATGGAGGCAAGGGACAATTAAGTGCAGCAGTAGCAGCCTTTCGTGATATCAATGTCACGCCCCCCGTCTTATTGTCGATCGCCAAAAAGGAAGAGTTGATTCACCGCCCCAACGAAGACGAACCACTACGACTTAGTCGCAATTCTTACGCATTACGACTTCTTCAGTACATTCGTGATGAAAGCCACCGCTTCGCTCAGCATTACCATCACATCCTACGCCGCAAGAAAGTGATTCCCGACTAGACATTTAACCATTTAGCCAAGTGGCTAATTTGTTAAATGTCTATCCTGTGGGTTTTCTGCCCACCTCCAGTGCCCTCTCTTTGATCACATGGGCCTTGCTTGCTAGCAAGATCACAAAAAAACATGCTGTTTATTAGTTTTTAGCTCAAAATTCCTTGCAATCCGTGTTGATATCAATAAACTCATTGTTGTGGGTTTTGTGCCCACAATTAACCACAAAGTATTTATCTCGTGGGTTATTTACCCACTTCATATCTAGCTCAAGCTGGGAAGATGCAAGGAGGCATCGTGACCACGTTGCTGTCAACATCGTCGAAGAGGCACATAAGACGACCTAATGTCTTCCCACGAATTGCTTTTGATTGGCGAACACCGTCGCACGCTGGATCAGCGTTACCGACTTTCCATACCCACGGAAATGTCCGAGCAAATTCAATCCAAGGGGCCGGAACTCATTCTTGCCAAAGAACGACCGGGATGCTTAAGTCTCTGGAGTGCAAATCCTTGGCAGGAACACCTTCAACGCGGCGTGACATGGGTTGCCGACAAGTTGAAAGCTGGAAAACTCGAACATCAAACCAATCAGTTATTACAACTGGGTCGCTTACTCAGTACTCGTCATGTCCCGATTCAACTAGCTGGACGTGGACGACTTGTCATTCCGGAAGGCTTCCGGGAATTCCTTGGAGTGGAGCCCGGTGGCACGATCTTTGTCGTCGGAGCCTCGGTCAGCGTAGAGCTGTGGCATCCCGAGCGATGGGTGGAGTACTTAAATCAGCAAATGCCAGAATTCAGGGAGCTATTTGAAGAACTGAGTAACTAACAAACAAAACAACCAGCCCGACTGCAATACGATTATTTACATTATTAAACCGCAAAATCTGGGTCTCTCTTGTTGGGAAGCAAGTAATCCACGGATGGGTTTAAGTGGCACGGAAGCTACAAACTGTCGTATTGCAGCGGGCTATTTTTATGCTCGATCTGTCTGGTAATCGCATAAAATAGACTCCAACTTCAATGATCCCTTCCTCCAACTGCAAACTCAATCCCCTCAACTATGGCTTACCTCATTGGAATCGACGAAGCAGGCTACGGTCCTTTTTTGGGGCCACTGTGTATAGGTGCTACGTACTGGGAAATCTCCGATGAACTCTTTCAGGAAGACGTCGACCTGTATCCCATTTTAGAACCTGTTGTTACCAAGACTCTCAAAGATAAATCGAGGATCATGGTTGGAGATTCTAAACTGGCATACAAGCCCAAGAGTGGGCTGGGGAATCTCGAGCGTGCGGTACACTCATTTCTGCCAACACCGCTGCACACCTTTCGACAGTGGATGGAATCGCTGGCTGTCAACTGGCCCGATTGGTCCGCTCACTCCCCTTGGTTTCAGGAATTTGACCGCGATATCCCCTGCGACTTTTCTTCAGACAAATCCGATGAACTAAGGCAGCTAGTCGTAGATCAATTGCCTAATCTTCCAGTGCAGTTTTTAGGCGCTCAGATTTGGTGCTTACCAGCCCATCGATTTAATTTGCTACTCGATAGCTTTCCAACCAAAGGGGCACTGCTTTCTCATTGTTCGCTCTCACTAGCTCAGCAGATTACCGATGTACTCCCAACGGGCAACATACTGATTCACTGTGACAAACACGGTGGAAGAAATCAGTATAGCCATATCCTACAACAGCTGTTTCCTGAATACCTTGTGGAGATTCATGAGGAGAGCCGTGAAATCAGCCGTTATGCCTGGGGACCAGCTGACCAGCGTGTTACTTGTCGGTTTGTTGCCAAAGGCGAGAGCTTCCTTCCTGCTGCCTTAGCCTCGATGTATGCAAAATACACTCGTGAATTGTCCATGGACGCATTTAATCAATGGTGGGAACAACAAATCCCCGGAATCAAGGCAACAGCTGGATATCCTCAGGATGCAAAACGATTCCTCGAGAATATCAAGGAGTCTCTCGAGCCGCTGGATATTGCCATGGATACGCTATGGCGTAAAAGCTAGGCCATTTATGGAAAGTCCAAACCTGCTTAAGATAAAAGCAACGACCATACTGTCAAATTATGCCCTCCATTGAAAAACCCTTTTTCCTGTGCTGGGCCTGACTACCTAAAGATCCACTCCATGCTTGACGCAACCGCCTTAAAAAGAGACTTTCCGGTATTACAACAAACGGTCCACAACAATGTGCCGCTGGTGTATCTGGACAACGCTGCCTCTTCCCAAAAGCCTCAATCCGTCATTGACGCATTAAGCAAGATCGACAGTACGGTTTACGCCAACGTTCACCGTGGAGCTCATTGGTTAAGCGATGAAAGTACAGCACTCTACGAAGAATCCCGGGATGCTGTCGCACAATTTATCAATGCAGCCAACGCCAGGGAAATCGTATTCACAACCGGAACGACCGGAGCAATCAATATTGTTGCGAGGAGTTGGGGTGAGGCCAATCTTCAGCAGGGAGATGAAATCCTGCTGACGCGACTCGAACACCATTCCAACATCGTTCCCTGGCAACAACTCGCTCAGCGAACCGGAGCCACTCTGAAATGGTGTGATATCACCCAAGACGGACAGTTGGATTTAGAAGACTTTAAGCAGGCTCTTTCCGAACGTACTAAACTGGTTGCCTGCACCATGGCGTCCAATGTTCTAGGCACCTATACACCGGCCAAGGAAGTAACCGAATTATCCCACGCTGCCGGAGCGGTTGTTGTACTGGATGCAGCTCAAGCAGCTCCGCACCGTCTGCTAGATGTGCAGGACTTAGCTGCAGACTTTGTGGCTTTCAGTGCCCACAAGATGCTAGGCCCCTCAGGTATTGGAATTCTCTACGGAAAAGAATCCTTACTCGAAGCGATGCCACCCTTTTTAGGTGGTGGTTCAATGATCAATGTCGTCACCGAAGAGGGATTTACGACGGCTGGCTTACCTGCAAAATTTGAAGCGGGGACTCCCGCTATCTCTCCAGTACTGGCCCTGCCAGCATGCCTAGAGTACTTACAAAACGTCGGCATGGAACTCATCCAACAACATGAGCACGAGTTAGTATCCTATGCTCATGAACGTCTAGCCACTTTGGGGAGGATCAATATCCTAGGTCCCGAACCAAGTAAAAAGGCCGGAGTTATTAGCTTTACCGTCGACGATCTACACCCTCACGATTTAACCCATGCTCTCGATAATCAGGGAGTCGCGATTCGCGCGGGACACCATTGTGCGATGCCTCTGCATCAAAGACTGGGAATCCCTGCTAGTGCTCGGGCAAGTTTCTATCTGTACAATACTCGCGATGATGTCGACAAGTTGGTTGCCGCGATCGACAAAGCCATTCAACTTTTTGGCTAATCGTGATCAACTGTCGACGTTAAACCCTCAGTCGACTCCTGCTGTACATACTCCCAAAACTGCTTCACAACTTCTCGCTCTGGCAACGTACTATGTACATGGGGTCGATGATCCAGCAGGTGTTTCTGGGCTTCCCATGGATCCATATTCCGATCTGACATGAGCCAACAGATTGCTACGGTGGCACTGCGCCCGCGTCCGGCCTTGCAGTGAATATAAACTGTATTTCCCTGTTCGACATGCTTAGACACAAAAGCCACCCCTTTCTTAACGTCTTCCAAAGACGGTGGGGTAAAGTCAATCGTGGGAATACGAAGCTGATCGATAGCATGCTTCTCGTACTGCGCGACCGGGCCTCCATATTCGTTGCAAGTATTGACGACAGCACGGACACCTTCAGCCGCCATATTGTCAACGTCGAACGGAAAGGGGAATGCACCGACAATGACTTTTTCGTCAATGAAGTCCCACCAGTTTCTAACTTTCAAAACTCGCCCAAGAAGGAAATTCCAGGCTAGCGTTGCCGGAAACAGGAGCCTCGCTCCCAGCCATTTCAATGCTTTCATATGTACGCCTATATTCGCCTGTTACTCGGCACAACCGGCTACGATTGAGGCCGGCGGCTACCCTTCTGCCCCTACAAACCGCGGGAAACTGTCATCCTTTTGAATTCTAATCACATTCCCAGAGCGATGGATATAGCTATTTCATACAACCTGTATTACGGATATGATTTGCCTCTGCCAGTTCATCCAATTCCTACTACACAAACAGAACGAAGTTTTACCATTCATGGCTTCTCAACCTATTATAAGCGTGAGCGGACTACGAGCCATTGTTGGCGATTCCCTCACTCAGGAATTGATCGAACAGTATATTGCTGCCTATGCGTTGCAATTGGAGCAGCGTTCACCAGTCGGGCCCGTGCTGTTGAGTCGGGACGGACGAGAATCTGGCGAGATGATTTGTCAGTGGGTCGCGAATACTCTCATGAAATATGGGCGTAACATACTCTACGCTAACATTCTCGCCACACCTACCGTCGGTGTTGAAATACTGGAGCATCAGGCGGCCGGCGCGGTACAGGTGACTGCCAGTCACAATCCACCTCAATACAACGGCCTCAAACTGTACGGCGCGGATGGCCGTATCATCAATGCAGTACAGGGAGCTCAGCTTCTAGAAGACTACCAGCTCAAGCGGTCACCTAAGCCCAAAACCACGCTCGGAAGTCACTCAATACTGACGAACACCAATCAACGGCATCTGGAAAAACTGCTGGCATTAGTAGACGTCGAAAGCATTCAAAACGAGCAATTCAAAGTGCTCCTTGATTGTAATCATGGAGCAGGATCAAAACTTGCTATCCCTTTACTCGAAGCCCTAGGCTGCCAGATTACCGTGCTGGGTGCCGAACCAAACGGACAGTTTGCTCATCCAGCAGAGCCCACCGCAGAGAATCTTGAGTCGGTTGGCAAACAAGTAGTGACACATCAGTGTGACCTTGGTTTTTGCCAGGACCCTGATGCCGACCGTCTGGCGTTAATTGATGCCGAAGGACAATATGTCGGAGAAGAATACACTGTTGCCTTATGCGTTCAGCAGCTACTAGCCGAAGAACCGGGCGATGTCGTCATTAATTGCGCAACAAGCCGTATGGCGTATGACCTGGCGGCAGCGGCAGGCACTCGCTGTCTGGAATCGGCCGTGGGAGAAGCCAATGTAGTCGACTTAATGCTTTCAAGCGGAGCCACTTTCGGCGGGGAAGGAAATGGTGGCCCGATTGATCCACGTGTCGGTCTGATTCGAGACAGTTTCGTCGGCATGGTCCGCATTCTGGCACTATTAACACGTGAACAACGTAGCCTGAAAGAATTGGCTGCTGAGATTCCCACCTATGCAATTCACAAAACCAAAATCTCCCTCGAGGGCACCGATGCTGAGGGTGTATTTAGTGACTTGATCGAGAAGTTCCCTGAAGCGGAAGCTGACCACACGGACGGATTGAAACTTCGGTGGCCCAATGGAGATTGGTTACTTGTCCGTGCCAGCAACACCGAGCCGATCATCCGAGCGATTGCCGAGACTCGGACCCTACAGGACTCACAAGAACTCTGCGAAAAAGCCCTCGGCAGATAATCCACCAAGGGCTTTTTTGAATTTGGTCCGATTGACTACGACGTTATGCTCCGCCAATCACTTCTTTCCCGACATAGGGACGTAGAACTTCCGGCACGACGATCGAGCCATCTTCCTGCTGATTGTTCTCCATCACCGCAATAATGGCTCGGCTGATCGCAATTGCAGTACCATTGAGGGTGTGTAGGAAATTAGTACCCTTTTCGCCCTTTACTTTATAACGAGCGTTGAGGCGGCGAGCCTGGTAATCAGTACAATTCGATGTACTGGTAACTTCTCCCCATTCACCTTGTTCGCCTCGTCCGGGCATCCAGGCTTCCAGATCGTACTTTCGATAAGCGGGACCTCCTAGGTCTCCTGTAGCCGTATCCACCACTCGGTAGGGAATCCCTAGGTTATCGAATAGGTCACACTCAATCTGACAGAAGTGCTCCAGCATAGCTTCACTTTGTTCTGGCAAAGTGAAGGCAAACATCTCAACTTTAGTAAACTGGTGAACTCGATATAATCCCCGAGTGGCACGACCGGCGGCTCCGGCTTCGGTTCGGAAGCAATGGCTGATCCCACAAATCTTGAGCGGCAACTGTTCAGAATCAAGCGTCTCGCCTGACATCATTCCTCCAAGAGGGATTTCGGCGGTAGCGACAAGATTTAGGTTTGAGTTCTCAATACTATAAATCTGTGTTTCAGGGCCTCGTGGAATATACCCGGTACCATGCAGGATTTCGCTATAGGCCAGATCAGGCGTGATGACAGGAGTGAATCCGTGACTGACAAGCTGGCTAACGGCGTATTGCTGTAACGCCAATTCGAGCAATACGGCTTCGTTTTTCAAAAAGTAAAACCCTGCTCCGGCGATTCTAGCTCCGGCTTCAAAGTCGATTAGATCGTGTTTCTCCGCAAGTTCGACATGGTCCAGAACCGTAAAGTCAAAACTTGGAGGATCATGTTTCCCACGTCGGACTTCCAAATTTGATTTATCATCCTCCCCGACCGGCGCGTCCGGATGAGTCATGTTGGGAATGCCGGACTGGATATCTTTAATCTCATCGGCGACTTCGTCATGCTGCTTCTGAGCACTCTCTTTCTGCTCACGAAGGGAACGGCCTTCGGCTTTACGTTGCTCACGCTCTTCGTCGGACGAGGCCTGTCCAATCGACTTCGACACTTCATTGGCGCGGCGATTCAACTCTTCGGTTTGTTGCAATAACTCCCGACGCTGTCCTTCGAGCTCGACTAGTCGCGCAACGTCAGCCGTAACTCCACGAAGCTCACAGTTTTTGGCAACCGCTTCGGCGTTTTCAACAATAAACTTTCGATCAAGCATCGATGTCCAATCCCGTGTTATTTAGTCTCGTATTATTTTGCTTAATTCCTGCCAGAGATGAGCACTGGCACGTGTACCTCGATAGTAATCATCTAACGAGAATTTTTCATTAGGGCTGTGAGTGTTATCATCATCAAGCCCCCATCCTAGTAGTAACGTATCGATTCCGAGTAATTCACGGAAGGCGGTTACCACTGGAATCGAACCTCCTTCACGAATAAATACAGGTTTTGTCCCAAATCCCTGTTCGATCGCCTCTGCGGCGGCGGCCATATAGGGACTATCGAGCGATACAACAACTCCCGGTGCACCATGGTGATGAACCAATTCCATTTTCAAGCCGGGAGGCAGTAGTGACTCGAGCATCTGCTCAACACCCTCGCGAATTTTGTCCGGATCCTGACAGGGCACTAAACGACAGCTGAATTTAGCTCCGGCCCGAGCAGGCAGGACGGTCTTGGCACCTTCTCCCTGATACCCTCCCCAAATACCGTTGATATCACAAGTTGGCCGAGCCCATCGCCGCTCCAATGTCGTAAAACCCTGCTCTCCGTGCACCGCTTCGATACCCAGCTTCGACTTAAACTCCTCTTCAGAAAATGGCAATGAAGCAAATTGCTCTCGTTCCCGAGCTTCCAACTCCACGACGTCATCATAGAATCCCGGAATCTGGATCCTGCCATACTGATCGACCAGTTGTCCTAGCATTTGAGTTATTGCGTTTACCGGATTGGAAACGCCTCCGCCAAATGTACCACTGTGTAGATCCTGCTTAGGCCCTTCCAGGTATAGCTCGAAATACACAATCCCTTTGAGCCCATAAGTGATCGCTGGCTGGCCTTTTGCGAACTGGCTGGTATCGCTAATCACGGCGATATCCGCACTTAATCGTTCTTTGTACTCCTGAAGGAATGGATCCAGATTGGAACTACCACATTCTTCTTCGCCCTCAATGACATACTTGATTTGAATGGGCAATGTTCCCTCGGATTCTATCCAGGCTTGAGCACTTTTGATGTGTGTCAGCATTTGCCCTTTATCATCCGTGGCACCACGAGCGACGACATTACCATCACGTTCAGTTGGCTCAAACGGAGGTGTAATCCATTCATTGAGCGGATCTGGTGGCTGAACATCATAATGCCCGTAAACAAGTACCACCGGTGCATTTTCCACCGGAGGGGATTCTGCATAAATGATGGGGTGCCCTTTGGTTTCCACCAATTCGGTATCGAATCCCAGACCACGAAACTGATCTGCTACCCATTCCCCGGCACGTCTCACTTCTGACTCATATTGACTGTCCGTACTAACGCTGGCCATTCGGAGTAATTCGAACAGGTCATCCTGATTCCGCTGACGGTTCTCTTCGAGGTAAGCTGTTATCTTTTCCATCGTGCGTCTTTCGTCTATCCTTCCTGATTGCTACGAGCCTTTTTGTTGAGCGGCAATGCCTGATCTCATCAACTTCCTAAATCACGGTAAAAAATAGTTTTTGGTGTGGGCTCAGACGTACAATATAATGACTCACAGGCCGGTCGACCATCTTGATTGACTAAGAAGCAGACCGCAAGCTCGCGTCTATTCGTAATCTACTTGGTTCGTAATCTAGTTGGAGTCTATCCATGGGGCATGAAGCTGCTCAACCCGTTGTGGAAACTGACACCAGACCCAAACAACAACCTCGCTACAATGTCGTTCTATGGAACGATGAGCACCACACCTATGAGTATGTCATTCATATGCTCAAGGAGCTTTTTGGATTCAAACTGGAGCAGGGATTCAAAATAGCGACCAAAGTAGATAACAACGGTCGAGCAATTTGTCTAACGACAACGCTTGAACATGCCGAACTTAAACGAGACCAAATACATGCCTATGGTAAGGATGAACTCATTGCCAATTGCCAAGGTTCCATGTACGCTACGATTGAACCGGTCGAATGAGCCCAAACCGTAAATACTCTGTTTAGAATCCCATGTCTGCAAAACTAAAAACTGTCACCCTAGGCTGTAAGGTCAATCAGTACGAAACCGAATTTATTCGGGAAGGACTGGCACAAATTGGCTACCAAGACGCCGAACAGGACGAAGCTGCGGACCTTTGTATCGTCAACACCTGCACCGTGACGAATGAAGGGGACTCTAAAAGCCGCAAGGTGATCCGTCAGCTCGCTCGCGACAACCCTGACTCTCGCATTGTCGTCATGGGTTGCTATGCAACGCGAGCTCCGGAAGAAGTCGAAGCCTTACCCAATGTGGTAGAGGTAGTAACTGACAAACGGGAATTGCCGGACATGCTTGGGCGGTTTGGTGTTGTGGACATCCCTACTGGAATTTCAGGTTTCGGCAACCGCCATCGAGCTTATGTCAAAGTACAGGACGGCTGTCTGCTTCGCTGCAGCTATTGCATCATTCCTCATGTCCGTCCGGCACTGACTAGTCGGCCAATGCAACACATTCTGGAGGAAGTCGACCGATTGGTTGCCAATGGCTACCGCGAGATTGTACTAACGGGGATCCACATCGGGCACTATGGAGTGGATTGGAATATGAACAAGCCACGGGAAGAGTGGACTCGTTTAGCGGATCTGGTCCGAGCTATAGCCGAACGGCCCGGAAAATTTCGTATCCGCATTTCCAGTATCGAAGCCACCGAAGTCACCAGGGATCTCATTGCCGTCATGGCTCAGTTCCGCGAGAAGATCACTCCTCATCTTCATATCTGTCTACAAAGTGGTTCTGATTCCGTACTTCGGAGAATGCGAAGACGCTGGAGCAAGAAGACATTTATCAATCGCTGTAAACTCATTCGTGAAGCCTTAGTCAATCCATCGTTTACAACCGATATCATCGTAGGATTTCCCGGTGAGACCGATGAGGAATTTGCTGAGACGTTAGAAACGGTCCGTCAGATCGGATTCTCTAAAATCCACATGTTTCCTTTTTCTGCTCGTCGAGGAACGCCAGCGGCTGACATGAAAGATCAGTTACCGAAACAGCTCAAGAAAGCCCGCGGAAAACAACTCGGGGTGCTAGAAGACGAATTGCGACACGCCTACTTCACGAGTCTGATCGGATCAGAGCTCGAAGTACTCGTTGAAGCTCAGGATCGTGATAACACGAGTCAGATGGTCGGGACCGCCTGTCGCTACGCTCCGGTTCAGTTTACCGGTGAAGAGTCGATGATTGGCACGTTAGTCAAAGTCGTTGCTGAGCGAGTCGAAGGTGACCGTATCGTCGCGAGATTGGTCGTTTAAGCCACGTCTTTAAAACCGAGACAGATAACTGGCCCCGATGGACTTCTTGGGAACATGCACTGGCCGCGGCTGAATGTCGAATTGAATTCCGCCGAGCGATCGTGGACGCAGACCAAACTGAGTTGAATTAGGAATCCGCACCCGCTGAGCACCATAGGCTTTCATCACTGCTGCCACCCGGGGGGCCAGATTTATTTTCCCGTCAAGTTGACGCATTCCTAGTGAGTCAAAACTGCCAACGCACACGACACTCTCATGTCGGTCATGATACTCATAGGCCTGGATACCCTGTTTCCGCAACGCTGTGACCAGCTTGTGAGCGTTTTCAGCCGCTTTGACAAGACTGTCAGAAACGCTGGCATCTGCGTCATAGTCTTTTTCGATATCGTAGACAACTTTTCCCCGGAATGTCGCAACCTGTACTGTGTACTTTCCAGGGTTCTTTAACAAATTATATTCCACCCCACTATTCAAACGCTCCACAAATGGATCGACAGAATTCTGTGTAAAATAGTCCGCCGGTAGCAAAGGGTTTCGAATGATGAACGCTCGTCCCATTGGCCCTTTTTTCTCGGCACTCAAATTCAGCTTACGCTGCAATGACCGCAATCCTGCATAAACCTGAGCGGTCCCTGCATCTGGTTCCTGCCCAAGCGTTTTGGGATGCATCGTTTTAATCTTCTGTAGCAACTCCTGAGCATCATCTGACTGCAATGACTCAAAGTTTCCGACCAACACAGCTATCTCATCAAACTGAACGCTGCGGTTGTAAACCATTTGCTTGGGCTTACCGTACTTATCAATTCCTCGCCCTTCGACCTTATTAGAAAAGTCATAGGACTTGCGATGCATATAAGCTTCCAGCTTGAATTCTCTTCGAAGCTCGAGGATTAGATTATGAGCTTGTTTCTCTGCTCCGGCGCCTCGAAATGAAGTTGCCATAACCATCCACGGTCCCTGCTGGTCCGTCACGCCATATCGTTTGGCAGGATCAGCTTCCACTCTTTCAAATGGAAAGAAGAGGTAGTCGAAGGGGTTTTCCGCCATTGCCTGAAACTCGACAGAGGCGAAGCACACCAAACAAGCAATTCCGAGACCTATTTTTCTAAGGCGATTCATCTGATACCCATTGCAATAAGAGATATTTACAGGGTGGAAGAATAGCAAAACAAAGAGGCACAATGATAGGCCGATTTAGAGAGAACAGGCGACGGGCGACACTTGTTTCAAAGCCCGCCGTTTGCCATTAATTCGCAGATTTGAGCAGTAATCTTACGAATCGCTCGGCTGCGATGGCTAAGCACCTTCTTGATGCTTGGCCCCAGTTCACCAAACGTGCGATGGTATTCAGGAATCTCAAAGAGAGGGTCATAGCCAAAGCCATTTTCACCTGCCGGCTCAAAACGAATTCGTCCGTAACAATAATCTTCTGCTGTCGCTCGAATCTGGCCTGTAGGGTCCGAAATGGCCATGTGGCAGGTATAAAAGGCGGTCCTCTTCTCCAAAGGAGTATTGCCCAATTCTGCTAGAACCTTTTCGTTATTACGTTGATCGGTGGCCCCCGGGTCACTGTATCTGGCCGAATAAACTCCGGGTTCGTTATTCAATGCGACGACGGAAATACCACTATCTTCCCCCATCACCCACATCCCCAGGTTTTGCGCCTGCTGGCTGGCTTTTAGAGCCGCGTTTTCGGAAAAGGTCGTTCCAGTTTCTTCAACCTCGATTGCATCTTCCACATCAGATAGAGTTAGCAGGCTTAGACCTAACGGCGCAAGTAACTGCTCCAACTCCTGACGTTTCTTTTGATTGTGTGTCCCTAATACTAAAACATGTTCCGACATGTTTGCTTACCTATCTATTTCTCAGAGATTCGAGACTCGTTGCGATTGCAGTAAGAGTCTCCAAGTGATGTTCAATCCGCTGGGCTAGTATCTGGACTAGTCCAGCATGTAATATTCGAACGTGGTGACCAATTCTTCCAATTGCGATTGTGGTACAGAAATGACCAACGTTTTCCGTAAACTTAGCTCACTGCCGGCTGTTTGATAAAGCACTCGTAAGCCTCCGCGATGAGGCTGAATTTGCTTAACATACCCCCACCCCAACTGTCGTTGTTGTCCCAGCACAGACTGAATGACGCCGGTCGGTCCGATATGGAATCGTACTGGTATCCAAAGTCGCCACGAAACTAGCAACAACGCGGTAACAGTCACACCGGTCATCAAGACATCACGTGTAAACCAATACACCGCAAAGACCACGGTCGCGTAAAGGGTCAAAACCCCAGCGAACAACAGAGGTTGAGATCGAGGTTGCCAACATTGAATACTAAACTGCGGACGTTGAGACAACGCGGAAGACGAGCCAGAGGAGGAACTAGCGTCTGCTGTCGATTGCGTTTTAACTTGCTTCGCAGACATCGCTTAACTCACTTCCTCACTCTGTTGTGCTGCTAACTCTTCTTCCAGTGAAATTGGCCCTGCAGCCTTCTCACCCGTTACGCCGTGAAACATATACACCACAACGCCGAAGATCAATGTCGAGAACAAGATCAAGCCAGTCAGGCTAACTCCGTAATACTGAGTCATTAAGGTCGTCATATTACTAACAGGACGATATTTCAAATCAATTTCCTCCCGTTCGACAGGTAAGTTACCATCCTGATGTTGGTTGGATTGATTGACCCAGTCTTCCCAATCTTGTTGGTCTTTTTGACGTACCTGATCGGTGGCGCCTACGATGCGAGCCCGGGCATTCGTCATATTGAAAACAATTCCCCCTACCATCGCGATGTAAGCCATGGCCCAGATCACCCGAACTGGCTTGCTCATAGAGGATTTGGCGGCGTCCATAGCATTACGCGTCCTCATAGAGGAGACAGGAAACCCGGTGAGCCTCGCTCGATAAAGTGGGTGGAGTGGAGCGGCAGTGCCCGAGCACTTCTGGGCAGCGATCTGCAAACGGACACCCCGCATATTCAATGTCCGGCGATGGTACTTCCCCTTCAAGTTTCACTCGATTCTGACTCACATTTTGTTCAGGGTCAGGTACCGGCGCCGCAGAAAGCAAGGCTTTGGTATAGGGGTGTCTCGGAGTTTTATACAGTTTATCCGAATCAGCAAGCTCGACGATTCTCCCGAGGTACATCACTCCCACGCGATCGGCAATGTGCCGTACTACCGCCAAATCATGTGAAATAAACACATAGGCAACACCTAGCTTTTGTTGCAGGTCCATCAACAGATTAATAACCTGAGCCTGAATCGAGACATCCAAGGCACTGACGGCTTCATCGCAAACTATTAACTTGGGCTGAACAGCTAGTGCCCTTGCAATGCCAATCCTCTGACGTTGCCCTCCTGAAAACTCATGTGGATACCGATTCATATACCGAGGATTGATGCCGACCAATTCCATCAGACGAATCACTTCCAGTTGTTCATCCCGTTGAGTTAGCCCCAGATCAAAATTCCGAATAGGCTCACGAATAATTTTCCCTACTGTCATACGGGGATTAAGCGAAGCGAAGGGGTCCTGGAAGACCATCTGAGCTTTCGAACGATGAAGACGCATATCGGATTCGCTCAATTGGTCAACACGTACACCATCGAGCAGGACTTCTCCACCTCGGTCGGCATGACTGATTAGATTAAGTATGGCGCGAGCGGTAGTCGACTTTCCGCACCCAGATTCGCCAACGAGTCCCAGAGTGCGTCCAGCTTCCACTTCGAAACTGACTCCATCCACTGCCCGAATCGGGGGAGGAGTTTTTCCAAATCCACGGCGAGGTGGCTGAAAATGGACTTTTAAATCTCGCACCTGTAGTAATGGAGTACTCATAGCTTTGACGACTCCTCAGGCTGAGTAATATCCAATCGACAAGCATGTTCATGGGGTGAATCGCCAGATAATGACACCAGGGATGGCCTCTCATTCAAGCAGGCATCCTCAGCAAACCGGCAGCGGGGATGAAAGGCGCATCCAGCGGGAAGATTCAACATATCCGGAGGCTGACCATCAATCGCCTGTAGATCCTCATCGCCTTGATCCCAACGAGGTGCGGAATTGAGCAACCCCACAGTGTAAGGGTGACGGGGCTGCCGAAACAATTGTTTCGTCGTGGTTTGTTCGACTTTACGCCCGGCGTACATCACCATGACTCGGTCACAAACACTGGCAACGACTCCTAGATCATGAGTGATGAAAATAATGGCCGTTCCAAATTCCTCCTGCATACTCTTCATCAATTCCAGAATCTGAGCCTGAATGGTCACATCCAGTGCGGTCGTCGGTTCATCAGCAATAAGAATATCCGGCTGACATGAAATCGCCATGGCGATCATCACACGTTGTCGCATTCCTCCACTAAATTGATGTGGGTAATCTCGGATCCGTTTCTCAGCACCGGGGATCCCTACTTTTTTTAATAACTCGATCGCGTGCTGACTGGCTTCTTTTCGATTCAGCCCTATGTGTAGCATGGTGACTTCAATCAACTGCTCTTCCACGGTCAGAAATGGATTCAGGGCGGTCATCGGATCCTGAAAAATCATGGCGATCTTTTTTCCCCGTATTTCCTGCCACTGACGCTGGGTTAAGCCCAGAATATTACGTCCGTCATACAGTACCTGCCCGCCTCCTACTCGGCCTGGAGGCTGTGGAATGAGCCCCATGAGGGTCAGGTTTGTCACCGATTTCCCCGAACCGGATTCTCCTACAATCCCCAGCGTCTCACCGGGATATAAGTCAAAACTAACGCCATTAACAGCCTGAACCACACCACTTTCTGTGTGGAATTCTACTTTTAAGTCCTGAACTTGAAGAATGGGAGTTGTTACATCTGACATAGATTTACTCGGAAGGGCTGATGATTCCTGCTATTGGAGTTACTTATTTTTAAGTTTTGGGTCGAGCGCGTCACGAACACCGTCACCAAGGAAATTCAAAGCAAACAGGGTAACCGCCAGTGCCATTCCTGAGAAAGCAATCATCCACCAGTAGGATTTGATAATTGTGATTACCTGCACGCCTTCATTCACCAATAATCCCCATGAGATATCAGGAGCCTGTACTCCCATCCCCAGAAAGGACAAAAAGGCCTCGAAGCGAATGACTGCGGGAATGGTGAGAGTCAGGTAGACAATCACGATCCCCATGACATTGGGAACCAAATGGCGAAAAACAATTTGCATGCGGGTCGCACCGATTGTCCTGGCGGCCTCAATAAACTGCTCGTTCTTTAACGAAATCACCTGACCTCGCACGACTCGCGCCATCGTGAGCCAGTAAATCGCACCGATCAATAAAAAGAATACATGAATCTGGCCAACTCCATATTCATTCAGGACTTCTCTCACATCCGGCCCAGATAGGAATGACATGATAAAAATAACAATGAAGATAAAAGGGATGGAATAGAACACGTCAACCAATCGCATCATGAGGTTATCCACCCAACCGCCAAGATAACCGGAGATCGCTCCGTAACTCACACCGATCAAAAGTGAAACAAACGTCGCGATAAATCCACAGGCCAGTGAAACGCGTGAACCCCAAAAGACTCGTGACAATACATCACGTCCTAATTTATCCGTACCAAACAGTGAAGGGATGCAGAAGTCACCAAAAATCATTAGGCGTAGGGAAATCATTCCCTTAGAAATAAATCCCGGTTCAAGCCAATAAAGCTGTATGGGGTGTTTTTTAACTCGGGCATCCACTTCGGTCAGCAGAGCTTCTCGCTCCGAACTTCCGTACGCATGCGTTTGGGCCTCGGTTTGCAAGCGTTCTGTTTCCTGATCGTATTCCTTGATTCCAAGTGAATACGATTCCATTTGCGGCGGTAGTAATTCTCGGTTTTTCACATCCTGATAGGTCGGTGATTGCAGAGGCAGCAACGGAGTGAAAATAGCCAGAAGCACGATGACAATCAGGGACCACAACGAAAACATGGCAGCCTTATTGCGTTTCAATCGTTTCCATGCATCAGTCCACAACGAAACTCCCTGCACCTGATGGGCTTCCTGGAGAATCGCAGAGAGCCTTTCGAGCTCTTTCTGTTTGTGATCGGAAATGGACATTACCAGTTATTGTGAAATTAAATGCGTTAAAAACTACAAAGAAAATTTGTTACAGCTGTGGTGGCTTATTCCAGCTTCACTCGGGGATCGATAATCGAATAGGCAAGGTCTACCAATGTGTTCATAACGAATAGCAAAACGGTGTAGGTCATTAATGCGCCCATGGCCAAGGTATAATCACGCTGAATGGCTGCTTCGATAAAGTGGCTCCCCATTCCAGGGATCACAAAAATCCGTTCCAGAACCAACGAGCCGGTCAGTATTCCTGCAATGGCTGGCCCAAGATACGAAACGACAGGCAGTAAAGCTCCTCGTAATCCATGCTTAAGAACGACTGTCCGTGGGCTCAGACCTTTGGCATAGGCTGTGCGAATGTAATCGTTACTCAAGACTTCCAACATTCCCGTTCGTGTCAATCGAGCGATATAGCCGGCAAAGGGAGCTCCTAAACAGAACGCCGGTAAGATAATTTGACTGATGTCTCCCCAACCAGCAGCTGGAAACATTTGCAAATTGAACACGAAGATCACAATCAGCATGGCGGCCAGAACGAAGTTGGGAATCGCAATTCCCAGTGTGGCCATCAACATAAACGAATAGTCATACGCGCTATTACGCCGAACTGCCGAGATGACGCCCGAAGTCATGCCGATCGTAATCGCAAACACCATCCCCAGAATTCCTAATGCAACAGAAACCGGGAAGCCCTGAGCAAGCACTTCATTGACGGTGTAATCCTGCAGTTTGAAACTGGGACCAAAATCCAATTGCACGGTGTTCCAGAGGTGTGAGAAGTATTGTTCTGAAATCGGAGCATCCAGATTGTAACGCGCTTCTAATCGGGCACGCACGGCTTCGGAGAGAACGCGTTCACCATTGAGCGGACCACCTGGAATCTGACGCATCAGAAAGAACGAGATCGTGAAAACGATCCACACGGTGATTATCATCCAACCGAAGCGTTTCAAAAGAAAAGTCAAGACTTGCATGTTTACTCACTTCCCTCCGGTTCAATCGAAAGTAAGTGTAGTGGGTGCACGTCCTGCAGATTGGCGGTGAATCCCTTAATCCGAGTATTCACCATGTTTGTGGAAACATAAAAGTAAATCGGAATGATCGGTTGCTCGTCCATCAGCGTTTGTTCAATCTGCCGAAAAATCTCCATCCGTTCTGTCGGATCTGACTCATACTTGGCCTTTTCAATTCCCTCATCAAAAAAAGAATTGGACCACTTGGTTTGATTATTGGGGCCATCGGTCACCCACATGTCCAGGAATGTATTGGGATCAGCATAGTCACCAATCCAGCCGGAACGCGAAACCATATAGTCGCCGATACGAAGAGTGTCGAGATACGTACCCCACTCCAAATTTCTTAGTGATACGTTGATTCCAAGGTTCTTCTTCCAATCCTGCTGAATGACCTCGGCAATGTCACGATGGCTATCAAGCGTGTTGTAGAGAATCTCAATCGTCGGAAGTCCTTTGCCGTTGGGAAAACCAGCTTCCGTTAGTAATCGCTGAGCTTCCTGAGGATTGTACTCACCGCAATAGCCGCTTTGGTGTCCGTTCATACCAGGAGGTACAAGACTACGGGCCGGCACCTGACCTCCCTTGACGATGTTATCCACAATCGACTTTTTATCGATGGCCATATTGAGTGCCTGTCGGACCAATGGATTGTCCAACGGCGGTTTGGACGTATTAATACGGTAGAAGTAGACGCCCAGCAAGGTAGTGGAAACCCATTCGTCACGCTCCTTGAGAATCGGGATGAGCGTATTCGGTGGTTTGGTATCCCAATCGAGTTGACCGTTTAGGAACATATTGAGACTTGTCGTTTCAGATTGAATTGCCAGGACGTCAATCGAATTCAAACTCACACTATCTGCGTTCCAATATTGGTCGTTCTTGACCAGTCGCAAGCGGTCACGAATCCTCCGTTCACGCAGCACAAACGGACCATTACTCACAATGAATTCGGGCTTGGTAAATTCACGGTCTCCGTGCTTTTCCAAACTCCCACGATGTACTGGGTGGAGCGGATAGAAAGCTGCCAATTCGGTAAAGTACGGCGTCGGGCTGTTCAGAGAAACTTCAAACTGATGTGTCGAAAGTGCCTTGATGCCAACATAGTCAAAATCAAACAGGACATGCTCAACCGATTGCAGTTTCGTCAGATCAGTTTCACCCTGATACGATTGAACTAATGATTGAATCTCATCGTCGTCACTATCGACTGTCGTATAGACGTGAACTTCAGATTGCTGATCCAACGATTGAAATTCGACTACATATATCGCAGGCCCCTCGCCTCCGCTTCCTCCATGCCCGTGCCCACCAACTTCTGAATGATCATCTTCCGCCACTGCCTGGATGACTTCCAGAAGTTGTCCCCGGCGAATCGTACCACGTGGAAATATCTGCCCTTGGACAGGCCGATCTTTCAATTCCACTTCGACAGGATCACCTTCCTCGAGTTCCACCAGAGCGAACTTCTTGGCGTTCTTGACATAAAACAATTGGTAGTTGTATTCCGATGCCGTTTCCGGATGTAGAAAACGCATCCAGGACCAGGCGAAATCTTCAGCCGTTACAGGATCGCCGTTCGTCCAGGTGGCATTTTCTCGAATATGGAAATTGTAGACTGTGCCATCTTCACTGACCGTATAGGAATCCGACATCGCAACGGCCTTGGGTTTTGTAGGCGTACGCCCCAAGTCATCCGGTTCACCGTCAGGAACGCTTCGCAACAGACCTTCATAGAGTGCGTTGATCACCCGACCTTCCGGGACACCCGTGGCTTTGGCGGGGTCAATCGTCTTTACCTCTGTCCCATTATTGAAGACAAAATCCGCCGGTGGCAGGGTCCCTAGATTAATCGCCCAGACGACCGAAATCACAGCCAACAGCATCAAAAGTGCCGGGAAATATTTTCGCAGTACAGGAACCAAGGTAGCTCCTCCGAAGTGTTATTCATCACAAATCAGTACGAACTCGCACAAACAACCATTTTGCCCGATTTCAAACAGATAAAACAACCACGATGCCTTCAAGTTACTGACAAGAACGCTAAAAAAGTGCGAATCCCTACTCAGAGACTCTAAATTGACCAATGAACTCAACAAGTTTGAACCATTAGGCCATGTACATAGTTTGAATTTAAGTGGAACGCTGCCGAATCTGTCGGGAATTGTTTGAATTTCGGTAGTATGTTAGTTAAAACAGGACTTAAGGAATGTAGTTCGATTGGGGGAGGCGATCCTCATGTTTTTTTAGCCTCAGGGTACTAAAAGGCAAAGACGAAAATGAATTATCACGACAAAGATCAGCAGCCACAACAGACTACATCCACAAATGCAGGAGCTCCTCAATCGCAAAAACACGAATTTCACCAGCCAAGTATCACTCCAACACGAGACCTCGCCAGTGACTTGATTGAAGTTTTCAAATTGCTTTCTGACGAAACGCGTCTGCGAGTCCTTCTATTACTACTCGAGACCGGTGAATTAAATGTCCGTTCGCTTTGCGAACGTTTGAATCAAAGCCAACCTGCAATGAGCCATCACTTGTCCTTGCTTCGCGTCGCCGGATTTATTGAAAGACGACGAGAGGGTAAGAGCAATTACTACCATGTAGTTCAGGATAAATTGGAGAACGTTTTGTGTCTCTTATTCCGAACCGTACCAGGTCGTGCCTCCTACCTCCAGTTCCAGGACTTTCAGGTTGAATATCATCCACGTGTAGCTGGCATTGTCGATCGCAGTACAACCCAGCCTAGTACTATATCAGGCGTTAATGCTTCTCCTAGCATCTAGGCACACGTTTCGGTTATTCAAATCAACCCGCTGGAAATTGACGACAGTACTCATAAAGTGCCATCGTTGTTGCCGTTGCTGCGTTGTATGAATAAGGCATGCCCCACACGGGAATTTCAACAGTCGCATCCAGTAGTTTGAGTATGTCTTCAGTGATACCTCGTCTCTCGTGCCCTACGACGAGTACACACCGTTGTGGAAAAGCGTACTCGTGAATATTGATCGAGTTGGACGTTTGCTCCAGACCTACCAACGGATAACCTTCCGACTTCAGTTTCTTCAACACAGGGGGAAGTGAACGACGAATCTGAAAATCCAGGTATTGCTCACTATTGCGTGAAATCTTAGGGTCAATCTTTACGTTCCCACAAGCAATGAACGACTGGACCCCACAGCAGGCAGCTGCACGAATCATCCTCGCTACGTTGACATTACTACGCATTTCCGGGCAGGCCAGAATCAGTTCACGCTGACGAGTCAATTCCGTTGGTGGCTTATGCCGTAAGTGAACAAATTCATTCATCGTATTTCAGTCCTATTCTGTCACTCTCTGGAATGCTTGCTCGCGGCAATGCCCTAGCCTGGATGTCCAAGTCTGGATGTCCAAGTCTGGGTTGGGCGGACATAAAAAAAGCCACCGAAACTTTTCATTGCTTCGGTGGCCAAGCTACCCCACTAGGATTTGAACCTAGACTAAGTGGACCAAAACCACTTGTGCTACCATTACACTATGGGGTAATTGGGAGTCATTGCTTCAACGGTGAACAGTTGAATGCAAATATATATACCGAAAAAATGCTTTTAGGAAAAGCTGACACACGGTAGCATTCCACAATTCAATTCAGTTTTTTTGCGTTATGAACTCGAATCGCGATTCACAACGGTGAAGGCAAGCTGCTCCAACTCCATCGCCAAATCCACGCCGATCACTCGTACTTGGGAAGGAACACTAATCGTGACAGGAGCAAAATTCAAGATTCCCTCAACGCCAACCTCCACGACTTGGTCGACAACAGACTGAGCTACATGCGACGGCACTGAAATCGCAACGAGCCGAATGCATTGATCTTGCACTACCAGAGCCAAGTCGTTCACATGAAAGACATCCACCCCTTCGACCTTACCACCGATCAACTGAGCATCCACATCAAAGGCTGCTACGATCCGAAAGCCCTGTTCATGAAATCCCTTATATCTCAATAAGGCTCGACCAAGATTCCCAATCCCAATCAAGGCAACATTCCAAATACTGTCAGTACCCATGATGTGCTTGATGGCTGCCACAAGTTCCTGACAGCGGTAACCAACTCCGGGATGGCCAAACTGGCCAAAATAAGCCAGGTCTTTTCGAACCTGAGCATCGGTCACTCCCAACAATCCCCCCAATTCCGTGCTATTGGTGGTCTCTTTGCCATCACGAATCAGGTGCTGGACTTCCCGCAAATACAAACTCAGACGCCCGACGACCGCTTTCGGTACGACGAGTTCTCCCTGATCGTTGTATAGTGTGGACTTGTGCTCGGACATCCCGCTAGCTCGGTTAAATTCACCCTCGTAAACTGCTCATTAGTTTTACCGGAGAATTGGCGGGAAGGGCAAATATGAGTCTGAAATTGTAGTGGTTCGACTTGCTTCGAGGTAATGATTGACCTCTTAATCGTCATACTTTACCTAACCTGCAATATGGTCGTTAAAACCTAGGATATTGCAGGCCCGAGACTAAAAGCCCTTATTTTACCTATTTCGCCTGCCCGAATTTAGATACGGGTAGTCGTAAATAGATGAAATCTACGCTCAAGGTAATTTATTCGGGATTCCGATAATTTTTTTAGGGCCGCCTGTGCACCAGCGGGAAGAATTGATTGGGGCATTCAGGATGTAGCCACCAAACCGTACCTGAAACAACTCATCGGTTTGGTTCACTTGATGGATCAAGTTTGTAGTCCGCCAGTTTTGGTTCGACAACTAACAATTTCACCTATTAGTCCATTTGAGTGAGCTTAAATCACCGAAGGAGTACCCCATGTTAAAATCACGTTGGAGCGTAACCAGCCTGGCAGTTGCTATCTGCCTGTTCATGCTGGATTCAGCTTCGGCTGGATATCTCGGCCTGGCGAACTACCGTAATTGCGGGATTGCGGAACCTGAATCTATTTGTGAATCTCAGGTCCAAACTCATACGATCATGCGTACCAGACGCCGTGTCGTATTCGATCAACAACAGTACACCTGTTATAAGACCGTTTACGATACCGTGGTTGATACCAAAGACATCGAGTGTGTTAAGTACGTTAATGAAACGAAGGTCCGAAACGTAAACTACGAAGTCGCTCGACGTGTTTATGAAACAAAGTATCGAGACGTTAATTACACTACAACGCGTCCAGTTTGGGAAACCAAGCAGCGAGTGATTAACTACACTCAGCGACGTCCTGTATGGGTCACTAAAACCAAAGAGATTCCCTACAGTGTGATTAAGCCGGTCGTAGAAACAAAGCAACGGGTGGTCAACTATACCGTGACCAAACCCGTCTACGAAACCAAGACGCGAACACACACATGGAATGTCACGCGACCAGTGTGGGAAACAAAACAGCGTACGATTAATTACACCGTGCCCAAGACTGTCTGGGAAACGAAACAAAAAGTAATTAATTACACCGTTCGAAAACCCATCTATGAAACTAAAACAAGAACAGTGTCTCAGGTGATCCGAAAACCGGTTCACTACACCAAGACGGTTCAAATCAAATCAGGTCATTGGGAAACTGAAATTGTAGAATGCCCAGGGCCGATCCGTCGTCGCGTGGTTCGAACGCCCGGTTGCTGGACCTGGGATCCAACCTGCTGTCGCCGAATTTGGGTTCCCGGCAGCTGCGAAGTGGTTGAATACCAATGCCCGCCTCGTCAAATCTGCAAGCGAGTCTGGGTTCCAGAGATCTGTACTAAGGAAATTCCCTGTGTGAAATACGTTCGGGAAACCGTCCAAAAACAGGTGCCTTACACTAGCTGCCGCTGGGTTAACGAACCAAAGCAAAAGGTATGTACATATCGAGTTTGTAAAGTGGTTCCAGAAGCTAAACAACGCGTTATGAACTATCGTACTTGCCGGATGGTTACCGAAACTAAATCACGTCAGGTCCCTTACACGGTTTGTAAGTTTGTGAAAGAAAACAAACAACGCACTATTAACTACCGAACCTGTCGCCTAGTTCGTGAACAAAAGGTCCGAACCTGTAACTACAAAGCACTGCAGATCGTGGCTGAAACCAAACAGCGAGTTGTCAACTATCGACAATGCCGATTGGTTCAGGAAACTAAAACCAAACAAGTTCCTTATCAGGAATGCAAAATCGTCAAAGAAACAAAAACTCGGCAGGAATGTTATACCGTTCGAAAGCCCGTGAAATACACCAAAACTATTCAGGTTTGTAAGCGTGTACCCAAACAAGTGCCGTATACGGTTAGCCGCTGTGTACCCCGAGTTGTTTGCGAACAATATCCTGTGACAGTCTGTACGCCTAATCCATGCGGATTATTACGACGCAGCCTGTTAACCAATTGCTGTTTCTAAACTGGCCGTAGTCCCGACAGACTTCAGGGTGTTACAGAGTACAAAACCGAGTGGTCCATCAGAGGAACACTCGGTTTTTCTTGCGCCCTTGCTCGCACCACTCGGGATCTGCAGCTACTGTAGTTAGCAATTAAACATCGTCACACCCCGGCGTCACTCTGATTACCCGTTGTTTCTATGGGATCACTTGAACCCTGCTCCGCTTCCTGACAAATTAGTTGACCAGTCGGTTGACAAGTACGTCGGTCTAACTGAGTTAAGTAAACCAACGCGATGAAGTCGTAAAGAGCATGACTTGTTGCCGCCGGTAGCAGCGAACCTGTCCATTCGGTCAGAAAGCCAAAGTAAATCCCAATGAGAAAGGTTGCCACGAAATATGTCATCGAGACGGCATGACAAAGTCCAAACAACAGCGACGTGATCAGAATAGGAATCCAAATGCCAGCTTCAGCCCCAACGAGTGACTTCATCCACTGTTGAAAAAATCCCCGAAAGAGCCACTCCTCCCCGATCCCTGCCCCAATTGAAATGAGTAACAATCCCCAAGTTGGGATCCCACGAAGCCATGGCATTAATTTGGTGAGCACTAATTGGCGAAGGTCTTGAAGTGACTTGAAATGAGGCTCACACAATTCAGCAGTGACAAACAGAGCCAATACAGGAATTGTTGCCATGCAGCCAAAGACAACCGCGGATAACCAGGAATCTTCGCCAATCAATTGCCCGGAGAGATTCGTAGCATTGGGTAAGTCACACCAGTAGATCAGTAGCAACGCGACAGGAACCAAGGCAAATTCCACCACCACGAACTTCAACAGGACACTCTGCCAATTCCCAGTCCCCGGCAAACCGCTGAGATCGTCTGGCTTATTGCGGCCTGTCGCGTCTAGCGTCAGATCCAGCGGCTGATCGGGGGCGCGGTGGGCGTTAAATTCGTCGCTGTTTTCAGCTGCAAATTGGTCTGAATGGCTGGATTTTGAATCCACCAATGAATCCTCCTATTAAGTGGTACTATTTTGGCAAAATAAATGGCCAATGCCGCTTAACAATGGTAATTTTTGCACGGAACAACCACAGTTTATGTGTTTTATGCCAATAACCCCTACTATTGGGGGTTTTGTTAATTGACACATTCAGAACCTCGCTGGTAGATTTACCTACTTATGTTTTGGCCGAATATTTGACCTAATTGCCCTTTATTCTCCAGTTAAACGGACTTGCTCAACGCTCCAGTTTAACTATTTTGAAGCAAAGGTTGTTTTTCAGGGAAATGAGCGGTTAAGCCATCAATATAACGAACATTCCAGCTATTTACAGTGAGTTGCTTGGCGGAGGAAATCCCCCAAAACGCTGACTTATTTCATAACAACAAGCACATTAAGACGAGCCTTGTCTACGGTTCAAAACCCCAATAGGACAGATTTACAACATGGCAAAAAAAGCAAAAATGACGTACTACTTCGGTAAAACCAAAACCGAAGGCCGAGGAGTTGGCAAAGATATTCTAGGTGGGAAAGGCCTGAACCTTGCTGAAATGACTGGAATTGGTCTTCCAGTCCCTCCTGGATTCACAATTACCACCACGGTATGTGACCAGTACTACAAGCTTGGTGAGCAGCTTCCTGCCAATCTGATGGACGATGTCTCCAAGAACATTCGCACCTTGGAACGGGAATTGAAAAAGGGGTTTGGTGATTCCAAGAATCCACTTCTCGTCTCCGTTCGTTCCGGAGCTGCTGTTTCCATGCCAGGAATGATGAATACCATTCTCAACCTGGGTCTGACGGACGTCTCTGTAGAAGGCTTAGCTTCAGCGACAGATAATCGTCGATTTGCTTATGACGCTTACCGCCGTTTGATCAACATGTTTGGCGACGTTGTGAAGGGCGTGGACCATCACCACTTTGAAGCAGCTTTTGACAAGATCAAGAAGAAATATAAGGTATCAGAAGACACCGATGTACCCGAAGAAGGACTCGTCGAACTCGTAGCTGCCTACAAGGCAGTCTACAAGAAACACACTCGTACACCCTTCCCTCAAGACCCGATCGAACAACTTCAACTAGCTGTTGAAGCGGTCTTTGGAAGTTGGAATACAACACGTGCGGTACGATACCGTGAAGTGGAAGGCATCCGAGGGCTACTCGGAACGGCTGTCAACGTTCAGGCGATGGCATATGGGAACATGGGTGAAGATTCAGGTACGGGAGTGGCCTTCACTCGAAACCCATCCACTGGAAAGAACGAATTCTACGGTGAATTCCTGATCAATGCTCAAGGTGAAGACGTCGTGGCTGGCATTCGTACTCCACAACCTGTTGTCGAAATGCGGAAATGGAATAACGCCGTCTATAAACAGTTGCTCGGAATTAAAGACATCCTGGAAAATCACTATCGTGACATGCAGGACATCGAATTCACGATTGAAAAGGGCAACCTCTTCATGCTGCAAACACGTAATGGTAAACGCACCGGTGCTGCCGCAGTGAAGCTCGCCTGTGATATGGTGCGTGAAAAACTGATTGATGAAAAAGAAGCCTTGCTTCGCATTCCTGCAAATGCTCTGACCCAACTCTTGCTGCCAAGCTTCACTCCGGCAGGAAAGGCAAACGCGGACGTACTAACTCAGGGACTTCCAGCCTCGCCGGGAGCTTCTGTAGGTTATCCGGCCTTCACTGCTGACGAAGCGGTTGAACGAACTGCCAATGGCGAAAAGGTCATCTTGGTACGTAAAGAAACCAGCCCGGAAGACGTGGATGGTATGCACAGTGCGGCTGGTATTCTAACCAGCACCGGTGGAATGACGAGTCATGCAGCCGTGGTTGCTCGTGGCTGGGGACGTTGCTGTGTTGCCG
>Ga0066378_10000077_pt1 | contig 38055 bp, 26 predicted proteins | sample Knorr_S23_td_DCM_FD_70947 | JGI IMG/M metagenome (GOLD analysis project Ga0066378, IMG submission 70947) | Marine microbial communities from Southern Atlantic Ocean transect - Knorr_S23_td_DCM_ad_71m_LV_A | ecosystem: Environmental > Aquatic > Marine > Oceanic | place: Southern Atlantic ocean...
GAGACTTTTGATCCATTACGTGACCCCACGATGCGGCCCACACCGTATCAGGCCTACTTACGTATTCAAATCGGGTGTGACAAATTCTGCACGTACTGTGTCGTACCCAATACGCGTGGCCCGGAACAGGGGCGTCCACCTCAACAGATTGTGGAGGAGGCTAAAGTACTGGCCGATCAAGGTTGTCTGGAAATTACTCTGCTGGGACAAACTGTCAATAGTTACAGCTACACCGACGGCCAAGGTAAGACGACTCGAATGTCTGACTTACTAAAAATGCTGCACGAAGTGAATGGAATCAAACGAATTAAATTCGTCACGAATTACCCTCGAGATATGAAGCAAGAGTTACTCGAAACCATTCGTGACCTTCCCAAGATTTCGCCTTACCTGCATGTACCTCTCCAACACGGTAGCAATGACATGCTCAAACGCATGCGGCGGGGATATACGGTGGAAGAGTATCGTGAAATGATGCACTTGATTTGGGACACGCTTCCCAACGCGGCTGTTTCAAGTGACTTTATCGTTGGATTCTGTGGAGAGACGGACGAAGAATTCCAAACATGTATCGATTCGGTCCGCGAATTCCGATTTAAAAATAGCTTCATATTCAAATACAGTGAACGGGAAGGGACAAAGGCTGAGTCGATGTTAATCGATGATGTCCCCTATCAGGTAAAGCAGGAACGCAACAATGCTTTACTGGCAGTTCAAAATGAAGTCAGCGAAGCAGAGAATATAAAGTTTATTGGACATGCTGTAGACGTTCTGGTGGAAGGCCCAAGTAAGAAGGCGGACAAACTGGAGCAGAACGGTCCCCTAAAGCAGATGGTGGGCCGTACTCATTGCGATCGGATTGTCGTCTTCGATGGCAACGAAAGACAGGCTGGTCAAATCCTACCTGTTTCCATCTATGAAACCACTCCATTTACACTCTTCGGTGCCGTCGTCACGCAAGAAGCCGGCCCCGAGGTCTACGCGCTTTAGATTTCGTAGCAGGAACAAGACATGGCCCGAGTGGTTTTAGCAATGTCGGGCGGAGTCGACAGCAGTGTAGCCGCCCATCTCCTGCTCGAGCAAGGACACGACGTGGTCGGTGTTTTCATGCGGCACGGGGAAGAATCGGCAGCCGCCTGTGATCTGGAAAATGGTGAGACCAATCCACTGCTCCCTTTGCTACAAAATCGTCCCGACCACAAACAAGGTTGCTGTAGCGCGTCGGATGCCGAAGATGCCAGAAAAGTCGCAGACCGTCTCTCTATTCCTTTCTATGCATTGAATCTACAAAAAGACTTTCGCCGAATCATCGATTACTTTGTCGACGAGTATACGATCGGGAGAACGCCGAACCCGTGCGTCATGTGTAACAATTGGATTAAGTTCGGACGTCTGTTTGACTATGCGGACAGTGTTGGAGCCGAGTTTGTCGCCACCGGCCATTACGCACGATTAGTCCGAGACTCGAACCAACAGACCCGTTTAGCCCGTGGAATCGACGGCACTAAGGATCAGGCTTACGTCTTATTCGGGATTGAGCAAAAGTACTTACAACGCATGTTATTACCCGTCGGTAGCTTTCCGAAAACGGAGATCCGGGGCTTGGCTTCCAAGGTGGGTCTGCGTGTTGCTGACAAAAAGGATAGCCAGGAAATCTGTTTTGTTACCTCCGGCCATCATGGAGATTTCGTCAGGCAACGTCGGGAGACAATTGACCTTTCGGGGGACATTGTCACGACGGACGGCACGTTGGTGGGAAAGCATGTCGGAATCGAGAATTTCACCATCGGCCAGCGGAAAGGGCTTGGTGTAGCTTTAGGAACACCGCATTACGTGGTGCGAATTGACCGTGATTCCCGTCAGGTCGTGCTGGGTTCTCATGAGGAATTAGGACGTAGTTCCCTAACCGCCGACCGGACAAACTGGTTGATTGACCCTGTCCCACAGTCTCCCTTTCGATGTCAGGCACAAATTCGCTACAACAGTGCCCCTCAGGACGCTACGGCAACTCTGACGATGGCCGACGGAGAAGAACAACTCCAGATTGACTTTGACCAGCCTGTACATGGGATCGCTCCAGGGCAGGCCGTCGTCTGTTACGAAGGTGATATGGTAATCGGAGGCGGTTGGATCCTCTGACCCGTCATTGCCGACTTCCCGCTCTATCGTACATAATTAACAGAACAGGTTTTTGCTTTATTTACTTGGAAATTGACCGCCTAATGCTTTCAGAATTAAAAGACCGTGCAGAGTCCATTCAACAAACACTACTCCAACTCGGAGATAGTCTTTGACTATGCTGCAAAAACTGAAAGCATTAAAGAAATAGAAACACAGATGTCGGCAGCTGGGTTTTGGGATAACCAGGAGTCAGCTCAGACCGCAGTGGCTTCACTCAAGTCACTTAAAGCTATCACCACTCCGTTGGATGAATTGACCGGCTCGGTCGAAGACCTATCCGTCCTGCTGGAAATGTGTGAAGAAGATCCAGAGATGGAAGATGAAGTTTCGTCTGAAATCGACCGTTTACAGCAACTCTGCGAGGAATTGGAACTCAAATCCATGCTCAACGGGCCCCATGACGGTTCAGGAGCAATGCTTACAATCAATGCCCGTGATGGCGGCACCGACGCCAATGACTGGGCTGAAATGATGCTTAGAATGTACCTGCAATGGGCCAGTCAAAACGACTATCAAGTGTCTCTGCTAGACCGTAGTGACAATGATGTCGCAGGAATCAATAGCGCAACGATCTGTGTTCGGGGATCTATGGCTTATGGGTATCTGAAAGGTGAAACCGGTATTCACCGCTTGGTTCGTATCAGTCCATTTAACTCCGAGGGAAAAAGGCAAACCAGTTTTGCCGCGGTCGATGTTTCGCCTGAAGTCTCTGATGACTTGGACATTGAAATCGATGAGAAAGACGTACGAGAGGATACCTATCGCGCCAGTGGTGCCGGCGGGCAGCATGTTAATAAAACAGATAGTGCCGTGCGTCTGACTCATGAACCTACCGGCATTGTGGTGCAGTGCCAAAACGAACGAAGTCAACACAAAAACCGAGCCTCTGCTTATAAGATGTTACGGGCCCGTCTGGCACGGATCGAAGAGGAAAAACGGGAAGCCGAACAGGCACAGAAATACAAAGACAAGGCCCGAGTCGGATTTGGCTCTCAAATTCGAAATTACTTTCTACATCCGGACCAGCGAGTCAAAGATGCTCGAACAGGGCACTCCGAAGGCAATTTCCACGCTGTATTGGATGGAAATATTCAGGGATTTCTGGAGAGTTTTCTGCGTTGGCGCATCGGGCAGGATTAGAATACACTTGCTTCCTGCGTAACCTGAACTTTCATGACTAAACTACGGGTATAAGAGTATTACGAGTGTCTGAACTACAGCATATTGAAACGATTGGACCTGATGCGACTGGCTTACGCACTTCCATGGAAATGCGTGGGGATCGATTTGTTCACGTTGTGGACTGGTTTGCAGGAGAACAGTCTTTTCGATTACTCGAGAGTGTCGAGGGAACGGACGAGGACCTCTGGCCCCCCAGTCCGGCGTTACAACAATTATCGATTGAACAACGCACTCAAAGCCGTCAAGTTGCTTTGATGGTTGGTATGGCCGGTAATAGTCACTGGTCGATGAGTATCGAAAACGATAATGTCGATCGTTCACTGGTCTTTGATGTCGCCTGCCGGGTCGCCGACGAAGAAGCAGGGGCTCTCGGGACTACCTATCGTTGTACCGTCCCTGTTACGATTGTCGATCCGATTCAGAAAATTGCCGAGCTCTCGATAGCCGGGCGCACGTGTCGCATCAAAATCGAATCGACAGGCCGAGGCGAATTAGACGAGTTAGAAATCGACGGAAACTTGATAAAAATCACTCCCACCGAGATGCCTCCCAGCTGGCCAGCTACGGTCCGCTGGAAATATCGGTTGTTTGGCTAAGCAACAATTGATTTCCTATGATTTGTCCCCCTTGAAAAAGGACTAATCTACGATAAGAATTGGATGAATCAGAGTGATGCATCACCTATTAATAAACGGAAACGAGCATGGTCTTCGAACACATTGAAAACCTTAAACGAATTTACACTGATCAACTTGTCGTCGTAGACGATAACCGAGCTGAATTGGGACGCTTTCAGGGACTGACCGGTACGGTCAAGACAGTCAACATGAGCGGACGGGCGTTAGTTGAATTCGATGGAAACAACAATATCGGTTGGTACGACATCGACGTTGATTTTCTTAAATTGGTCGATGAACCTGTTCATGAAACGGAAACCGTTTCCACACCTGTGCCACCTGCCGAACCTGCAGCCCCAGCCGCAGAAGCCTCAGCTCCAGAGGCGGCACCTGCTGAGGCAGCTGCTCCTGCTCCAGCCAAGGTGGATCCATCCAAGATGAGTGTAGAAGATATGCTGGCCGCTGCTCGAGCTAGTGCAGCCGGCGAAGCGGCTCCTGCTGCAGCACCAGTTGAACCCGCTGCCGAAGAAGCGGCGGCACCCGCAGCTGAACCTGCCTCGGAAGAAGCTCCTGCAGAAGAACCAAGCGAAGCGCCAGCCGAAGAAGCTGCTTCAGGTGGTGGAGATGCAGGCGATGCTCAGGCATTAAAAGACGCGGGCGATGTCGACGGCATGCTGCAATATTGCCATAGCGTCGACGGCTAAGCCGAATCCTTAAAAATCATTTAAAAAGGCCGGGTAGTCTCTACCCGGCTTTTTTATTTCACGCTCAGCATGCGTTCCAACGCAACTAACGACCACTTGGCCACATCATCGGCCACACGAATGGCGTTAACCTGCGTCCCAGCAGCCAGATTCTCCAGACTCCAGCACAAATGAGCCAGATCAATGCGATACATGGTCGCACACATGCAGACTACGGGAGAAAGGAAATGAATTTCCAAATGCGGATTCTCTTTCTTCAGGCGATTCACCAAATGTAACTCAGTACCAATAGCCCATTTCGAACCCGATTCAGCTTGCTTAATGACTTCAATGATCTTGCCCGTTGAGCCGGAAACATCCGCGATGTCATTGACTTCCTGTGGGCACTCCGGATGCACCATGATATTGATCCCCGGATGCTGCTCACGGAACATCGCGACATGTTCTGCCTGAAACATCTGATGGACACTACAGTGACCTTTCCACAGGATGACTTTGCTGTTCTCAATCGCCTGATCTGAATTGCCACCCATTTCCAGTTGATAGGGATCCCAAACCGGCATTTGGTCATTGGTAATCCCCATTTTCAGACTCGTATTTCTGCCCAGATGTTGGTCGGGGAAAAAGAGGACGCGACTGGTTCGTTTAAAAGCCCATTCCAGTACGGCTGGTGCATTACTCGAAGTACAAACGATGCCATTATGTTTTCCAACAAAAGCTTTGAGACTGGCTGCGGAATTAATGTACGTCACCGGCGTGATGTCGTTGGTATCAATAACTTCATCCAGATCAGCCCAACAGTTTTCAACCTGTTCGATTCCGGCCATATCAGCCATAGAACAACCGGCTGCCATATCCGGCAGCGTGACCGAAACTCGATACCCTCGTTGATCAAGCACTTCCTGACGATTGGCGAGAATATCAGCTGTCTCCGCCATAAAGTGAACACCGCAAAAAACGATATGCTTACAATCAGTATTCTCCGCCGCCATCTGGCTCAACTGATAACTATCACCACGCAAGTCACTGTGTTCAATGACTTCGTCTTGCTGATAATGATGGCCCAGAATTAATAACTCCGAACCCATTGCTTCCCGCACTCGCTGAATGCGACGGGACAATTCATCGTTTTCCAGGGATTTATAACTGGCGATGTCTGGGAGAGGTTGCTCGGTGGCGATGCTCATGAATAAACGTCTTTGTGTAAACACAGGAATATTTCAACTCTTATTATTATCGCCAGCAAGCATCTTGGGAATTGGCAAATTAATCGCGTTAACTCAAGGGATTGTGAATTCCTGTCATCAGTTAAAAGAATCCGAGAAAGCTCAATTCCTGCCCCATACCGGACTCGATAAGTCGCTTTCCTACGTTAAAATGAGCTTGAACAATCAGTCGTGTTTAATACTTGCCGAGCCTTATGATCCTGCTCATCGATAATTACGATTCGTTTACCTACAATCTTGTCCAACGTCTGGGAGAGTACGACCCCACGTTGGATATTCAGGTTTATCGAAATGATCAAATCACGCCCCAAGAGGTGGAGCAACTAAGTCCTACACACATCATCATTTCTCCCGGACCCTGTACGCCCACTGAGGCCGGTGTGAGTATGGATGTCATCTCTCATATGAAAGGCAAAGTCCCGATTCTGGGAGTCTGTTTAGGGCACCAGTCGATTGGTCAGTCAACTGGCTCGACAATCGTACGAGCCAAACAGTTAATGCATGGTAAAACCGATTCGATTTATCACGATGACCAGGGGATATTTGCCGAACTTCCAAATCCCTTTATCGCCACGCGTTATCACAGTCTGGTGATTCAACCAGATACCCTCAGCGACGAATTTGAAGTGGCGGCCTGGGCAGATGCTCCGGACGGCTCAAAAGAAATAATGGCGATTCGACATAAAACACTTCCATTAATTGGATGGCAGTTCCATCCGGAGAGTTTTCTGTCCGACGTTGGCCCGACTATTCTTCAGCGTTTCCTTGAACTGCAAGTATGATTAGCGTCGAGCAAGCTTTAACGGAAATTCTCAGTCGGTTGCCAGACCGCCAGACCTTGGTTTGTCCGCTAGCTGATTCCCTTGGCTGTGTGTTGGCTCAGGATATCCAAAGCGATATCGATTCCCCTCCCTATGACAAATCGTTGGTCGATGGGTATGCCGTCGTTGCCAGTGACATTCAAGCAGAAGTCGAGCTGAGTGTTCTGGAAGAAATCATGGCCGGCCAGGTGCCAACTCAAAGAGTACGATCGGGTACGGCTATACAAATCATGACCGGTGCTCCGCTTCCAGAGGGAGCTGATGCCGTCGTGATGATCGAAAACACAACCTGTCAAAATCACACCGTCGTGATACACAAAGCCTCACTGAAGCCTGAAACAAATGTGATGCGAAAATCCACATCACTGTCTCAAGGTGATACCATCCTGAAAGCAGGAACACGCATTCGGCCGATCGAGATGGGGATCCTGGCAGAGGTGGGGTGTACAGACGTCCCAGTGTACCGACAGCCGGAACTGGCTGTAATTAGCACCGGTGATGAATTGGTACCTGCCACGACTCGGCCCGCCCCCGGTCAAATTCGCAATTCGAACGGCCCTCTTCTCACAGCACTTGGGACGACATTCGGTGCTGCCACACGCTCGCTGGGAATCGGCTTGGACGATTTTGACTCGCTGTCAGAACTAGTCGCCGAAGGCCTCAAGTCAGACGTGCTGGTGTTGTCCGGCGGAGTTTCTGCAGGAGTCAAGGATTTAGTGCCAGGGGTACTAGCTCATCACAACGTTGAACAGGTTTTTCATAAAGTCCGGCTGAAACCAGGAAAACCATTGTGGTTTGGTTTAGTAAAGCAGAGAGCCCAAACAACGCTCGTTTTTGGACTCCCCGGAAACCCAGTGAGCAGTCTGGTCTGTTTTCTGCTTTTCGTCGCTCCGGTTTTACAACAATTACTCGGTGTGAAGAGCGACGTTTTACCGTCGTGCAAAGCCCAACTAACTGAAGCATTTCAGCAACGGGGAGACCGGCCTACTTATTTCCCAGCAAGTTTAACGATGCGTGATGGTACGTCGGAGGTGACGCCATTGAACTGGAAAGGGTCCGCTGACCAAAGTACTCTCAGCCAAGCCAATGGATTGGCCTTTTTCCCAGCCGGAGAACAACTCTATGCTGAAGGGTCTGAAGTCACAGTGTTTAAATTTCCGTCATAGTCGTAGCTGTCAGGAAGGCAATGGACTCAAACGGACAAAATAGGTCGTTGAAGAAACTCCGGTTTCCACCCGTCGCCTATGCGTTGGCCGGCAATGTACTTTTGTATGCCAGCTTGCCTCCGGTAGGTTGGAGTTGGCTAGCGTGGATCGCTCCTGCTTGCTGGCTCCCATTAATTGAGTCTCATGAGTTTTCCAGCCACTCGCAAAAACCACCACGCTCACCACGTGTCTATAGGACTCTATTCTGTACGCATATGCTGTTCTGGCTGTTGCTACTACAGGGGATGCGACTCGCCCACTGGACGACTAACTTTGGTTGGATTGCATTGGCCGGCTACCTGGGACTCTACCTTCCCTTATTTGTATTCACCGCTCGTACAATCCGTCATCAGCTCAGGCTTCCTTTAACTTATTCCGCTGCCATTGCCTGGGTCTGTGTGGAATGGGTTCGCGGATATGTCCTTTCCGGTTTTTCTATTGGCTCGCTTTCTCATTCGCAGGTCCACCAATTATGGGTGCTCCAAATAGCGGATCTAGGAGGTGGATTTGCTGTTTCGTTTCTACTGGTGCTAGGCGGTGGTAGCCTCTATCGCCTGACGCAAAAATGGTTACCACCTGGGCAGCAGGATGTTCCCTGGCGTCCTGTTCTTGTGGAGGTAGTTATTTTTACCGTCCTGGTGACCGGGACCTTTTTGTACGGCCAGTCACAAATTAGCAAGCTCACAGAACCATCAACCGGACCACTCGTATCCGTCGGCCTCATCCAAGGTGACACTTACACTGAGTTTGATTTGTCACGCGAAGAATATATGGCGAAGGAGCAGAAAAAGCAAAAGACTTACAACGATCAGACCATTCGGGCATTGGGATCAGAAACGGAATTGGATCTGTTGGTTTGGCCTGAATCTATGTATCCAATCGGCCCCTTGCTAGCCACAGGTGACAATTCACAAACCCTCTATGTCCCGGCCCAACCACTGGAAGTTTCTGAGGATCAGGTCTGGGTCAAACAATGGGCCGACAATTTGAAGCGAGGACAGGAATTACAACATGCCGAAATTCTGGGGTACTTGTATGGAAATCAAGATGAGAGTGGGTTGGGGAAACCCCTGATGTTAGGAGGAACAAGTTCTGTCGACCTCACACTGCCACACACTCCTTCCTACAACTCTGCTGCTTTAATATCTCCCAAGGGTGAGGTGTTGGATGTCTATCACAAAAACCACTTAGTGATGTTTGGTGAATACATTCCTTTGGGAGAAGTATTTCCATCGCTCTACAATTTCTTACCTATAAGTGCGTTGGCTCCGGGAAAGCGAGATATCACGTTTGAGATTGACGGAGTCAAATTCAGCCCAAACATCTGTTTCGAAAGCACGGTTCCCCATCGGGTTCGTAAGATGATAGCGGGTGTGGGTGAAGACCAACGACGTCCAGATGTGATGGTGAATCTAACCAATGACGGTTGGTTTTGGGGCTCGTCTATTCTCGATCTCCATCTGCGGAGCAATATCATGCGATCGGTCGAATTGAGACGCCCCAATCTCATCGCAGCGAATACGGGGATCTCAGCCTGGATTTCAGCGACCGGAAAACTGAATAGTTTTGTTGAAAAGAAACAGGCCGGATTCGTCATCGCCAAGGTGGGAAGAGCGGTAGAAGATAGCTTCTACCTACTCTATGGAGACTTATTTGCGATTCTTTGCGGAGCAATTACTCTTATTTCTATGGGTAAACTAATTCGAAATCGATCGGTGGTTGAAGCGTCCAATAGTGAAAAATCATATACTTAAACGATCTTTTAAGTATATGATTTACAGATACCCTCCTATCGACAGTCATCAAGCCATGATTGGGCGCGTCTGGTAAATTACCCAGATTACCAGTAATCGATTGACATTGGTAAAAAATGAGACTTATATTGATTTCAGCGGGGGTATATGTCCGAATTTTAAAAATGAGCGATTGTATATATTGCTTACTATAAAGGGGATTACCACTTGGTTTTGGTGACTTGATTGCCAAACCGTCCCGAATTACCCAGCGATGATTCGTTTAGGAAAGCCTTAGTGTCATGACACTGATTGGAAAAATATTCACAGTATTGATCTTCATCATGAGCTTACTGTTCATGGGATTCTCAATCACTGTTTATCAAACTCATGTCAATTTGCAGACAGCTGCGGAACAAGCGAAGACGCAGAACGCCAATCTCGAAAACCTGCGTAATACTTTGACAAATGAAAAAGCGGTTGTGGAAGCCAGTTTGAAACGAGAACGTGTAGCACGCGCCTACGCACTGGCTGCTCTGGAAACTCAAGTGGAAGCCATTGCCGCTGACCTGGCAGACAAAGAAGAAATTGTCAAAACAACTCAGGCTCGTAGTAATGACCTGTCGGACGCATTACGAATTGCTGAAGCAACCAAGAAGCAACTCACCACAGAAGTGGAAGGACTTCGTAAAGACATCAATACTTCCCAGCAACGCACAGACACATTCTTTGCCCAAATCCTGACTCTGACCGATGAAGTCAACCACCTCAAGAGCTTGAAATTACAGGCTCAAGAGCGCGAAAGCCAGCTTCGCAACCAGATTGGACGACTCTCGAATGTCGTTCAACGTAATGGTTTGGATGAGTTTACTGATGTACTGGACAAGCCACCAGCATTAGATGGCCGCGTCATTGCCATTCAGAAAGATCTGCTGCAGATTTCTTTGGGGCAGGATGATGGTCTACGAATTGGCCATCAACTGGATGTGTATCGTGGAGCATTGTATTTGGGACGCGTGCAGATTCGGGAAACACAACCAAGCTCTGCTGTTTGTGAAATCATTCCTGAATACCAAAAAGGGCAGATTCGTAAAGATGACAACGTCATCACGAACCTAAACTAACTTCGGTCTGCTCCAGCAATAGGGTTTGAATCCATGTTAAAACAAAAAGTTCGATTGAACGTATACACCATGTTGTTAGTGCTGGCATTCTTCGCTGTGACTACCTCCACAGTGTTAATGTTTCTTGAATGGCAAAGATGGTTGAAGCCACAGGACCTCAATTAAGTAGGTGCTACGGTGAATTAGAAAACTGAATCGATCTTCTAATCTGAATTCAGTAATCTGTGATTTGCTCAGAAATCCTAACAGAGCCCTGACCTGGAAGAGTTATGGTCATACCTACTGGTCTTCCAATATCTATAGCCTACCTAGAGGCTGAGTTGACGCTAACTACTGGTCGCTAAGTTGTATCGAATCCTTCGGCCAATGGCTATTCTCTGCTGATGTGATACTCTCCAATCCCTACTGGCCAATCCCTCCTCTCGAATCCTGATCTTCGGTATATTTACTGGGTGCTTAGCCCCAATCTTCAGGCACTGACTTCCGCGATAACCCGAATCTTCAAAAACGGTCTCTAACCCCTTATATTTCAAGCACTTAACGCTCTGGAATGTTTGCTTGCCGGTAATTGTTTTACCCCCCTAAATTTGGTAGAATTTGAATATCAAAAATCATCTGAATGAAGAGCATTCGAGGCTTATTTTTCAGGGGTTTTCTTATCTAAAACAGACGCTGAAAGGACAGACGATTGTCTAGCGATGAAATCCTTCCTGAGGACGAAAATCAGGGAGATGATGGTTACACGGATGGAACTCTGATCGATTTACCCATCGAAGATGAGCTTAAGAATAGCTATCTCACATACGCCATGAGCGTCATTGTGTCTCGAGCCTTACCAGATGTACGAGATGGCCTGAAACCGTCTCAGAGACGCATTCTCGTGGCCATGAACGATCTGAATCTGTCCCCCGGCGCACATCGTGTTAAGTGCGCCAAAATCGCTGGGGATACGTCGGGTAACTACCATCCGCATGGTGAAGGCGTTATTTACCCAACATTGGTCCGTATGGCCCAGGAATGGAACATGCGACATGTACTTGTGGATAAGCAGGGGAACTTCGGTTCGATTGCCGGTCTACCAGCGGCTGCAATGCGGTATACCGAAGCTCGTATGTCTTCAGCAGCCAGCCTGATGCTGGAAGATATCAAACTCGATACCGTTGACTTCACACCGACCTATGATGAAACGCGTACCGAGCCTACCGTTCTACCGGCTAAATTTCCCAATCTATTAGTCAACGGCGCCAGTGGTATCGCAGTGGGAATGGCGACGTCTATCCCCCCCCACAATCTGCAAGAGGTATGTGACGCTCTGATTACATTAATCGATGATCCGGAAACTCCGATCATGGATATCATGGAAATCGTCCAGGGCCCAGACTTCCCAACTGGTGGCACGATTTGTGGCCGAAGTGGCATTCGGAAAGGTTATTTGACCGGACGAGGCACGGTCGTTGTACGAGCGAAAGCTTCGATCACGGAATTGGATCGCGGGCGATCTCGCATTATCGTCTCGGAGATTCCATTTCATCAGAACCGTGACCGAGTGGTGGAAAAAATTGCCAGTCTGGTTAATGATGGCCGCGTCAAAGGAATATCCGGAATCCGTGATGAATCCGACCTCAAGGAGCCGGTACGGATCGTTATTGACATTAAACGTGATGAAAATCCTGATGTCGTTCTCAATCTCCTCTACAAATACTCCAACCTTCAGGAAACGATTTCAATCATTCTGCTGGCTTTGGTAGATGGAAAACCTCGCACGCTTAACCTCAAGGAGATTTTGGAGGAATACATCCGCCATCGCGTCGAGGTAATACGACGTCGTACTCAATTTCTGCTAGCGAAGGCTCGTCGACGCAAACATGTTGTTGAAGGGCAGCTACTGGCTCTGGCCGACATCGATAAGATCATCAAGATCATCCGCGAGTCGAAAAGCCATGCAGAAGCGAAAACTGGCCTGATGGGATTTGAATGCCCTGCCCCGATGCTTCAACGAGCCCTGGGCGATACCGGGTTTGAACAATTCCAGATTGAACGCGGTGAAGCAGACGTCTATCACCTCACTGCCGTGCAGGCAGATGCCATTTTGCGTATGACTTTGGGCCAGTTGGTAAATCTGGAACAAGAAAAGCTGGGAGATGAACACGGCAAACTTCTGGAAGAGATTGCGGGCTATCTGGAAATTCTCGGGGATCGCCAAAACATCCTCAACATCATCAAAGATGACCTGACAGCGATCCGTGATAAACATGGAGATGATCGTCGCACTGAGATTTCAAATATTGAGCTCGGTAATGTCAATATGGATGATCTGATCACCGAAGAAACGATGGTGGTTTCGATCAGTCATCGGGGATACATCAAGCGGATCCCATCGAGTACTTATAAAGCGCAACGCCGTGGCGGCAAGGGACTCAAAGGAGCCACCGTCGAAGAGGAAGATCCTATTGAACATCTATTTGTTGCAAGCACCCATGCCTATCTATTGTTCTTCACAACGAAAGGCAAAGTTTACTGGCAAAAAGTCTATGACATCCCTGAGTTGGGGCGAGGAAGTAAAGGCCGTGCGGTCATCAACCTACTGAATCTCGATGAAGGTGAACAGATTCTGGACTGTATTCCAGTACGCGACTTCAAATTGGAAGACCACTTCCTTGCCATGGCTACCCGTCAAGGTTTGGTGAAAAAGACAGATCTCGCTTCCTATAGCCGTCCTAAGAAGGGTGGTATTATTGCTATCAAACTTAAAGACGATGATGAGTTGGTTGATGTCGCCCTAGTAAAATCTGGCGATGAAATTGTTCTCTCCACGGCCCAAGGAATGGCCATTCGTTTTGCTCAGGAAGATGCCCGCCCGATGGGCCGTAATACTTCCGGCGTCAAAGGTATCAAAATACAGGATGGTGACGAACTCGTTGGCATGGTCGTCGCTGACCCGGAAGCCGACTTACTGACCGTCTGTGAAAATGGATATGGAAAACGAACTCCGTTTGGTCCCAATCGACCCGATGTCGACGGTACCGAATCTTCAGGCAAGGTCTACCGTACTCAAAACCGAGGTGGAAAGGGGCTGCGTGACATCAAAGCCACTGACCGAAACGGGAAAGTGGTGGATATCGTCCGAGTCGACGATGATGACGAAGTATTGATGATGACCAAGGGTGGTAAAATCCAGCGTATCCGCGCTGCCGAGATCAGTGTCGTTGGCAGAAACACTCAGGGTGTACGCGTGATGAAAACTGATGACGATCAGATCGCCGCTGTTGTCCGGATTCCTCCTGAAGAAATCACCGAGGAAGACGAAGCCGCAGCAGAGATATCTGCTTCAACAGAGAGTTCGGAAACACCGGAGACTCCGCAAGTATCGGAAGCACCCGAAGCAGATGACTCTTCTACCGACGAAGCTTCGGAAAACTCTAGCGAAGACTAAACCATTGAACTCAATCCACTCATCATTTCCAACTCTGGTTCGGAAGTGATGAGTGGATTCCATACAGACCTAAAGATAAGTCGATGCCTGGAACAGCTTTTATCACTGGAATCACCGGACAGGATGGCGCTTATCTGGCAAAACTGCTGCTGGAAAAAGGCTATCAAGTACACGGCATGATGCGCCGTAGTAGTACTGATACGTTAGAACGACTTTCCGAATTCGTTGACGACATCACGATTCATCAAGGTGATTTGCTAGATCAATTATCCTTAGTACGACTATTGGATGAAATTGAACCAACGGAAGTCTATAACCTGGCCGCCCAGAGTTTTGTTCCCACAAGCTGGTCTCAACCTATTCTCACTGGAGAAACCACCGGATTGGGAGTCACACGCGTCCTGGAAGCAATCCGACAGGTAAATCCTCAGATACGGATGTATCAGGCTAGTAGTAGTGAGATGTTTGGAAAAGTTCAGGAAACTCCTCAAACAGAGTCCACTCCATTCTATCCTCGCAGTCCCTATGGCGTTGCCAAGGTTTACGGATACTGGATCACCATCAATTATCGTGAAAGCTACGATCTATTTGCAAGTAACGGAATTCTGTTCAATCATGAATCTCCTTTACGTGGGTTGGAGTTTGTAACTCGTAAAATCACCGATGGTGTGGCCCGGATCAAGCTTGGTGTACAGGACCAACTATTACTGGGGAATCTGGATGCTCGCCGAGACTGGGGGTTTGCAGGTGACTTTGTGAATGCGATGTGGCTCATGTTACAAGCAGACACTCCCGGGGATTTCGTAGTGGCAACCGGCGAACAACATTCCGTGCGTGAATTCTGTGAAATTGCCTTCGGAACGGTTGGGCTTAATCTGGAAGATTACGTGGGAATCGACCCTCGTTTCTATCGTCCCGCCGAAGTGGAAACCTTGTTAGGCGACCCTTCAAAAGCTCGAACCGAATTGGGATGGGAACCTCAGGTTACATTTGAGCAACTAGTGACCATGATGGTCGAAGAAGATCTGCATCGTGTTGAACGCGAAATCAAACTAGGCAGTTAAGCCAACGGGAGAAACTAGGTGCGAGCGGTCGTCACAGGTGCAAACGGGTTCGTAGCAGGTCACCTAATCGACCACCTTCTTGAACAGGGTGATACGGTACTGGCACTGACTCGTACGAATCATTGCAAGCTGGCCTTATCAGCTCAGCTAACGACCGGCGTTTGGGACATTACACAGCCAGCCTCCACTGGGATTATCCAACAAGTCCGTGAATTCAATCCGGACGTGGTATACCACCTAGCCGCGATCAGTGTCCGCTCCAGTTGTGGCGAGACGACGCCATCAGATACAGCATTACAGGTCAACGTAGAAGGTACTCGGCATGTTGCCAATTGCTGCACCCAACTACCCAACGTTCCGCGGTTGGTGTTTACCAGTAGTGTTTACGTTTACGGATCGTCTTTTGAACAACTCACCTGTGTTAAGGAAGCAGATCCGGTTGCACCTGATAACGGTTATGGCATCAGTAAACTCATGGCAGAAGAGGTACTTGAACAGTTTCAGCCTGAGTTACCATACATCATCGCTCGCAGTTTTCAGCACACAGGCCCGGGACAGACCGGCTCCCTCTTGATCCCCGAATGGATCGACAAATTACATACCGAAGCGAGTCCGCTGGAAGTATACAACCTCAACACCTGGATCGATTACTCGGACGCTCGAGATGTAGCTCAGGCGTACCGTGTCTTAGCTTTGGAAGGCACGCCAGGAGAATTATTTAATGTGGGAAGCGGACAGGCAATTCGATCCGGTGAAATATTCAACAAACTTCAGGCATTGTTAAATACATCGAAATCTGCAATCGAAAGTAATCCTGGAGAGTCTTATCTCCCGATCGCGGATATTACAAAAATCAAGTCGGAGACGTCGTGGCGTCCTCAACGTTTAGTCGACGAGACGCTGAAAGACATTATTCAGTCTCTATCTGACGAGTCGTAATTTTTATGTGTGGCCGCTTTACTCTTCAGACTTCGCTTATGACGCTTGGCGAACACTTCCTGTTTGATGTGCCGGCAGACATCACTCTGGCACCCAGATTTAATATCTCTCCAACCCACTCAATCGCCACGTTGGTTTGGAATCAGGGACAACGCCATTACGGCAGAATGCACTGGGGACTCATCCCACGCTGGGCCAAGGACAATTCGATGGCAGGCAAGATGATCAATGCTCGGAGTGAGACCATTCGTGAAAAACCATCCTTCCGCGGCCCGTATCAACGTCAACGCTGTCTGATTCTGGCTGACGGATACTATGAATGGAAGCCTGATGGAAGCTCTAAGCAGCCCGTATATATACACCACAAAACCCATCAACCATTCGCGTTTGCCGGGCTTTGGGAAACCTGGACGCCCCCTCAGGCACAGCAAGAGACCACGCCCTGGTGGACAACGACAATCATCACCACGGATGCAAACGAACTGACCAAGAACTTACATCACCGCATGCCCGTCATTCTAAGCCCTCGTGACTACGACGCCTGGCTTGATCCGAACACCACCGATCTTGAATATCTCCATCAGATATTAGTGCAACCTAGCGAGCAAAATCAGATGGAGTCATTTGTGATGACTCCTGTCTCGACCCGCGTCAATAGTGTCAAGAATGACGATCCCGAGTGTATCAAACCGAGTTCTACTCAGCAGGAATTGTTCTAAGCGTGTAATAGGCTTCGGCGGGGAAAAATACACCACCGTCCGCTGTCAGATTTCGTAAGCGGATGTCATAGACAAATCCGACTCGCAATGCTTCCACCTTCAAGACCACTGACATGCGGTCGTTTGCAACCTCCACGGAAGTGATCCTATCGGTCCGTCGTTCTCGGTCTGCACCACCGTAGGAAGTAGTTGAAACACGGGTAGCTGATTGAATCGAGTAGTTTTCCAGAAGAGCAGCTCTGGCCGCATCGACCGGAGCGGTAAAGGAAATCCTGAAGCCTGAAGATTGTACCGTAACTTCAGCGATCCCCGGCGGCAATTCAGAACGGGCGAAATCCAGTTTCGCCAGCGTACCGATATTATTCGCTCCTCCCCATCCACTATCACGTATAGAAGCAACGTACAATTCACCTCGAGGAGAAACGGCACATGCCAGCGGTCCCAATAGAGGTTCACCTCCATCTGGCTGATCCAAAGTGAGTGGATAGGCAGCTCCTTGAATCGTCTTACCTACCTGCTGGAAACTCATACGGATTAACCGTCGAGTATCATATTCACACCCCACTAAATGCCCTTCAAACGGACCGAACAAATTACGACCATGGAAATTGCGGGCAGCCTGCGGAGTCTCCAAAAAACATATGCCGTTCACGCTGCGAGTCCAGGGATGCGGCATATCGATGGCCGGAGGCGTCAAAGCAGGACGCGTGTCTCCCATACGTTCCAGTTTATTAATGAAGCCATAGTGTTTCCCTGGCAGGACATAATTAATTTCGTTGTACGGATTGTAGTTCCCCTGATTATCCGACACGAAAAGTTGACCTGCGGAATTGCGAGCCAGGCCCATTGGAAAGCGATGCCCGGAAGTATGCACTTCAACATCAAATAGATAGGGGTTGTCTTTAGTAGGCTTACGCGGCTTGAGATGTAAGATTCGACCACGCCATTTTGCGGCCGCCACACTTCGATCATCCTGCTGACAGGCCGTTGTAATATAGTACCCCCCTTTGCCATCGCTCACAGGACCAACTGTCCAGTCATGATAATCCGCCGTATGCCCCCAACCCGCAGCCACCGTCTGTACCTGTTCGTAGACTCCATCACGATCGCGGTCAAACAATCGTAGTAGTGCATACTTATTGACGACGTCGATAAAGTCCTTACCGGGGTGCACGCCGTAAGGAGCTGCGAGCTCATGAAGCCCGGCATGCAGACGATCTTCCATGCCATCTTTGTCGGTGTCGACGGCACGCCAGACGCGACCCTTTAATGACGTAATCCATAACGTTCCGCCTTCATCCCACTGGATTCCAGTCGGCATGAATTCATCAAAAAACGGAAGTCGTGTCGAGGTTACTCCCGGCACGACTTTGAGATCCGTCGGTGCCGGAGGTGTGATTTCGACATCCAAGGGAGGGAAGCGGTCGACCTCTAGATTACTGAGGAATTGCAGAGTTACCTGAGGCTGGTCAGCAATCACGGCATAGTATGCCTGCTGCACTTGAACGAGATTTCCTTTGGTTTGGATCCATCTGTTCCCGTGCTGCCCCGCCACGGCGAGCATCGACCGGCCTTGTTCTTCATCTTCACGTAATTCAAGACTGGCAGGAGCGAGCCCAATCATCGCCTGATATCCTTCCGGGATTCCTGCAAAGTTTATTGTGCGTTCAATTCCCGCGCGGGCGGATTCGAGATCACCGCTCCAGATTTCCTGTAAAATCTGAGTCACATGGACCCAGTGCGTAACGCCGTCTATCTCAAATTGGTAACGCTGCTCAATTTGCAAACCATCATCCAATTGCGTCCAACGATCTAAACTGGTCTTAAACTGACCAATCGATCGAGGCTCGACAAGCTTTCCTTGCGACGACATCAATTGGATATCCGGAACTCCTCGGTAATCATTACCAAGTGGTATTCCAGACCAGCTCTCACCTGCCGTCTCCCAGAGCCAGACTTTCCCTTTGGTACGTTGTCTGGCAATATCTCCCTGCCACCAGCCTAAAAACGTACCAGCCTCCATATCAAAAAGTAGGTTATGTCGGTTTCTCAAGCCAATTAAGGCGGGCTTGATGTATTGGACATCTCGATGATAAACCACGTCAGTAATCATCTTGACCCCCGGGTCGGCCCCTGCGATTCCTGACTGTCGGGCGATACGAATTGCCCCCGGAGTTGGTGGTTCAAAATCCGCTTTATTGAGTGTCTCCCAAATCGCTTCCAATTGAGACGGAAGGTGATTATCTAAAACGCCTCGCACGGCCAGTTGCACGGAGGGCATTTCCATGCGCGGTACAATCCGAGCAGGATTACTTACCCAACGATTAAACCAAACCTTACGAATTCTGGTGTTCAACATGGATAGATCCGGCCCCTTTGCGTTTAGCGGAGCTTTCGGAGGGATAACACTGCCAACCTGATGACAACTGGTACACCCGAATCCATCTGTAGTTACCAATCGACTTCCTGCTTGGTGAAGTTCTTCAAGCTCTGGTAACTCTCCAACCGGTGTTGGGTCTATCGAGGCATGGAGTTGAATGAAAGCATCGGGTACCCGATCTTTCTCAACAAACCAATCTACTAACTCCCGCATTTTTGTATCGGCAAACCCAAACTGAGGCATCCGAACATGAAGCCAGGGTCTGCGGGCGGATTCCTTCCGTGAAATAGCCGATACCAATGCCTGATCATTCAATTTATCGCCCACGCTATTGAGTGATGGTGGCGTGAGAGCAGGTTTCAACGCATCAAGCTCGGAAACGGACGCTGTAATTTGATCCAACTGTCCGGCGATTCCAGGGAGCTCATTACGAGCATGGCATTGGAAGCAATTGTTTTGCTTCACTAATAGAGCTTGGGTGGTATCGGAATTGGAGGATTTGACTTTCGTAAAAAACTCCTGCAAAGCACGGGCATCCATCTCGGTTAAAGTGTAGCCCGGCCGGTTGAGTGAGCGATCAGCTGACTCGAGGCAACCAGCAACATGATCGAAGGTCAATGGAAGTTTCTTTTCCGCCGGTTTCGCTTCGTGGCAATTCGCACACCCGGACACTTCATAGAGTCGCTTACCTTTTGCTCCTAGTTCTTCGTTAAAAACATACTCGTCGAAAACCAAAGTACTGCGAGGAGGTTCGAGACTCTTCAAGTAAGCTATCACATTGGCCTCTTCCTCTTTCGATAATTCAACTTGAGGCATTCGATGGTGCGGATTCACAAGAGAAGGATCCTTAAACCACTGAAGCCAAAAATCATCTTTACGTTTCAGCGAGATCTCTTTTAATTGTCCACCATCGAACAGTCCTGGTTCGCCTAGTGAATCCGCTTGATGGCAAGCTATGCACCCGACAGAAGCAAATATTTGCTTGCCTGCTTCCACATCTCCTTGTTCCAACAACTCACCTCCCGGCTTTGGATTTTTGGAATTTTGGAATAGAAATGCTGTCAAAGCCTGAGCCTCTTCGCGGCTAAATCCATAAGATGGCATTCGTTGTGAGTGATTTGAGGATTGCGTGGCCGCCTGATTCACCTCTGTTTCCTGCAGTCGTTGGGTAAGCCAGTCTGGTTGGATATAATCTCTAAAATGTTGCAGAGAGGGCGCCGGTCCCAGTGAGTCCTGAACGGCAGGGGTCTGGTGACAGCGAGCACACCTCAACGCATGTGCCAACTCTTCTCCTCGTTTATAATGATCCTGAATCGTGTCGGGAGTGGCGTGAAATAGGAATTGAGCACCAACCGGTTCCAGCTTAAAAGACGGTCCCTGCCAATAGAGCTTTATTTTGCCCTCTGGTTGAGACTTCCCAGTTGCTTCAGGCTGTTGAGGTGATTGGTAACGGATGCGTATGGGATGCCAACCAAACTGCATCTCAATGCTGCCCGTCTCCACTAAACCCAATGGGCCTCGCGATTCCGAATAGGAATGCCCTCCAAATTCCAATTTCACCTTACCATCCGACTCCAGATACAGCTGGTATTGTCCTACAGATTGAAAGAAGAGCAGACCTTCCCAAGTCGCTTCAAATTCAGTTGATTTCAACCGTGAATCCGCCGTTTGCCCTTTCCAGTCAAAAGACAATCGCCGGTCGATCCGCGTAAAGGAATTTCCAAGGCTGTCTTTGTAAGTCCCCAGAAGTCCGGGTAGATAATCCTCAGCCAATTCATCAAGAATTGCCTGACCGGGATCGACTTGACCGTGAAGTTCATCGGAAGATATCAGAATTAGGACAAACAACAATCCAGACAGATTAGATAGTCGACGTAGGAACGTCATCTTTAGCTCCCTGATTTAGCAGCGTGATTTGGTCGAGGAACTTCCGCCTGTCGAAAGGCTTTGGAAATATTTTCATAACAGGTGCGAATAGCCTGACGAGGATCATATTTTGGTTTACTCCATACCATACCGGAAACTTCACAGGAGATATCTCCGCGGTAACCTAAGGCATAGAATTTTTTAATCAACGTGGTGAAATTAATCGTTCCGGCCGACCCTGGTAATTCGAATCGAAACTTTCCGTCCGACGTACGAACGGTATCTTTGACTGCAATATGAGCCGTTTTCTTGGCGGCTTGTTCGATGGTTGGCACCAATTCCAGCCCAGTGTAAATGTAATGGCTATAGTCATAAACCATTCGCAAACGACTCGGATCACCAAGCTGCTTCATAATCCACAATGCCTTTTCCGGATTATCCATTCCACCTCCTCGATGAGGTTTGATACATATGGTGACATCGGAATCAGCTGTCTTTTCAACCCATCGTCCAACCTGCTCGACAAAGAGATTGCGTTTCTGCTCCCATACGCCGCCGCCCAGAACTGTCTGTATAACCACGTCCTTTGCATCGGTAATGTCTCGTATCAGTCCGACGGCCCTTTGGATCCGTTCCAAATTGGCATCATTGACTGTCTGATTGGAGTCAGGAGAAGTATGCTCCATGATCGAGGTTAGTTTCAGTCCGGAATCATCTAACGTCTGGCGGATGAGCTTTCTTCGGGATGCTGCTACATTTTCCGGTGCTGCATCAAACCCTTTCGTAGATGTTATTTCAACTGCGTCGTAACCGGTCTTTGCCAATAACGGAATCACCTCCTCTGTTGTTATTCCACGTGACCCGTAGGTACTAAACCCAAGTGTCATTGTCTGTACATCATTGCCTGATGCCAGAAGTGTCGATTGAGACACCATGGTCAACGCTAAAGCAGATGCGCTGGATGCCATAAATTGCCTGCGATGTAGATCAGAAGAGAGCTGAAACATCATCATTGAGCCTCGCAAGGATAACTAGTGTAAAGCCACTATTATACTGCGATTTTTACTTCACCGCTCAAGTACGCACCAAAGGGCGAGCAGCTTGAGCCTAACGTCGGGCCAGTTGAACAACTATCGCCAGAATTCCGATACCTGCCAGAACAGTACGAATCTGTTGCAGTAGCGTATCGCCTGCTAAATCAGTCCAGCCAATGGTGCTTTCACCCTCTGAACCTGCTTCAGGGCTAAGATCAATTTTTGAATCGGAGTCGAGTTCCTCCAGGCCTTGGCCGTTCGATTGAGAATCTGACTGTATGTCCGAGCTATCAGTTCCCGACAATTGAATGCTATCGGTTTCATTAATCATGTCGTTACGATCCACATTTTCTGCGTCAACTGCAACAGCTTCTTCGATAGGTTTCGCGTCTTCCTGTGACGTGACATTCAATTGATTATCAACGCTTTCTGGCACCTGACCTTGTTGAGCTTGTTGCGCTTGCAGAACGCTCTCGTCGATTAATTTGGCTTCCACTTCATCCGCTGGGACTTCCACTACCGTTTTATCAATCAGGTCTTCTTCCCCTTCGCCAGTCTCAGCCTGCAGCGTTTGCGGTATCGGTGGAGAGACCTGTTGAGTGAATTCATCGGGTACGAGTTCAATGTTCTGCTCTGGTTCCACTATTGCTGCGGGCGATTCGATGGCCTCCAACGTTTTACTAGGCTCAGGAGCTAATTCCGGCTGACCTTCATTTAATCCTAAACCGGTGATCGTTGCCTTGGGTTGCGCAACCGCTGCTACGTTCGCCGAGTCCGTTTGGAGTTCTTTACGATTGACCGTCGCTTGTTTTTCCACCGTTGCTTTCTGCATGCGTCCTACCACCGGGTCTAAAAACTTTTTAACCCGACCGCTGTAACTACCAGCGGTGGTACGCCAACCGGCTCCAAAGAGAACACCTGCCAACTCCCCTTTCTGATTAAAGATTGGACCTCCGGAATCCCCTTGCCGCGCCACGGCCTTTAATTCCACCATTTCATGGGGCTCACTGAGTCCCGGGGATACATACTGCGAGCAAACTCCGGATACAGCCCGATATCGTCCCGCTCCATAACCTGCAATCGTCAGGTGGTCTCCGGGTTGGGGTGCGGTATTTGTAATGACCACCGGATCAATCGCCGGACTCCAAACCAACAACGCTGCCAGATCCCAAGTTGGATCACTAGCGATCACTTTGGCTGAGGACCGAAAACCGTTCGGGAAGGAAACAAGTATTTCTTCCTCTGAATCACGAATGACGTGGTCGTTGGTTATTAACAGAGCATGCTTACCCTGCTTGTACACCAAAGTACCGGATCCAAACGAAGCCCCGTTGGTCTCGACTGACATGATACGAGCGACTGCCGGATGTGGGACGTCCGGTGAGAATTCCTCTGCAGCGACCGGCCGGCTAAACAAACCTAAAACTAAGGCTGCAAGCAGTCCTCCAAGGAAGAAATGGCGAATATATGTGAGTATGTGGATGTGTCGATTCATAATACCTGAGCCCCATTCCATGAGTTCTAAAGGGACTCGACGCATCCATTCGCCGATAGATTCTATTACTAGGCATCTGATGTATCGGACATTTCCTCTACAGTAGTTTCAAAAAAAATACGATGCAGGTGTAACCTCTATAATCACTACAACCATCGAGTATCTTAGCCTGTCCTAGACTGCCTTGGCCTGTATTAGTCGGTTCTGAAGCGATTGCAATGGGCGATAAGTTCATGGTAAACAGCAATAGAGGCTCTACCTTAAGGATAGATCTTGGCCACGTTACTTAGTCCGAGAATGGGCTAGAGGATCATTCTCTGGGAGAAAGCTTAGAACAATTCTTTCAACGGTTCACCGTCGATGATCGAGAAATTAGGACGACCCTTTTCATCTTCATAAGTCACATCCAATGGAACACCCATGTGTTTATAGATGGTGGCTCCAATATCACCTGGTGTAATCGGGCGAGTCCGAATATCGCTACCGTCCCGTTCGCTCGACCCAATGACTTGTCCGTGACGCAAACCACCTCCGGCCAAACACATACTCATGACAACTGGCCAGTGATTTCGACCATCCACACTTTCCTGTGTACCGATATTGGGTGTACGACCGAACTCTCCCATCGCAATTACCAGAGTGTCATCCAACAACCCACGTTGTTCGAGGTCAGTGATTAAGGTGGTGTAGAAATGGTCGAACAAAGGAAGTAACGGTCCCAACCCTTTGGTAATTCCCCCGTACACTCCTCCGGGAATCCCATGATTATCCCAAGTCCCAGATGCGGTATGGTAACTCAAGTCCAGTGTCACGAAACTGACACCAGCTTCGACTAATCGTCGAGCGATCAACACCTGTTGACACCATAAATGATTACCATACAAGTCCCGCATCTTTTGGGGTTCGCGGGTAATGTCAAAAGCTTCCTGAGCCTTCCGCCCCAGCAGCATGTCAGCGGCCTGTTGGCCATATTCATCATGGGCTTCCATATCTCCCTGGATATCGAGACCACTTTTCATACGGTCGAATTGTTTCACTAACTTGCGTCGATTGTGCACGCGGTCAACAGTCAAACCAGAGGGCATGGCGAAGATATCAGCACCGGACATCTGGCCGGTATCTACTCCCACATTGGTATAGACTGGAAGTCGACACGCCTTATTCGCAAGAAATGGATTGTATTTGCGGCCAAGGTAACCAGCATAGCCAACATGTGACGAGTGTTTTTCGAATGCCACATAAGCTGGCATCGCTTTATCATTAGCTCCTTTTTCCTTGGCAATGATGGAAGCAAAGCAAGGAATTCGATCCCCTTTGGGATTCACACGAGGTGCTGCGGTACGATCTCCTGTCTGCATCACCTTATTCGGTTGATGGTTGCTGCCACGGCAATCGACACTTCTAAGGATCGATACTTTATCCAGCATCGCCGCTTGCTTCGGCAAGTGTTCACAGATTTGAACCCCTGGAAGTCGTGTACCGGTAACTCCAAACGGCCCTCGGTTTTCATACGGGCGATCCGGTTTAGGATCCCAGGTGTCAATATGCGACGGCCCTCCGGCAAGCCACAAGAGAATAACACTCTTTCCTTTGCTGGATGGCTTACCTGCAGAATTAGCTAATGCATGATTTTTTAACAGGCCCGGGAGCGAAAGGCCTGCTAACCCTGCCATGCTGGCCTTGAGCATCCCCCGACGATCGTGCATGACAAGTCCTTCCCGCGTACGGGCGTGCAACGCTGTGAAGGCATGATTGCCATGCTGAGGATTATATCCGGAATGCATATTATCTAACTTCGCTATTTGGGATCCATGACTTGCTTGAGAGTCAATCAACTACTACCCTCAGATTATCGGCTAGGATCGATTAGAGCAATAAATATATTCACCCTAAGCCCTCCTAGGTGGGGGAATCGAGTCAAGATGCAGTCCATTATTGATGTCAGAAAGAATGTCCCTAGCGGGACGATTGTTATTAATCACCCTCGACGTGCAAATGCTGTACCTGCCTTTGGCTGGATTCAGCTGAAACAAGCTCTGGATGATTTACATCAGGAAAAACAGGTGCGAGCTGTCATCGTCACCGGAGCCGGTTCAGTCTTTTCAGCCGGTACCGACCTCCATCAACTACAGACTGAATTAAGTCGGGATCGTGCCACCGCTTCCCATCAGGACATCGAGTTCTTAAACGAACTCCTAATGGCTATGCTCCGCTTTCCGAAACCTATTATCGCTGCATTGAATGGACCAGCTATTGGATCGGGCGCAGCATTGGCTCTAGCATGTGATTTCATCGTGGCATCGGAACGTGCTTATATACAACTACCGGAAATCCAACGCGGACTGGCCCCAGGCACTGCTATGGCTCTGCTTAATTTTCGAGTCGGTGCAGCAATTACCACACATCTGGGAATGTCTGGGGAAAAATTGACTTCACAACAAGCATTGGTATACGGGCTCATGCATGATGTCGTTGCGGAAGAACTGGTATGGGCCCGTGCTCACCAACTCGCCGAAGACTTTGCCTCTGACTCTGCCCAGTCACTTCAGATGACCAAGCGGATCTTAAGCGAAACATTGGCGGAGTCACTGGAAACCCAGTTGCAAGTTGCCGGAGCCATGACAGCAGCAGCCCGAAGCACTTCCCATGCTCGCAGCGGCATTCAGGCATTTCTTGAAGGCCGGGCACCTGAATTCGATTAGAGGTAAGGATTGAGATCCTTGACTGTCAATCGACCATCATGCAGCGCCGAAGCAATCAACACACCTTCACAACCGACCTCCTCCAACTGCTGTAAATCCTCGACATCACGAATCCCTCCACCGGTAATTAGCTCCAGTTCCGGATACGAGTCACGAATGGTTGAACAAAGCAATTGAGTGGGGGTTCCTGATCCCATCCCTACCGCAGCTAGATCTAAAACGATCAAAGAAGCCACTCCAAACTCCAGCACTTGCTGAGCAATCTCCCAGGCTGTTGCATTTGCCCAGGCCTCACTTGCATGTGCCGGCAACAAGGGAGTACCTTGCTTTAGATCCAAACTAAATGCCAACTGGTCCGGACTCACCATAGACTGAATGGATTCTAAAACCGAAAGATCCGGGCATCCCTCCAATCCGACAATAATCCGATGTACGGAATTCAGTGGAATGTGTTGAGCAAGTTGCTGTAGAGACGCTCTCGAATTAGTCCCTACATCCAGCCATAGATTTGCTTGGGATTGCTGGAGCGTTTGAAGCGTTTCGAAATTGGGTGCACCGCGTTCAATACCATCCAGGTCGGCGACATAGAACTCTGTCAAACCAAACACGTCTCGAAAGGCTTGGGCAATCGAAGCTGCATCTGAATCCGATGTCAACTGACTCTGAATCGGCTGATAGCTTTCACGCTGTCCGGCGATTCCCCTCACGACCTGCCTGTCTAACACATCCAGCACGGGAATAATGCGCATCGCCAAGACCTTGTGTTTAAAACATGAAGGGAGATAGGCAAGCTTCAACTAAAGGGGGAAGTCATCTTCCGCGGCCTGTTGCGCGTAGATCGGCATGTGACGATAGTAGACTTCCAGAATCATCGTCGCCAGAGCGGTATTATAAAGACGACCACCAACTCGGGCTCCATGGCCTGCTCCCATATTCCAGCTACCAGTGTTCTCACATTGACCTTTCCCCAGTTCCTGAGTCGCTACCAAGTGATCTCGCATGGTTTTATTCCATTTGTCCCATAATGGGCCGCCATGATGCCGCATAACCTGCGTTGCATAGTAGTTGTAATACATATCACTTTTGCTAGGGGCCCATTTAGAAATCGTCTCGACTCCCCTAACTAAAGCGGGCTCATCTTTCTTCCACCCTAAGTACATACGGCAGAGCAAACCAACCGCGGTCGTCGCATGTCCGCCACCTGGGGTTGTATAGCCATAAGTTGCACCACTGTTTGCTTGAACACTATCCAAAAATTTGTAGCATCCGGCGATTGTGTTTTTAGGAACATTCAAATAGGCCATGTGCCCACTTTTCAGAGCCATCAACTGCCAACCAACAACAGAAGTATCACCTGCCTGGCGAGGTTTATAACGCCAACCACCACCAACAGGATCCTGAGCATAGGTAATAAAGTTAAGAGACATCTGTGCAGGTGCCATCAATTGGCGATCTTTCGTCATAGCAAATGCTTCCGTTAATGTGATCGCACACAGACCGTGTGAATACATACGACCACCAGCATCTGTCAAGTCACCGGTTGCGCCATTCACTTTCATACTGCGGGTAAGATAATACAACCCAGCCTCTACCTGTTTTTTATACGCACCTTTCTTGTGGGTATTGCCAGCTCCCAGAAATGGTAGCAATGCCATCGCAGTAGCCCCATTGAAAGATGTTTTCAGAGTTCCAATATTTCCGCATGTACAATTTCGCCGACCGTCAGCAGTATGGTCAAAGCTCCAACCTCCATCCGGATTCTGATGATTTGCGATCCACTTCAATGCCATCGCTACCGCAGCTTCGCTTTCCTTGGTTCCACCATATTCACGAACCATAGCGGCTTTTGCTTCAGCACCACGACCAGTGAGGCCTGAACCAGTCACGGATTCGGTGGAGGATAAAAGATCTGTTTGAGGCGCAACTTGATTGGCGATATTCTCAAACTCTACGGCCGCAACAGGTGCTTCGACATCATCTGCGATATCTATTTCTTCGACTTCCGATACATCTTCAATCGGATTAACTTCAGTTTCTACTTCCAGTGTTTCGGTCGGAGTAATTTCAACGGGCTCGTCAATTGGCTCGCTCAAATCATCAACGATCTCTTCGATCAGATCATTTTTTGTCATCACGGAAGTCAGCGAAGGCATTTCTTCTTCCGGCGTCACTAAAACCATTAAGCCGAGAATAACAAGGATAACGGTATGGACTGCCAGACTAAACATCCAACTGGGGACAGCTTGGAACCATAGGAAACTACTACCATGAGCTGACTCCATATCTGCCGCAGGATCCTCGGCGGGATTAGCCGATGGTGCTGCAGGAGCCGCGGTTGCGACTGGGGCTGCTGGGACTGGCGGTGGCACTGAAGCCATGCTCTCTTGATTAGGGTCTTGATTGGGGTCATTCATATCTGACATTATCTCTGTCCTTGCGGAGTTAAGACTAATTCGCTCAACTCACGTCTTGTCATTCCAACGCAGCACGCGGAAGTATACGTATTTCTCTCCCTTTAAAACTATCGGAATATTGAGAAAAATCAAGCATTACATTTTCATTCCAACTCTATCTAGAACCCTATAAAAACCGGTTTTTCCTGTTTCGAGGGGCAGAATCCAAAACTCTCGTCCCAAGACTCACCTAAGGGCCCTAATAAAAGGGCAGGACAGTTTTGGCTGGAACCAATGTACTTCTGTCTCAAAAACCGCAAAATAGGCCGTTGTCAAAGGCTACAGAGCACGACTAGAATAGTTCAATTAACGAATAAATCACTGGGAACAGTGGATATCAGATATTCCTAAGAACTATCAAGCACACAGGGTGTCCTCATGGCAGGTCGAAGCAAAAAAAAGGCTGAAACGATTTTTCTGGTTTGCGAAGAAACAGGCGATTACAACTACGCCATGAAGCGTAAACCTGGTGGTGAAAAACTCTCGCTTAAGAAATACAGTCCACGTCTGCGTCGTCATACGACTCACGTAGAAAAGAAGAAGTAGGTCGGTTCAACCACTACGGTTGAATAAAGCTTGATCGACTGTCGGTCACTGACTCGATCAAGTCAATTCCTTAAAAAACAGATGCGAATAGGTTCATGACTGGGTACACTAGTCGTGAACCTTTTCTATTGGCTTGATCAATATTCGGTTTAACAAGCACACCATTCCCAAGCGTTCCCCTCATACACATTCTCCTTACAAACATTCTTCCTACAGGCATTCAAAGCACGGACGGTTTGAAGCATGCAAAAGCGCTGGCGTATTCTCCCTTTTGATTCTGAGCAGGTTGAAGAACTTGAAGCGAGCAGCAAAGTCTCGCCCGTCGTTGCCCAGTTATTGATCAATCGCGGTATCCATAATCCGGAAGAAGTATCCGCATTTCTGGATTCTAAACTTTCTGGACTCCGACCGCCGGAAGCATTACCTGGTGTCACAGAAGCGGCAGAGCTGATCTATGAAGCCGTTAAATCCGAGAAGAAGATTCTGATTTATGGTGATTACGATGCCGATGGGATGACAGCATCAGCAATCCTCTATCGCTGCCTCTCTATCCTTCAGGCCAACGTCACCTATTTTGCACCTAACCGCATGTCGGATGGGTACGGCTTGAACGCTGATCAAATCAGGAGGCATCATAGCCAAGGAGTTGAATTCATCATTTCCGTGGATTGCGGGATCGCCAACGCCGAAGAAATCGATGTCGCCAAAGAGCTTGGCATTCAGGTGGTCGTCACAGACCACCACGAATTTGCCGATCGATTGCCGGATGCCGATGCAATCATTCATCCACGACTTCCAAACACCGACTATCCTTTTGGAGGACTCTGCGGTGCCGCCGTGGCATTCAAGCTTGCCTGGGCACTATGCCAAATCGATAGCGATGCCACACGAGTGAAACCTGCACACCGGGATTTTCTGATGATGGCCGTGGGGATTGCTGCCATTGGTACCGTCGCTGATGTCGTTCCCTTACAGGATGAAAACCGAATTATTGTGACTCACGGTCTACGGGCTCTCAAACAACGCCCTCCAACCGGTTTGGCTGCCCTAATGAAAATCACCGGGCTTTCTAACAAACGCGAATTCGACGCTCAGGATATCGGGTTCAATATTGGACCGCGACTTAATGCCGCTGGCCGTCTGGGGCAGGCTCCTTTGGGAGTCGAGTTGCTCGTAACGGATGATCCTAGGCGGGCACAAGAATTGGCTGAGTATCTCGACAACCTCAATAACGATCGTAAGAAAATCGAACGTAGTATCAATCTGGCAGCGGCCAAACAGATTAAAGAGAAATACAACATAGAAAGTGACCCGGCCTTTGTGTTAGCAGGACACGGATGGAATGCAGGCGTCATCGGAGTCGTTAGCGGGCGTTTGGCCGAGAAGTACGGCCGTCCGGTCATTCTGATCGCATTGGATCAAATGGGCATCAAACCAGGGATCGGCTCTGCTCGCAACGGGGGCATCGGTAATCTGCACGAGGCATTGCAACACTGCACCGAGCACTTAATGAAACATGGCGGGCACGCTGCGGCAGCCGGATTGACCATCGAAGAAAGTCAGATTGACGGATTCCGCTCTGCTTTTTGTGAATACATCCAGGAAAGTGTCTCCGACGAAGACCGGATCGTCGAAGTCGTCATTGATGCCGAAGCTCCGTTAAGCCAACTGACGGCTCAGACGATTGTCCAGATGCAACAACTGGGGCCATTCGGTGAGGCGAATCCCGCTCCCGTACTTTGCGCAAGTAATGTCGAAGTCGTCAAAGGTACTGCCAAACGTATGGGCGGTGGTGAACGACACCTCAGTGTTAAAGTGGCTCAGTACGGAACAACGTTGCGGGCAGTTGCATTTGGGCAGGGTGACTGGGCCGAAGAATTAGATCAGGTCCCTGGCCAAATCGACGTCGTCTTCAAGCCGGTCATTAATGAATTCCGAGGACAAAGGAACGTTGAGCTACACTTGGAAGATTGGCGAGCCGTCTCCGAGTCAGCTTAACGATTGAGAGTTTTTTTTGTCCCGGGCCGCACCGGATAAGGTGGAGCCTGCGGTGTTTCAATGGGCTCTTGCTTGAGCTTGTTTTGCAGATATTTAATAGCAGCATCTAATTGCGCGTCTTTACCGACAAAGGTGGCATGCGGCAAATTATCGACAACAATATCCGGATCCACTCCATGCCCCTCAATCAACCACTTCCCTTCCGGACCAAATACGCCGGACTGGGCGGCAGAAGCATAGCCTTTGTCGACTAGGCGGTTATTAATACTCAGCCAGATCTCTCCACCCCATGTTCTCGTTCCAATCACAACTCCATAACCCAGCCGTCGGAAACCTTCAGCAAAAGCTTCTCCATCCGAGGCCGTGCGCTCGTTACAAAGTACCACCATATGCCCCCGAAATGCATATTGCATATTCCAGTAAGGTTTTCCGACTCGGGGTTGCCAATAGAACCATGCCTGTCGTCCAAGCTTCTCAAGGATCCAGCTATCTATATTGCCTCCACGATTGTGACGTACATCTACAATTAAAGCGGGACGATTATATACGGGATAAAAATCTCGCGTCCATTCGGCGATATTATCCTTTCCCATTGCCCGCAGGTGCAGATAACCAATCTGCTGCTCACTCACCTTGTCTACTGCCAGACGCCGGGAAAATTCCCATTGGTCATATCTCAAATCTGCTTCACGTGCCATCGAAATTGGCCTTACCACAACCTCACGAACTGTATCATCGTCCGGGCTCGCTACTTCCAGCAACACCTGACGACCAACCTGTTCCCTCAATAACACATTAATGTGGCCTACTGAATTAACATCAACACCATTGACTTTACGGATCACCGACTGCTGCTTAATCTGAACATCCGGGTGAGCCAGGGGAGAAAGGTTTTCGGGATAATCCGGATCTGAAATGTAAATATGTTCCACAACGTATCCTTTGCGATCCCGATCATGACGCAAGACAGCCCCCAGAGAACCTATTCCCACATCGTCGCCGTCGGTACGCTGCTGCCCTCCACGCACATAAATATGCAGTGCTTCTAATTCACCAACCATTTGTTCCAGCAAATCATTTAGCTCTGCCCGATCGGTGACTCGCTCCACTAATTTTAAATGCAAATCTAGAACCTCTTTCCACTTCACACCATGTAGGTTGGGGTCATAAAAATAATCTCGTTCCAATCTCCATGCATCCACTAACATCTGTCGCCAGCGTTTGACCGGATCGACGGAAAATCTAACATTTCTTAAAGAAACCAAATCGTCGCTTCCGCCTCCAGACTTACCATGAGCAGCAAAGACGTAAAAACTCCCTGACTTCCACAATACTAAATGCTTCGCATTGGTAGATAATTGGTATGAATCGATAGAGTTGGCGACAGTTACGACATCAGCGTCAAATTTACGAGCACGAGATTTTAGTGAGCGTGACGATGATGTCCCTTTGTTGGTACTCACCCAATACAGATGTTTATCAGTGGCTGCTAATTCACTGTAATTACCTCCACTAACAGGAAGTTTGCGGATTCTTCGCATGATGTTTTCAACATCTATTTCAATTTCAAGCAGCGGAACGTTAGGGTCTTCCAGATTTTTCTCCGGATCGTCTTCCCGTTCTTTTTCATCTAATTCTGTGATTTCTCGAAACGGTGAAGAAATATTATTCTGAAGTGCCAACTCATAGATCAAAGTTGTATTATCAAAATACGGTTCCGGTTGTCGCGGACCCCAGGGGCTGGCAACTGATGAACTGAGGTGACGATCTGACAGAAAATATAAAAATTTACCATCAGGGCTCCATGCCGGATCATAACTATCGGCCCTGTCCGTGGTTACAGCAATCGCTTCTTTCTTTTTCAGTGACCATAACCAGATTTGATCAGTCCAGTTCTCGGCAGATTTGGCATAAGCAAGCCACCGACTGTCCGGGGACCAGCTAAGATCATAGAAATTGCCATAATCCGACACACCAATCCGCTGCTGCTTGCCTGTCGCTGTTTCGATAATCCACAAGTGATGATTCTTATCGGTGAAGGCCAGCCACTTACCATCAGGTGAGGCCACAGGCTGAAAGCGAAAAACCTTACCGGTTCTGGTCACCTGGGAACCTGCCTGAAGACCATTAGATGGCATTGACCAAACTTCATATTCACCGGTTTCGTCTGTCAGTGCTAATACCTTATCGGCCCCAGGCTGAAATAATACTGACCTGTAACGCGCGGAAGAACTATGGGTCAAATGTACCGTTCTACCACGGTCGACGGGTACCACGAACAAATTACCATGCAAGGCAAGAGCAAGATTTTTACCATCATCACTTAAGCAGTAAGAGTCCAGATAGTCTTCCGGAGACTCAACCCATAACTCTCTTCGCTGCTCGAAGTCCGACGACAGTGTAATAGGAATCACTGATGACTTATCTGTACTTAAGTCAAGGACATACAAATCAGCTCCAAGTTGATAAACAATTCGATTACCATGTAAATCCGGACGAAGACAGTCAAACCCTTCATGCGTGGTATGTTGCTGAAGGTCCTTACCTTGTAAATTCATTGACCAGATATTCAGTGTGCCATCGCGGTCACTATTGAAATAAATGCGGTCACCGTGCAGCATTGGAGAACGACTGGTTCCAGTGTAGTCTGCCGTCAGAGCAACCGCTTCATCTTGACCCAACATGTACTTCCAAAGGTTTTCCACAGAACCTCCATGGTACCGCTTAGTACTAGAACCCTGCTTGGAGAGTCTGGTGAACACAAGCCCCATCTGCTTCTCCAGCCAGGCCGCCTGTGAAGCCTGATTCAATTCAACCCGTTCAATCTGTTTTGTTTGCGGATCAACTAAAACCAACTGAGTATTTGGAAGTGTGGAAAAATGACGGGTTGCATAACAAACTCGTCGGTCAGGAGTCCACCCAACAACTCGCGCAGACTCACCATCGTAGGTTAAACGTTCTGGCTTTCCTCCTTCTACAGGAATCAGATAAACCTCCGTTGGCCCTTCGTACGAAGCCGAAAAAGCGATCCACTTTCCATCGGTAGAAATCGCTGGATGTAGTTCCTGCTCCGGATGAGTTGTCAAACGGGTTGCCTCAGAAGTCCCGAGTCTAACTTTCCATAAATCACCCTCGGCCGTGAAGACAACCATATCCCCGTGAATTGCCGGATAACGATAATACCCATTATTTTGGGCCTGAACTGCGTTCGCTAGCAGGCTCAATAAAATTAGCAAAGACAAAAGCGTGTGCCGCGAAAGCATATCCCATTCCTGATTCTTAGGTAGTTAAAGAAAAATACGATTTAAGCTGTTCCCATTTTAATGATATTTCAGTAAATATTGACGGGCTTGAGTTTGAAGAAGAATTGTTTCTTAAATAATAAGTGCCTGATCATAAGCCTGACGGGCCGCTTCTTTCTCAGCATCGGCCAGATACTTGCTTCGGTTCTCCCATAGCCGTTCCTTTGACTCAAGGGACCAAAGCACACTTTGAGTTGACGCACGAACAGGGCGATCATTCAACAGTACGTTCACCAGATTGGTTTGCAACTGGGAAAATTGGCGTAACGACATCTAGCGACTCAAAGAAACCGGAACGCTTGTCAGTTCCACTGCACAAATGTTACCGCCAGAAAAGAATAAGACCAACAGCGGAGAAGAGCACAATCGTATCATCCAACCAGCCTCTCCGGTAAAAGCTATTAGGAAAGCTATTATCGTTGCACGATATAACATCACAGGCTCAGAATGATTCGAGTCAAAGTAACTCGCGAATCGGAGTCCCGTGATAAACCTGATGAGGACGATTGAACTTGTCGTACCAGGCCACCGTTTCCGGTAGTCCCAAAGCTGAATAAATGGTTGCTGCCATATCTTCCGGGGTATAGGGATCTACCGCGGGATAACCCCCCTGGCGATCCGATGCACCAACGACATTCCCTCCTTTAATTCCACCGCCAGCAAAGAATACGCTTTGAACCGGCCCCCAGTGATCCCGTCCAGGCTTTCCGCTCTTGGCTCCATTGAAGGTAAAGATACGTGGAGTTCTGCCGAACTCCCCAGCCATAATGATCAAAGTTTCATCCAGCATGCCCCGATCATCGAGGTCATCCAGCAATGCTGAAACTGCGCGATCTGTCGGGGGCAATAAGTATTCTTTGAGATTATGAAAGGCATTTTCGTGAGTGTCCCAGGATTCGTCGTTGCCCAGGTTGACCTGCACCATACGAACACCGGCTTCAACCAATTGCCGCGCCATTAGTAGTGACCACCCGAAGGTGTTCTTACCGTATTTCTCCTGAAGTGCTTCATCGGCTTCATGAACATCTAAAGCCTGATGCACGCCTTCGCCAGTAAGTAGTTGAGCTGCTTCACCACGAAACCGATCAAAGTTTTCCACGCCTGCCGCCTGATCTAATGCCCGACGTTGTTGATCCAAACCACTTAATAGATTTAACCGAGACTGAAATCTATCTTTGAGCATCCCATGCTGCAACTCAAGTTTTGGTGCGTCAAATCTGTAATTCTCGGGATTAGTAGGACCTTCCCAACGATGGAATCCATACTCTGGAAAAGCCCCATGAATATACTCCGACGTTTTAAAACGACTCGCTTCGATAAACCAGGGATCATGATCGGCTCCCATCACCCCGGCAAATTGACCGGGAATCGTCCTCCCAGTTACATGAATCAGTTTCTCGGGGAGTACCGCGGCGGGTGGTAGATTATTTTGACGAGGCAGTAGTTTACTGACCATCGAAGCCAGGCAGGGATGATCGGTTGGATTAGGACGTGATCCATTAAATCCTCGTGGCAGATCACTGCGACCAGTAAGCATCACGTGATGACCTTGAGAGTGTTCATTGAACGGGTGAGTCAGGGAACGTAACAATGCCCACTTGTTACTGCGTTTGGCCAGCTCTGGTAGATGTTCAGAAATCATCACGCCAGGAGTTTGCGTTTGAATAGGCTTAAATTCACCACGCACATCTTCCGGGGCATCCGGCTTAGGATCAAAACTTTCGTGCTGAGCTAAGCCTCCCGAAAGGAAAATATAAATCACATTTTTTGCCGTAGGCAATGCCGGTGACTCTGACGCCATGGCCTGAAGCGGCTCCAGATGATTCATTCCTAAGCCTAACAGGCCTACCGAACCTGCCTGAATAGCTACACGACGACTGACTTGTGGGTGATACATATTTAATCTTTACTCCCAATTCAACTATCGTCATTCTATCCAAACACATTGAACCACTTCAAACAGTAAATGGCTCCTTAAAGCCTGCTGATTATGCGACCTAATCATCCAACTCTTTCGAAGGGGTGTTATTAATTACCGCTTCATCCTTTTACAGCTTAAATATCGTTGCTATATTCGTATGTACAGTTCAGATACTTCATTAATCGGTTTTCGGGAATATTCGAGCCTCATGACGTATCTAGTTATTATGAGTATTCAGCAATTTCATTGCCTAAATAAAACACTTGTTGTCCTTTTAGAAAAAGAGAGAAGACAATGCATAAAAAGCTAGTTGCACTATTGTGCTTTGGCCTGATGATCACAATCGCAGGTTGTGGAGCATCGAACCCACCCACAACTCCAGTTACAGGTCAAGTTAAATATGATGGTGAAGCCCTCGAAGGTGCCACTGTCACTTTAACTCCAGAAGCTGGTTCAGCAGACACACGTACTGCCAGTGGTATTACCGATGCTGATGGGAATTTCACGTTGACTACAATATTTTCTGACGGACAAAGCGCAGACGGTATTCTTCCTGGTTCCTATTCAGTTCGCATCACCAAGTTGGAAGCAGTGGAAACACTTGATGGCGATGCTTTACTTGGTGATCCAGGTGAAGGCGATCCTTCTGCTGCCTATGAGGCGTCCGTGATGCAAATGTCCGAAGACGGGGAAAATGCCGGTCCTGAAAGCCTCATCAACGAAGCTTTTGGTGCTTATGCAGAGTTAGATAATTGGAAAAACAAAGTTGAAATTACGGCTGGTGGAGAAGCAGGAGCTGCTGCTTCTGCAACTCTGACTATAACTTTGCAAGACAACGGATCTGGTGAAGTTACTCTCCAATAGTCATACAATCTGTGTAGACGAACTCACAAGCAGCGGTATGGTGTAAACCTGCCGTTGCTTTTTTATTTTCCAAAGCTTTCCTATGACAAGATAAATTCGCTAACCAGTACAGCTTCCCAATACGACGATCGCATCCAAGAATTGCCAAATAATTCTTTCAATTGTGGCCGAGAGTCGTTTATATTTATTTGATAAACAATTTTTTGGGAATAATTCCAAGGCGATTTGAATCTACCTAAGTAGTTTCACATTTCCTTTTGAAGTACAAATCTCGTTTAGATTTTTTGAGGACAATCAAATGCAAATTATTAAAATCTTAGCAGCCTTTTTGGTCATTGCTACTGTTGGAATCATCGGTTGTGGTGAGAAAAAAGCCGCTGAAAGCGGAACAGAAGGTCAATATGCTAATCCTGGAGAAATGAATACAGGAGATATGCCAGAAGAACCAGTAGAAGAAGGCGAAGCTCCTGCTGAAGAAGCTCCTGCTGAAGAAGCTCCTGCTGAAGAAGCTCCTGCTGAAGAAGCTCCTGCTGAAGAAGCTCCTGC
>Ga0066378_10000082_pt1 | contig 37903 bp, 27 predicted proteins | sample Knorr_S23_td_DCM_FD_70947 | JGI IMG/M metagenome (GOLD analysis project Ga0066378, IMG submission 70947) | Marine microbial communities from Southern Atlantic Ocean transect - Knorr_S23_td_DCM_ad_71m_LV_A | ecosystem: Environmental > Aquatic > Marine > Oceanic | place: Southern Atlantic ocean...
AGCGTCACCTTTGCAAACTGGCCTGCGGCCAGGGGCGGTCCGCCCTCTTCGCCACCATCTCTGGCGCCGCCCTCCAGAGAGACGACAACAGGGACAGAGCGGGTCGCTGCGTCCGCCTGAACACCTACAGAGCTCACCTCTCCTCGACGAGCTCGAGCAGGCTCAGCGCTCAAGCGCACGGTCGCCTCCGATCCGGCCGAGAGGCCTGCGAGGCGCTCCTCAGGGACTGCGACGCGAAGGTCGAGCTGCTCTAGGTCATGGAGCTCCCCTAGCTGCGCTCCCGGCGTGAGATAAGTACCTACAGCGGGGCCCCTGCTCACTAAGTGCCCGCTGAAGGGCGCCTTCAGCACAGCGCGTGAGCGGCGCTCTCTCGCCAGCGCAGCCGAGGCCTTCGCCCGCTCCAAGGTCGCCTCAAGCGAAGCGCGTCCGGCCTCTGCACGGGAGAGAGCGGTCTCCGCCATGTCGAGCGCTCGGGCAGCCTCCAAGCGCATCCCACGCACCCGGTCCCGCTCGCTCGCAGCGGCGTCGCCAGCAGCGAAGAGGACCTGTACGCGCCCCTCTTCAGCCTGCGCCAACTCGAAGCTCTCCCGGGCTAGCTGGGCAGCAGAGGCCGCCCCGCGCTCCTCAACAGCCTGCGACTCGAGCGCGCGCCGAGCCTCGTTCACGGCTGCCTCAGCTACGCTGACCTCTTGATCCAAGAGGCCAGTGTCCATCCGAACCAGCACTGCCCCCTCCTCTACGAAGGTCCCAGGGAGCCAGGGCTCCATGACCTCAGCCACGCGACCGCTGACCTCCACCCCGAGGCGGGCCGTGCGGGCGGCCTCTAGGGTCCCGTAAGCCTCGACTTCTAGGGGGACATTCGTCGGCACAAGTTCCCGCACGCTGACCGCCAATGGCCTCTCAGGGGCAACGGTACGCTCGGCGCCAGGGGGCCGATTGTTCTGTAGCCAGACCCACCCGTAGCCAGCTAGGCCGAGAGTCAGGAGGATTAAGAGGGCGTTGCTGAGGAGACGCTTCATGGAGTGTTTGGGGGCACGGGGGCGTACGCAGAGAGGAAGATAGCATTTGCCCTGACTCTCCCAAGGGGCTCAGTTCCTACGGTTGTCTTAGCGAGGTCCTTCCACCGCATCCCCAACAGGGTTAGATTCTTCGCCCCAGACCCCAGCGGAGGTCAACCAGTCCGCTCAATCACCTTGGAAGTCACCTGCAATAACACCGGCCCCTGCGAGGCCCGCATTTCCTTCACCATTCCCCGCGAAGACTTCGACAGCGCTCTAGATGTAGCGCTCAAAGAGTCTGGCAAGAACGTCCGCATGAAGGGCTTCAGAGCTGGCAAGGTGCCGCGCAGCTTCCTCGAGAAGCAATTCGGCGCCGAGGCACGCCGCCAGGTCGTAGAGCACTTCAGCCAGCAGGCCTTCCGCCAAGCGATCGATGAGCACGAGCTCAAGCCTGTCGGGCGCCAGTCCATCAACCTCGAAGGCGTGGACTTTGACACCCCCGAAGGGCTGCAGCATGAGTTCGACGTCAGCCTCCGCCCCACGATAGATATGGGCGAGTACAAGGGCCTCGATATCACGAGCGAGCTGACCCCGGTGCTCGACGAGGAGATCGACCAAGCGCTCAACGACCTCCGCAAGCAGCAGTCCACTCCAGAGCCTGTCGGCGACGACGGCCTCCCCTCGGACGGAGTCGCGGTCCTCACCCTGCGCTGGGAGCGCGAGGGAGAGGTCGTGTTCGAGCGCGACGGCTTGCGCATGAGCCCGGAGGCTGCTCCTCCGGGAGTGGACCCCGACGAGTTCAAGGATGCCCTGACCGGGGCTCAGGTGGACGATGAGCGCGAGCTCAACTTCACCATCCCCGCAGACTTCCCTGAGGTCGGCGAGGAGCATCGGGGGCAAGAGGCCTCCTGCCACATCAAGATCACCGAGGCCTTCCAGATGATCCCCGCTAGCGACGAGGACATCGCCAAGCTCCTCGAGAGCGACGGCTTTGACGCCGCCCGCGAGACCGCCCGCACGCAGATGCAGGAGGCCCGCGAACAGCAAGAGCTCATGAGGCAAGAGGGAGTCCTCTTGCAGCAGGTCCTCACCGCGCACGAGTTCGAGCTCCCGCCGACCATGGTCGAGGAGCAGGTGCAGGGGCGTGTCCAGCAACTCACGATGCAGCTCACCCAACAAGGCCTAGAGGGCGACGAGCTCCAGGCCGAGCTCGAGAAGCAGACCGAGTCCGCCCGAGATGAGGTCGAGAAAGGCACCAAGGCCCTGTTCCTCGTGAGCGAGCTCGCGGAACGGGAGGGCCTTGAGGTCACCCAGGAGGACATGACCGCTGAGCTAGCGCAGATCGCGCAGCGGAACCAAGCCCCGATCGAAGAGGTCATGAACTACTACCGTGAGAACCGCCTGATGGACCAAGTCGCGATCGAGCTCATTGAGCGGAAGGTTCGCAAGTTCCTCCGAGAGAACGCGAACGTCCAGGAGCCTTCCTGACCGATATCAACTGCTGAACAAACCCCCGACCCCCAACACTCAAGCCACCACTCAGCCCACATGTACACCCCCTACGTCATCGAGAAGACCGGCCGCGGCGAGCGGACCTACGACATCTACTCCCGCCTCCTCGAGGATCGCATCGTCTTCCTCGGCACCGAGGTCAACGACCAGGTCGCCAACTCAATCATGGCCCAGCTGCTCTTCCTCGATAAGACGGGCGCCAGCCAAGACATCAAGATGTACATCAACTCGCCCGGCGGATCTGTGACCGCGGGCCTCGCGATCTACGACACGATGCAGCTCGTTGAGCCGGACATCTCCACCTACTGCCTCGGCCAGTGCGCCTCGATGGGCGCTGTCCTCCTCGCAGGCGGCACCAAGGGCAAGCGCTTCGCCCTCCCCCACAGCCGCGTCATGATCCACCAGCCCTGGGGCGGCACCCAGGGAACGGCCTTGGACATGGAGATCCAGATCACGGAGACCCTCAAGCTGAAGAACAAGCTCGAGAGCATCCTCGGCCATCACTCAGGCAAGACGGCGGAAGAAATTGCCCAAGCCACGGAAAGAGACAACTTCCTCTCCCCGGAAGAGGCTAAGGAATTTGGATTGATTGACCACATCGTCTCGCGCCCTGAGGATTCCGAGTAAGATCGAGTCCATGTCATCTTCTACTGGACGTGGGCGGCACATCGAGCGCTGCACCTTCTGTGAGAAGCGTCGCCACCAGGTGACCTCTCTGATCGCTGGCCCTCCGGGCATCTACATCTGCAACGAGTGCATCGAGATCTGCAACTCGATCCTCCAGGAGGAGCAGCGACGGAGCCCTGAGAGCGCTCCCGCCCAAGAGGCGCCCCAAGAGCAGAGCACCTCAATCTTCGACGTCGAGCACCTGCCGACGCCGATTGAGATCTCCAGGCTCCTTGACCAGTACGTGATCGCCCAGGAGCACGCGAAGAAGATCCTATCGGTCGCGGTGTACAACCACTACAACCGCCTCCGCCACCAAGGCCGCCACCCCGAGCTACACGGCGAGGTGGAGATCGAGAAGTCCAACGTCCTCTTTGTCGGCCCCACGGGCTCTGGCAAGACCCTCCTCGCTCGCACTCTCGCGCGCATCCTCGACCTCCCGATCGCGATGGCTGATGCCACCACGCTCACGGAGGCCGGATACGTTGGAGAGGACGTCGAGAACATCCTCCTCAAGCTCTTGCAGGCGGCTGACTTCGACGTCGAGCGCGCCCAGCAAGGCATCATCTACGTCGACGAGATCGACAAGATCGGACGCACCACCTCGAACGTCTCGATCACTCGGGACGTCTCCGGCGAAGGCGTGCAGCAGGCGCTGCTCAAGATCCTCGAAGGCACGGTCGCCAACGTCCCCCCGCAAGGCGGGCGCAAGCACCCTGAGCAGTCCTATATCCAGCTCGACACCTCCAACATCCTCTTTATTTGCGGCGGAACCTTCAGCGGCATCGAAGAGATCATCGCGCGGCGCATCGGGGGGACCGCGATCGGTTTCGGTCGCAAACAGGACGCCCAAGACACCGCCCGTAAGCACGGGACCACCTCGGAAGAATCAGATGAGGTGTTTGACCTCCCGCAGCTTCACGAGGCCGGCGCTCGCGACGCCTATGTCCCCTACCTCATACCCAAGGACCTCGTGGAGTTCGGGCTCATCCCTGAGTTCATCGGTCGCCTCCCGGTCACAGCGACCCTCGAGACCCTAGACCGCGACGCCTTGGTGCGAGTCCTCCAAGAGCCCCGCAACTCCCTCGTCCAGCAGTACCAGGCTCTCTTCAGCCTGAATGGCAAGACGCTCGAGTTCACCCAGGACGGCCTCGAGGCCATCGCTGACATCGCGATCGATCGCAACACTGGCGTCCGCGCCCTGCGCTCGATCATCGAAGACGCCCTCCTCGACCTCCTCTACGAGCTGCCCGCGCGCGACGACACCGACGAGTTTGTCGTCGACGCAGATGTCGTCCACAAGCGCAGGGTCCTCGCCATAGGGCTGACCCACGAGGACCTGCCCCAGCCGCAGGACGAGAGCGCGATGGGACCGCGCACGACGGAGCCCGAGCCGGAGGCTGACTCCGGCCGTGAGAGCGCCTGAGGCTTCCGCTCAGTCGTAGCTAGGCGTAGCAGGGTCTTCGGCGACCTCGAGGAGGTACGCGTGCGCTGCGTCGAGGAGTTCTCCCTCCGAGAGCTCGAGACCTAGGAACTCCGCAGCCATAGCCTGCGCCTCTAGCGCCCGGCCAAAGCAGTGCTGCAGGACCTCTGGCGAGAGGGCACCAGCCCGCAACTCCTCTTCGAGCTGAGGGTGCCACGCTGGCTCGATCTGAGTGAGCTCGTTCCAATCATTCCAGGTCGCGATCTGAATCCAGTCAGGCCTGCAGTCCAAGGCAGCAGCCTGGGTCGTCGCGAAGAAGGCCCCCTCGAGCTCATCTGCCACACGCACACAAAGGGGCAAGCCATCTTCCCCTGTGAGGTTCATCCCCCCCCAGCCTGCGACGCCGCTGTCGTCAAAGCCCGGCCAGACCACTGTCGCAGCGACGCGCCCCTCACCCTCGCTCCAGGCCCAGGCGCGCACGCTGCTCGCGACGCCGCGCGCGTGCGCCTCGAGGAGGCCCACCGAAGGCTCTGGCCAGCTCGGGGTCATATGCCTCAAGTCACCGAAGGTCCTGAAGCGAAGGTAGTCTCGAGAGACCAAGCTCCACCGCGAGAGACCCCCAAAGACCGAGTCCTCACCCGGCTGATTGTCAGCGATGAGGAAGAGCCGCTCCCCTGTGCTCCGCTCCACCTTCTCTAGCGCGCTTCGCCAGGCCGCAGGGCTCATCCCTTCTCCGCCCCACTCGAGCGAGTTCCTGAACACATAGACGACGAGGCGCCCGTCGTGGCGGAGGACTCCCCGGCGCCTACCATAAGTGGAGGCGTAGTGAATCAAGTCGCGAGTCACCCCAGCGCGGCGCTCGGCGAGCGTCTCCTCGCTAGTGATCCAGCCTTGGAAGTGGATCTTTGGCTCATACATGATGGCGACCCGGAAGCCACCATCCATCGCGTCGACCTCGTCGAGCAAGACCTCAAAGCTGTCCTCATTGAGCGCCTGCATCCCGCTCGCGCGCGTCTGCTCTGCGAGGGTGTGGCCGAGGTGGTCAAAGATGAAGTGGTCCACCCCGACAGCCATGGCGCTCCGCACGTGATATCGAACGATCGCAGGGTCCCTACTGTCATAGGTGCCAGCGAGGGGCAGCTTCGATGCCCCGGAGAGCTCGCTGACAGCGGCATCTCTTCGACCGTTTGAGCGGCGGCAGTCGAGGCTGACGTCACAGTCAGGGTCATGGTTCAAGCCCTCCCAGCCGGGGTCGCACGGGGTTCCCGTTGTCCATCGCCAGTTCCTCCACTGGAGCCCGGGGGTCCCAGGCCCCGCCTCCTCCCAGGCGACTGAGGCGTAGCGCCCCACGTAGTTGCAGCCGACGAGCCGCGGCGGATGCCCATGGACAGTCCCGCGGGCGCCGAGAGAGGCGCTGTCCACGGAGAGCGAGCCGCTAAAGGTCTTCTCTACCTCAAGGCGGAGGAGCTCATGAGCAAGCTGCAGCGGACGCTTCGCGCTCACCTCTACGTATCTCCAGGCGCCTCGGTCGGAGGCGGCGGGACTCCATCTCGCCACGCCGAGCTCTTGCCAGCGCCCGCCCGCTCCGGCGAGGAGCTTCACCTCGACGTGTTGACCGCGCACAGGCCGTTCCCCGAGCGCCGCGTCAGCGCCTGCGCGGACCCAAAGCCCTGCCTCTGCTCGTTGTCCCGACGCGAGCTGAAAGGGCTCCTGGTAGAGCGCTAACTCTTGGCGAAGCCCAGCTGCGCTCCGCCCCTCTAAGACCGCATGCCTCTGGCCGGTGTAGTCATCAGCTGCTGCGAGCGGGTCGCTCCAGAGCGTGACACCCCAAGTGTCCCATGGCCCGCCCGTCACGAGCGGGGTCTCGAAGTCACCGTCCTGGAGGGGCATGAGCGCGTCCTCGTGCAAAACGGCCCGACACTCATCCACGAAGAGCTCGGTGGCTCCACCAGCGACGCTCTGGGCAGTCAGGGAGAATCGCAAGCTCTCATCACCGGCTCGCAAGCGACCGCCATCTAGCGGCGCTGCGTCCACCCAGACCCAACGACCCGGCGAGAGCGCACGGAGCGAGGCCTCTCCTCGCGCAAGGACCCGCTCGCCTACGGAGCTGACCGCTCGCACCTCCAAGATGAAGGAACCCGAGTTCGTTGACGAAGACCTCATCAGCCGCGCCCCGAAGCGCGGGCGCTCACCGGGCTCTCCTAGCTGCGGCGTCCAGTCGATCGGGTCGCCAGCTGCGCCGACCTCCATGCCCGCTTCCAGACGGGCGCTCGCTCCCTCAGCGACGCGCAGCCTCGCGCTCCCGGCGCTCGCGCCTGGCGCTGGGCTGTGCGCTGCTGCCCCCGCAGGAGCCGTGACGGTCCATCCGCTGAGGCCCACGTCGAAGCCAGGGTTCGGCAGCGGGAGCTCCCACGGAAGCAGGGCTCCGAAGAGCGCGACCCAGGGCTGCCCGGCCCGTCGTACTCGAACATTGAAGAGTGATTGAAGCATGCGCCATGACGCGCAGCCTCAAGTGCCATGGCGCAGTGTAAGGCGCCGGCACTGCCCTCCCTTCGCGCTCCCCGCGAGCTCCTCAGCGCGGCGTGCCGATCAGCGCGGCCGCCACGAGTCCGCAGGAGAGGAGAGCCAGCCAGCCCTCCCAAGCGCGGCCGGGTCGGCCGCCGTCCCTGCGTTCATCGGGCGCGGCCCCCTGAATCCAGATCGCATTCCCGATCGGGGCGCGCGCGCTCACGGGAGAGAGTCCCGCCGCTGGGAGGCAGGCCTCGTCCAAGCGCTCACTCCAGAGCAGGGCGAACTCAGCGGGATCTCGCTCACCATAGCTCTCCTCTGACTCAAGCACTGAGAGCGCGCCGGGCTCACTCCCGCTCCCGGCATCGCTCGCCCTTGAGAGCACGAGCACGTCCTCGGGAGACGGAGCACCACGTGAGAGCGTCAGGCCGCGCTCATCAGCCCACAGCGCGACGAGGTCTGCCAAGTCGCCACCGACACCGTCTAGGCGGACGGCGCGCCGGGGCGCCCCGCCGATAACGCGGACGAGCGAGTCGCCGTCCCAGTCCAAGCGGTCCTCCCCGTCGATCGCGATGGGCCCGGGAGCTGAAGCGCCTCCGCTAGAGCAGAGCGAGGCCTCAGCTCGAGGGATGGCAGGGGGACGAGCGCAGAGCCACACGCAGCCAGGGGCGTCCCACTGCGCCCAATCAGGTGCGAGCGCGGGAGCGCGCGGGGCATCACGCCAAGCATCAGGGAAGCTCACGCCCTCATCCCATGCCTGACCATCAAACCAGCGCACGCTGTCCTCCTCACGCAGGCGTCCCAGCCACTCCTCCTCCAAGAGCTCGATGCTGCGGGACAAGCGATCTTCATCACTCGCGCTCTCAGCGGGCAGATAGCTTGAGGGGCTGCGGTCCACGAGGACCAACCACTCCCTCGAGACCCCAGGAGCGATCGACCGCGGACCCGCCATGGACAAGACCGCTGCAGTCAGACCAGCGCAGAGGAGCCAGATCGCCCAGGGCACAGCAGGCCGCTCGCTCCCGCCAGCGCCGGGGCTGTCCATCACTCTCTTCCAGAGGCTCAGCGCGCCAGTCGCCATTAGTCGCGGGCGCAGCGGTTGCTTCGCAGCCAAGAGCACCAAGAGCGGGAGGCAGAGCCCCCACCACGCCTGCGGGCGCTCCCACACTAGCCCTGCGAGCTCGACCCCCATGACCTCAGCCTCCCAAGATCCCGCGAAGGACCTCCTCAAAGGGGGTGCGGGTGTCAAAGCAGCCGAAGGCTGCCCGGTGTCTCGCTGCAGCATCTCGCCAGCCGTCGACATGCGCGTTCAAGCAGCGCTCATACTCCTCCAGTGACTCGGCGGCTACGTTGAGGACGAGGCGCTGCTCCTCTTCAGGGTCCCACCACTCGATCCTGCCCAGCTGCCCGGGCTCAAATTCCAGCGGCGCCAAGAGGCCGACCGCCGCGAGGCTCCTCCCACGTCGATTGAGCCCCAAGGCCTCACGTGGCTCGAGGTCCAAGAGGTCACCTACGAGAAACACCCTCGAGGCGCCCCGGAAGCGCCCTGCCTTCTCAACGAGACCTCGCATCCCTCGAGGCTCTTCCGCCCGAAGACCGTTCAGGAAGGCGAGCAGCTCCCCACCGGCTCGCCCTCCCGTCAAAAAGAGCTCTGCTCCCCCAGAAGAGATGATGCGCACGCGAGCCCCACGGGCTGCGCCGAGCACGGCGAGCGCCCCCGTCACCTCCGCTGCGCGCTGCAGCTTCCCAGGCGGGCCCACGCCCATCGATGCGCTCGTGTCTAAGAGGACCGCCCACTCCTCTCCGGCCTCTCGCCTCGTCACCTTGACGAAGGGCTGGCCCAGCCGAGCGAGGAGCGACCAGTCCAGGCGCCGCAGATCTTCCCCGGCTCGGTATGGCCGGTGCCCGACGAACTCCTCGCCGCCTAGGAGGTGCGCGCCGCGACCGCCCTCCTCCCGAAGCTCACCGCCGACCTCTAGGCGCGCCGCGAAGCTGCGCGCGCGCTGCAGCAGGTCTGCATCGACTGAGACCTCAGGACAAGGGAGCGTGTGCGCCTCAGTCATAGCCTCGGCCAAGGGGTCAGGACATCCCCCCTCACTGGGTGCAGCGCACCACGACGAGGGTCATGTCGTCCTCGCGATTTCCAGCAGCGAACTCGAGGACCCGATGGACAAGCTCCTCACCGACCTCCTTCGCGCCCCTCCCCTCAGCAGCCTTCTCTGCGAGCACTTCCCGCACGCCCGCCTCGTCGAAGAGCTCGTCTGAGCCTACGCTGCTGCGAGCCTCCACGATCCCGTCCGTCAGAGCGAGGAACACATCCCCTGGGTTGAGCTTGATCGCCGCGGGCGTCTCGTAGGGGAACTCATCCATCATCCCCAGCGCTGGCCCGTCGCCGGAGATCGTCTCGATCTCTTGGGTCTCCATACGCCAGATCAACGGAGGCGTGTGACCTGCGTTCAGATAAGTCAGAGAATCTGAGCCGAACATCCCGAGGAAGAGGGTCACAAACATGCCATCCTCTGCCCGCTCCGAGAGATCCTCGTTGAGCATGCAGAGCGCCTGACCGGGGTCCGAGACGAAGCGCAAGGATGAGCGTAGGGAGGCCTGCGCAGAGGCCGTTATCAGCGCTGGCCCGATGCCATGGCCCGTGGCGTCACCAACGACGACAGCGAGGCGTCCGTCCTTCATGGGGACGAAGTCGTAGAAGTCACCGCTCGTGCGCTCTGCCGATTGATACCAGCCAAAGACATCGAGCCCCTCGACCCCCTCAGGGATGGAGGGCATCAGCCCGCCCTGAATAGCGCTAGCGATCTCTAGTGACTGCTCTAAACGGACCTTCTCCAAGGAGTCGATGTGCAGCTTCGCGCTGTCGACAGCGATCGAGATCTGCTGCGAGAGAGCTTGGAAGTATGAGAGATCTTGGACGTTGAACTGCCGCGCCGCGATCTTCGAGTCGACGTACAGGACACCGCGAGTGCTCTCGCCCCCCTGACCGATGGAGAGCGGGACACACATCAAGGCGCGCAGCTTGAGGTCTACGATGCTCGCCCCGAGGTCGCGGCCATCCGCGTCAGGGTCGAAGGTGTCCCGAGAGGGCTCATCGTCCTCTAGGACCCTGCGGACCGTAGAGGCGGAGAACTTTACATCGCCGGAGACTTCCTCCCCCTCACCATCCCTCAGCTTGCGAGCGACGCGCACGAGGAGCTCTCCATCAGCCTGCTCCAGGATCAACAGGCCGCGCTCGGCGCGAGTGCGCTCAATGGAGGTGTCCACGATCGTCCGCAAGAGGCGCTCGAGATCCTCAGGGCCGCGCACCTTAGAGACCAAGGCGCTAATGCGAGCGATCGACTCGAGGAGCTCTTCAACGGAGCGCTGATCCTTGGTCGCATCGCCCGTCAAAAACTGGGTTGAGCCAGAATCGTAGCTAGCGAGTTCTTCAATGCCGGGAGGAGGAGGCGCCGGGTCATCGGCCTTCTTTTTCCTGCGGAAGAACATCACAGAGGCAGTCTAAGCGATCTCCACAGGCATCCTGCATCCAATTTCCGGCCCACCCCTTGCCTCGACTCCATCCGTCTCGACAATAAGTGCGCCGCATTGCGGACCCCTTTGGCAGCCCAAAGAACTAACGGAGCGATTCATGCACATTCAAGTCGAACCCCGAGACAACTACGCCATCCTCCACCTGAGAGGCGAGTTCGACACCTACTACGTCCCCACCTTCCAAGACGAGATCGACAGCCTCGTGAAGGCGGGTGTCTGCCACGTCATCCTCAACCTCCGCTTAGTAAAGTTCATCAACTCCACCGCTCTCGGCGGTCTCATCAAGGCCTCGAAGGTGCTCTCCGCTAACGGTGGCCAGCTCCTCATTGCCCGCCCCTCGCGCTTCTGCAAGGACATCATCGAGAAGGTGGGCTTGGATCGCGTTATCCCCGTCCATGACACAGACGAAGCCGCCGCCGCGGCCTTTGGCAACGAGACCCCCGAGCCCCAGGGAGACGCTGAGTTCGAGGTCGACAAGTCCAGCATCATCTTCACCCCGACAGACCTATCGAGGGTCGAGCACTTCATTAGCGAAGAGCAGCGCGGCACCGGCGACCCCGTGAACCCTGTCCACGGGCACAGCTTCGGCGGCCGCTGGTCCGGCATCGCCCGTATGGCGAGCCTCAGCGAGAGCGGTCTGGCCTTCACCTGGAGCGGGGGCACGAGCGGGCTCTCGCCCTTCGAGATGGGCCAGCTGCTCGCCATCGGGACGCAGTGGAAGCTCAAGTTCCGCCTCCCTCTCCTGAAGAAGGGTTACTGCGAAGCCACCGCGGTTGCCAAGGAGGTCGAGGAGCGCGCCGACGGAGTCAGGGTCAGCTTCGACTTCGAAGAGATCGCAGACGAGACCCGTGAGGCGGTCAAGCAGTACTCCGCCGACATGGCCTATCTCAAGGACGAGCTTCGCGAGGCGACTGAGAGCGACTGAGTCTCTCTGACTGAATCACCCGGCGAAGGGGGCGTGGAGCGAGGGCTCGACGCCCCCTTCGCTCATTCGGCGCGCTCGCGTAAGGAGAAGAGCTCCTCCTCAACACCCTCAGCGATCCGATCCCAGCTGAGGACGCTCACCGCGACGTCGCGAGCGCGCGCGCCCCAGCGCATGCGCTTCGCCGGAGAGCCGGCCGCCTTCAAGAGCGCCGCCTCCCAGGCAGAGACATCACCCGAGCGCACCAAGAGCCCGCACTCTTCGTCTTGAAAGAGCGCTGTGAGGCGTGGTCGATCCGAAGCGAGGACTGGCAGGCCGCAGGCCATCGCGCGCGGGATCTGCCTCCCTAGCACATCATCCGTCGTCGCCGGGACCGCCAAGAGGGTGCAGCCCCCCATGAGGCCCGGCAGCTCAGCCGCTTGTGGGCGGGGGAAGAAGTGTACGCGCGAGGCCACCCCGAGGCGGTCCACTTGGGCGCGCAGCGCGTGCTCAAGCGGCCCCTCCCCAGCGAGGATCAGGTTCCAGTCAAGGCGCTGCCCCACGGTCTTTGCGAACGCCTCCACAAGCACCTCCACACCACGCCCCTCATCGAGACGCCCCGCGTAGAGCAAGATCCTGCCGTAGACCCGATGTGTCTGCAGCCAGCTAGAGAGCAAGCCTGGACGAAACTGTGCGACGTCGACCCCCTGCGGGAGGACCCGGACTAGCTCGGGCGAGAAGCCCATCTCGATGACCCGCTGTGAGGCGACGGGGTCAAGGGCGATGATTCCTGCAGCGCGCTTCCTGACATAGCCGCCCCAGAACATCTTCCCGACGGAGGCGAGGAGCTCTGAGGTCAGACCCATCCGGGGGCGCATCGCGCTCTCCACGAGGAGCAAGGGCGCGCCTTGCCTGTCGGCAGCGCGAGCGCCCCGCAGGGCCGAGGGAGAGAGCGCGCCGTAGGCGATGACCGCGTCTGCGTTGAAGCTGCGCAGCCCCCCCTCGCCTGGCCCAGCATCCGAAGCAGAGTGCGGAATCGCGCCCGCTGGGACCCCAAACCCTCGCACGTGGTGGCCGCGACCTAAGAGCTCTCTAGCCAGCATCGGCGCGTGCCCACCAGCCTTCGTCCGAAGATTGATCGGGTCGAGCACGAGGGCGATTCGAAGGGCAGTTTGCATAGGCGTCTGGCAGCAGGCCTGAGGAATGGAGCGTAGCCCGGCAGACCACGCTTCGGCCAGCGAACTCCTCGCCCTTCTCATCAAGGGCCCCAGATGAGTGGCCCTGATTACCCGTGATCAGGAAGCCTTTTCCACCCCCGACGCTAGCCCCTCGAGCTCTGCAGGAAAGGAGCTTTTCTCGCTGAAACTGTCGCCCCATGCGTCCGAAAACGAAGAGGCACACAGAACCTCGCACACCGCACAAGAATGAACTCATCTCAGCTCCCCCCCTTGGAAGGCACACAGGGTCCCCGCCGAGCGCTCTTCATCAAGCGCCAAGGCACCCTCCTCACCTCAGCAGCCCTCTGCGCCGACCGCTTCTCCCCAGAGCTCCTCGTCCCAGGCGCCGTCGAGGCCCTCTTCCGCGCCTCGCAAGCTGGCTGGTCTATCTACCTGCTCGGCAACGAGGATCAGGTCGCTCTTGGGCACATGGAGTACGAGCTCTGGGAGCGCTTCGAGGCCGAGCTGCTCTCGCACCTCGAACGACAGGGTGTGCGCGTCATACGCTCATATAGCTGCACCGATGACCCCATCAACGGCGTAAAAGGCCACCGCAAAGAGTCCGTCTTCCGACTCCCGAACACCGGCCCCATGTACCACGCCAAGCAGTTCGAGGGCATCGAGCTCAAGTCCTCCTGGGTGATCGGGGACGACTCTATCGAGCTAGCCGCTGGCTGGCGCGCCGGCTGCCTCAGCGCAGGCGTCCTCGGCGCGCGCGAGCACGTCACCGGGACCTTAGAGACTGACACCGCGTTCGTAGCTGAGGACCTCACGGGGGCTCTACAGGCCATCACGACCGCCGTACGCGCCGCCTAAGGCTTGCCCCCATGATCATTCAAGCCCTCATCCTCTCTGCCCTCACAGCGCCCCAGGCTGGTCCTCTGCTGCCCACGACTGAGCCGGTGTTCGTCGAGGTCTCACTCGGACGCGGCACCCTCCTCGCTGGCGCTAGCAGCGTGGCGCTACAGCGTGACAGCGGCGAGCAGTGGGTCGAGGGTCGCGGACACCTGTCGCTCACTGCGAGCGCCCGAGCCACTCTGCGCTGGCACGGCCGCGCCAGCCTCGAGCTCAGTGGTCCCTGCGAGGTCGAGTGGATGCCCTGTGACACAACTGGCGAGCTGACTTGGAGCTTCCATCACGTCACACGCGCCGTCGTCGAGGCCCGCAAGGCTCCGATCTTTATCGAGCTCGGCCAGAGCTGGAGCGCGGCTGTGCCGCCTGGCGCCTTCAGCCTGCGCGGCATCGCGAACGGAGACTACGAGGTACAGCAAGCGGCAGGAGCCCCCGCTGAGTACCAGTGGCAGGGCTCCGCCTCCCAGACCCGCCCAGCCGTCTCAGGCAAGATCGGCAAGCCCGTACGCCTGAGCACAGCCCCCAGTCAGAGTCGCCCCGACCACAGCGCCCTCTTAGCGGGCCGCCCCGCGTGGGATTGGCCCTGGCGGGACGAGCCTCAAGACGTACACGCGTGGCGCTACCGCGACTGGCCATGGATCGCCGGCCCGCCCGAGCCTGTCACAGTGCGCGTCGAGCGAGCGCCTGCTGCGCCGCCCACCCCCGCAGCCCCCAATCCGAGAGTTGAGGTCGTCCTCCAGCCAGCGCCGCTCCCCACCGAGCCCGAGCTGCGAGAGGTCGTCACAGAAGTGCCCGCGGAGGAGCCCGCAGCAGAGGGTCCTCAAGATGGCGAAGGCACCTGGGGCTGGGAGTCCGACGAGTCGGAGACCGCGAACCCCTGGAGGGGGCTCGGGGCTGACAGCTTCCACTCCTTCCTAGAGTTCCACATGCAGAACAGGACTGGGATCCACTACAAAGAGCTCCCCGACGGCGGCGTGCGCTTCTGGATCCCCGAGTCCTACAAGAGCAGCGGCTGGGTCCTCGGACCCCGCCTAGACGCGCGCCTAGCGCCAGGTTCCTCCATCGAGTTCGGCCCGTACGGTGGACTCAGAGAGCACGCGGGCGGCGTCCGTGTCCTCGCCGCGCTTGAGCGCTAGGCCTCAGCCGCCCAGCTGGCGCATGGGGACAGCCCCGTCACGCATGAGCTCATAGACCGGCGGCTTCGCGTCCGCCGCTTGCTGAAACAGAGCTGAGAGCGCATCTGCGCGATCCTCTTCGCTGCCTCCACCCCGCAAGACGCTCGCGAGGTCCACCTCTCCACCCGAGAGCAGGCAGGAGCGGATCTTGCCCTCCGAGGTCACACGGAGGCGGTTGCAGCGATCGCAGAACGGACCAGAGATGGCCCGGATGAAGCCCACGCGGACGCCATCGATCAGCCACATCTCTGCGGGGCCGCCGCTCTTCTCTGTCGCGACGGGCTGAAGCTCTCCGAACTCGTCGCGCAGCCTCCTCCGCACCTCGTCAGGGTCAACCCGCCACGAAGTGAGGCGCGAGTCGTCCATGGGCATGTGCTCGATGAAGCGCACCTCGACGTCCTCTTCCCGCCCGAAGCGAACGAACTGTGCCACCTCATCGTCATTCACGCCGCCGAGGAGGACCACGTTCAGCTTACGCCGAGGGATCCCTGCGCGCTTGGCTGCGCGCAGACCCTCCACGACAGCCTCGAGTGAACCGGCCTTCGTGAGCTCACGAAAGCGCGCTGGGTCTAGGCTGTCCAAGCTCACGTTCACAGTGCGCAAGCCCGCACGAGCCAGCCCCTCGGCCTGCTGGTCTAGCAGGAGGCCGTTTGTCGTCATAGCCACTTCGACGATCTCCGGCGTCGATGCGACCTCCTCTACGACTTGAAGCAGGTCCGCTCTCAGGAGCGGCTCCCCGCCTGTGAGGCGAATCTTGCGAAAGCCGAGGCGACCGCCAGCGACGCGCACGAGCTCGCCGATCTCTCTCGCTGAGAGCACCTCCCTAGGCTCCTCTTGGAGGGTGCAGTAGCTGCAGCTCATCTGGCACCGATCTGTGACCGAGATGCGCAGGTAGGTGACGTTACGGTGGAAGCGATCGAGCATGTCTAGAACTTCAGACCCCCTCCAGGACCCTCATTTGTGAGGCGCTGCCGGAGAAAGCCGGCGCGGAAGCGGTCTCTCTCAGAGACATCGAGCACCTCGTCCGCGTCTGCCCCCCCGGGGGCGAGAGCCTGAAGGTGCCCCTTTTGCACTTGGATCCCGAGCTCGTTGAGAAGCGAGATTGAGGGGCCGTCATCAATCGCGAGGTGCTTGCCGAGCCGCACGTTTGAGAGGTGCGCCAGCGCGACCTCTGTGGGCATTGCGCGGGAGGTGCGCAAGAGACCGATCGAGCGGCTGATCCGGTCGCGCAGCGCAGCGCCCTGATCATCAAGGAGCGCAGCGCGGACCTTGCGTTCAAAGTTCACGATCACCGGAACGAGCGAGCGCAGATCCTCGATGAGGTCGTCCTCTGTGCGACCCAGCGTGACCTGGTTTGAGACCTGATAAAAGTCGCCTGCGGCCTTGCTCCCCTCTCCATACAGGCCGCGCACCGCGAGGCCTGTTCGCTGGGCAGCCTGAAAGACCTTCTCGAGCTCGCTGCGCACCATCCCGAGCGCGGGGAGATGCAGCATCACAGACGCCCGCAGCCCAGTACCGACGTTCGTGGGGCAGCCTGTCAGATAGCCGAAGCGCTCGCTGACTGCGAACTCGACCCTTCCCTCGAGCAAGCGATCCACAGACTGCGCAGCCCGCCATGCGCTGTCGATGTCGAAGCCAGCCTCGATCGCTTGCACGCGGAGGTGATCTTCCTCGTTCACCATGATCGAGAGGGTCTCCCGGTCACCGAAGGCGACCGCGCGCCCGGGCAGCGCCTTCGTGGACTCTTCGACCGGAGCCATGTCTCGGCTGATGAGGTGCCGCTCACGCAGCATGAGGCGCAAGACCACCGGCGCGTCCTTCATCTCTACCCAGAGCGTCTCCCCATTAAGCTCGATGCTGAGGAGGTGCTGACGAAGGATCTCGCACAGATCCCGAGCAGAGCTCTCATCTAGCTTGGAGACGAAGGGGTAGCCGCCCACGTTGCGGGCTAGCCGCACCCTGCACGAAACCACGACGTCCCCCTCGGGGCCATCAGAACTCAGCCAGCTCCCGACGCGGGAGGCTAAGCGATGCACATCTATGGGAGAGAAGGACATGTCTCAGTGGACCCTCAGGACCATCCTCATAGCCTATCCTCCGGGGCCGCCTCAACGAACCGAATCCCGTGATGCGTGCTGCTTGCCCGGGACGGCATCGGGTGCCATTCTCTTGACAGCGAGACCGCCATGGACACCCACTCAATCATCGTGCTCGCGACCCTTGGGGCCGCCCTAGTCCTGTTCATCACGGACGCCTATCGCTACGAGGTGATCTCGGTAGGCGCAGCCGTGATTCTTGCCAGTACAGGCGTTTTCGATGACCCCCAAGACGCCTTCACCGGCTTCGCCTCACCAGCAGTCTTCTTGGTCTCGGCGATGTACGTCTTCGGAGCGGCCTTCACCCGCTGGGGAGTCACCGAATCGATAGGCCAGCGCTTCCTAGGCGGCTCAGCTATCGGAGAGCGGAACCTGGTCTTCCGGATCGTCCTCCTCTCCGGGATTCTCTCCAGCTTCCTCTCAAACGCGGGCGTCGTCGCGATCCTGATCCCAGTCCTCGGGAGCGTCTCGCGTGAGACCAAGATCCCGGCCTCACGACTGCTCATGCCGCTCGCCTTCGGGAGCCTCCTGGGCGGCCTCGTCACCCTCATCGGAACCTCGAAGAACCTGGCAGTGAACCAGGTCCTCGTCTCCATCCGCGAGAAGGCGAAGGACACCCTCGCTTCGGGCGAGGGTGATGAGATCGCCGTAGCCCTCTCTCAGACCCAAGAGTTCAGCCTCTTTGAGTTCTCGTGGCTCGGCCTCGCGCTGCTCGCTATCGGCGCGATCTACTTCTTGGGACCGGGACTCCGCCTGCTCCCGCGGAAGCGTCAGGACGAGTCCCTCACAGAGCACTATCACGTGCGTGAGTTTGTCACCGAGGTGCTCGTGAAGCCCTCGAGCACCTTGATCAACCGCGCGGTCGGCGACGACGAGTTCTTCAAGGACCACGACGTCAGCGTCTTGGGGATCGTGAGGCCTGACGCGAGCTCCATCCTAGCGCCGGGGCCCTACAACCGGATCCGGGCTGAGGACACCCTCGTCCTGCAAGGAGAGCCGGACGAGATCCTGGCGCTCCGCAGAGACCTAGACCTCCAGGACGCAGGATCTGTAGAGGTCGGGGACACGACCCTCTACTCAGGTGACGTCGCCTTAGTGGAGGCCATCATCCCCCCTGGCTCTACGCTCCTCGGCCGCTCCCTCAGCGAGTCTGAGTACCAAGAGCACTCCGGGCTGAACGTCGTGGCCCTCTCCAAGGGCGGCAAGCTCCAGGGGGGAGGCGTTCGACAGGTGATCCTCGAGGTCGGAGACACGCTGCTCATCCAGGGTCACTTGCGAGACATCGAGCGCGCGAAGCGTGACCGAGAGATCCTCATCCTCGAGCAGAAAGAGCTCCAGCCGATAGGCAAGGGCGCGCTCATCACGGTACTCACCCTCGGCGTCGTCCTCACGCTCGCCTTCCTGAAGCTGATGCCTGTCTGGATCGCTGCCACCGCGGGCGCCATCTTCCTCGTGGCGACCAGGACAATCCAACCTAGGGAGGTCCACCAGGCGATCGACTGGACCGCCCTGATCCTGATCGGCGGCATGCTCGCCATCGGTCGCGCCTTTGAAGAGACCGGCCTCGCAGGTCAAGTCGCGACCTTCATCAGCGGCATGGCAGGAGAGAGCATGACCCCACATATGATGGTCGGGCTCTTCCTAGTGATCACAGGCCTGCTCACGCAGCTCATTGATCACATCGCCTCTGCAGTCATCATGACCCCGATCGCTGTCACGACTGCTGCTGGGCTGGGGATGAATGACCGCCCGTTCATGATGGCTGTGCTCGCTGGCGCGAGCCTCGCCTTCATGTCGCCCGTAGCACACCAGGCGAACACCATGGTCATGGGCCCAGGTGACTACCGCTACAAAGACTTCCTCCGCGCTGGGACCCCGCTGATCATCGTGGAGTACATCGCGGCCTTCTTCCTGATCCCCGTGCTCTTCTCCTTCCACTGAACCCGGCTAGAACTTCCGTCGCCCCCAAGAGAGCGCGCGCAGGAGGTTCTTCCAACGACTGCCGAGCTCTTCGCGCATATAGGCGAGGGTCTCTCGCTCGCCGCCGAGCTCCTCGGCTAGCTCTCCGAGCTCCTGGGCTAGCTCTCTGAGCTCCTCCTCAACGCCCTCCCTCGCGCGGACGCTCTCGTCGAGGGTGGTCTGCGTGCCACGGAGCTCAGCCTCTATCCCCGAGGCGACCCCTTCCACGCGACGGAGATCGACCTCTACCCTCTCACGAGCGGAGACGTTCTTCTCCAACTCACTGCGGAGCTCTGACATGACCTCGCGGTGCGCTTCGAGCTCGCCCATGAGCTCCCGGCGCTCTCTCTGGGCGCGCTCCTGGACCTCTCGCAGGGCCTGCTCATGCTGGCCCTCCATATCTCCGAGAGCATCACGTGCAGCGTCGAGCTCTTCAGAGCGCTCAGCCAAGACCGCTTGGTGCCCGCGCAGGTCCTTCTGCAAGGCCTCCACGACCTCAGCTGACTCCTCTCTGACTCGCGCGGCGTCCTCTCGCACCCGGTCACTCTCCTGCTCACGCTCTTTGAGCACAGCCTCCGTAGCCCGCGCGACCTTCTGCAGCTCATCCACGAGCGCGCGGTGACCGTCCAAGTCAGCCTCAAGCGCAGCGCGCGCCAGAGAGCCCTCTGAGCGCTCACGCTCTAGCTCCGACTGCATCTTGGCAGCCTCCACTTGCGCGTCCCGCGCGAGCTCTTCCAAGCGAGTCAAGCTCGAGCGGTGCTCAGAGAGCTGCACTTCGAACTCAGAGCGCATCGCGCTCACTTCATCCCTCTCTCGCGCGAGCTCAGCCTCGAGGTCTAGAGCGCCCCGGTAGACCTCCTTGAGCTGACCTTCAAGGACCTCAACTGTCTCCTTGTGCGCGTCCAAGTCTGCGCTGAGATCCCCCTTCACTGCCTCGAAGTCCTCACGCGCCCCCTCGAGCTCACGCTCGAGAGACTTGGCTGCGTCGCGGGCGCGTCCGAGCTCAGAAGAGAGCTCAGCGATGACCTCTCGGTGAGAGGAGATCTGATCATCAAATTCCTGGCGCGCCTCGTCGATCTCCTCGCGCTCGCGCTTGAGCTCATCTTCGAGGCTGCGAGCACCTTCTAGCGCTAGCTCGAGCTCGCCCTCCATCTGACTGTGCTGCGCCTTGTATCGGCCGAGGTCTTCCTCAAGAGCCTCCACCCGCTCTGCCGTCTCAGCGCGCTCGCGCTCGAGCTCAGACTCCAAGAGCGCGACCGCTTCGGCGCGCGCTTCAGCTCTCGTCATCAGCTCTTGATGCGAGGCCTTGTGTCCAGCGAGGTCCCTCTCCAGCGCCTCGACCACCTCAGCTGCCCCAGCGCGCTCTCGAGCGAGCTCCGCCTCCAGCGCCTCCGCAGCATCCACTTGGCCGGAGTAGCTCTCGCTCATCTCAGCGTGTGATGCCTTATGACCGGCGAGGTCCGCCTCGAGCGCGTCGATCGCCTCCTTAGAGGCCTCACGCTCACGCTCGAGCTCAGACTCCAAGGCCTCCACAGCTCGAAGCTGCGCGGCGAGGCTCTCGCTGAGCTCTGCGTATGACTCCTTATGCCCAGCGAGGTCCGCCTCAAGCGCTTCAATCACCTCCTTGGAGTCGGCCCGCTCGCGCTCGACCGCGGCCTCTAAAGCTTGGACCGCCTCAAGCTGCTCCGCGTAGCTCGCGCTCATCTCTGCCTGAGAGCCTTTGTGCCCTGCGAGGTCGGCCTCCAAGGCCTCGATAGCCTCACTAGCCGAGGCGCGCTGGCGCTCGAGCTCCAGCTCAAGGTCGCTGACATGCCCGTTCAGCTGCTCCAGCTCAGCCGTGAGGGCTGCGCTCGCTTCTTGGTGGGCGCGGAGCTCTTCGTTCAGCTCCCCCACGACCGCCTCTGTCTCACGGCTCTGCGCTGCGGCCTCCCGCTCCAAGGCCGCGCCCGCCTCGTCTCGGACTCGCAGCAGCTCTTGCAACTCTGCGCGCACCTCGCGCTGGCTCACGAGGTCAGCCTCGAGCGTCGCGATGCTCTGCGAGCTCTCTCGCCGCTCGCGCTCGAGCTCCTCCTCAAGGAGGGCCAGCGCCTCATCTCGCGAAGAGACGACCGCCTCGAGCGCCTCACGCGCCCGGATGTTCCCGCCGAGATCTCGCTCGAGCTCCTTCAAGGCTTTCGCTGATGCCTTGCGCTCCTCTCGCGCCTCACGAGCGATCACCTTCAACTCTACGCGCAGATCACGCGCGTCGAGGCGGAGCTGCTTGGTCATGTCCTTCCGGCGGACGACCTCTTCGCGTGCCTCTCTGAGCGCGCGAGCGTGCTGCTCGAGGTCATCTGCGAGCGCCGCGTTGACCTCATGCAGGCGCTCCCACTCTGGCACGATCGTGTCTCGCTGCACGTCAAAGCGCATCAACTCCTTGACCAAGGCGTTGATCGGCTTCGTGGTCCCCAGCGGCGCAGCCTGAGAAGAGAAGAGCCCCTCCGTGTCTGGGAGCGTGGCGCCGTTGAAGGCCGCTATGACAGCGTGCCTGTAGACCTCGCCCTCGTGATCATGGCTGTAGAGCGCCTCGTTGTAGAAGCGATGAAACTCCACCGCGAGCCCGCGGAGCGGCGCGTCACGGTCCATATACATGGACAAGCACATCAAGCCTAGCCAGCGCTCGATGTTCGCGTGGCCGACGCTCACCACCTCGCCGCCGAGCTCTCGGAGCCGGCTCTCAACGCCTTGACGCTTCGGGAGCCCGTGGCTGTGGTGCTCCTCTAGGTAGCGGTGATGCAGCTCGAGCTTCTCGCTCAAGAAGCCGCGCAGGCGCGCCTCAGCCTCCTCTACGCGCTTGGTTTGGTAAGGGCCTGCGTGGATGACCCAGCTCTTCGCTACGCGCCAGGACTCCTCCACGAAGGCGCGACGGCGGCGCTTGGGCACGTGCTCTAGCGTGTCGAAAGAGACCACCACGTCGAAGCTCTCTGCGGCGAAGGGCAGGCGGGAGCCGTCTCCTAGGACCAAGCCGCCGACCTCAGAGGGCTCTAGATCGACGAGCTCGATCTTGTCCTGCGGGAGGAACCTCGCCAAGAGCCCTGTGCGCCCCCCTACGTCAAGGATCCGGAGCGCTCCCCGGTCACCGCGAGCGCGGTCTACGAGGTCAGCGACGAGCCTGTACCGCTGGTACTGGTCGAACGGGAGGCTAACGTCTCCCTTGCTCATGAGGTCGACTCCGCCCTCGTGACCTCTCCGCCAGCTCTCCGCTCCATCCTCCATCGAGTGGGCAAGTAGAGGAGGCCGTGCTGGTGCTTCGCGCCGTCCACGACCTCGAAGGTGATGGCGTGCTCGCGGTGGTCGATCGCGGTCGGAGAGGCCTTGCTGTGGTCGTAGAGGAAGGTCGTGAGGTAGTACTGGCCAGCGAGGAGGGGCATGGAGTCAAAGCTCATCTCGACCGTCCCCTCTTCGCCTGCGACGACATCCTCAAGGTGGATCGGCTGCTCTCGCCAGTGGTGATTCGAGCCGTTGACGTAGGTGCCGTCTGAGCGATAGATCCCTAGGCCGAAGACAGGCTGGGTGGTGTCCTTGAGCGCCTTGTACTCCAAGCGCACCGCGAAGGGCCGCCCTGTCTGGAACACGTGCGTCTGCTTGTCCTCCTCATCGAACATCCCCATCGCGGTGACCTCGATCTCACCGGTGCCCCAGCGCGGATACTCCGTCTCTCCCCTGTTGAGCATGCTGAGCCGCTCGTCGCCGCGCTCTTTGATGCGCTTGAGGTAGGCGTCCGAGACCCCCTCTGCGTCACCCTGCTCTAAGACCTCGCCGCGGTCCATCATCACGACGTTCTGACACATGCTCTTCACAGCGCCGAGGTCGTGAGAGACAAAGATCGTCGTCTTGCCGCGCTCACGGAACTCATTGAGCCAGTTGAGGCACTTGCCCTTGAAGTGCTCATCTCCCACGGAGAGGGCCTCGTCGATCAGGAGGATGTCAGGGTCTACGCTCGACGCGACGCTGAAGCCGAGGCGAACGTACATGCCTGAGCTGTAGGTCTTCACCGGGCGGTCGATGAAGTCCCCTAGCTCGCTGAAGGTCACGATCGATTCATACTTCGCCTCGATCTCCTCCTGGCTCATCCCGAGGATCGAGCAGTTGAGAAAGATGTTCTCGCGGCCCGAGAACTCCGGGTGAAAACCGGCGCCGAGCTCAAGCAGGCTCGCGACGCGCCCGTTGGTCTGGATCGTCCCCTCCGTCGGCTGAGTCACCCCGGTGAGGAGCTTCAACAAGGTGCTCTTGCCTGCGCCGTTCTCGCCCACGATGCCCACGGTCGAGCCGTGCGGCACATCGAGGTACACATTTCGCACCGCCCAAAACTGCCTGCAGCGCGGCCCCCCAGGCAGGATCAAATCCCAGAGTCGGTGGATCGGCTTGTCGTAGATCTCGTAAGCCTTGCTGAGGCCCTTCGCTACTACCGCGCTCGTTGAGCCCATGTTCTCCATATCAGCGCTCATTACAGGAGGTCAGGGAAGCGGGCCTTTTGGGAGCGGAAGAAGGTGGCGCCTGCGGCGAAGACAAAGAGCGCCACGAGCAGGAAGGGACCGATGAGGTGCAAGCCTGGCCACTCACCGAAGAGGAGGACCTCTCTGTAGCTCTCAATCAGCCAGTGCATCGGGTTGATGTCGAGGATGAAGGCGAACTGTCCGCCCCGCGCCTGCTCAACCAGCGCCACTGGATAGAAGATCGGGGTGGCGAACATCCAGAAGGTCACGAGCACCCCGACGAGGTGATAGGTGTCCCGCAGGAAGAGGTTCAGGGTTGAGAGGAAGTAACCCAGCCCGAGCGTGAACACGCCTTGCGCCAACATGAGCAGCGGCAAGCAGAGCATGGAGACTCCCCACTTCAGGGTTCGATCTGGCCCGGGGTCCATGATCTGTAAGTCCACCATCGCCAGAGAGGCTGTCTCGACCTCGACGAAGCCTGCGGTGTCCCCCTTCAAGATGAAGAAGCCCACCCCTAAGAGGACCAAGGGGATGCCGATCAGCATGTTGATGAGTGAGCTGACGGTGAGGAACGCCGGCAACACCTCTGAGGGAAACACGACCTTCTGAATGAGGTTGGTGTTCTCGACGAGGCAGTTCGTGCTGCGCGAGACGGTCTCAGCGAAGGCGGTCCAGACGGTGATCCCCGAGAGCATCCACATCGCGCTCGCCTCCGGAGACATCTTGTCTCCAAAGCGCACCTCCATGATCAGGCGGAAGACGACGAAGTAGACCGCTAGATTCAGGAGCGGAAAGATCACGGACCAAAAGAAGCCCATGCTTGAGCCCACGTAGCGCGCCTTCAGGTCACGCACGACGAACTCTCGCAGGAGCCTGCGGTGCGCGATGAGGTCTCTTATCGTCCCAAACACTGCGCGCTCTCCTAGAGGACGGACTTGCCCAGCGCGCTCAAGATCAGGTCGACGGCAGCCTGCGCGGTCTGGTTGCCGTCATCAAGGATGGGGTTGATCTCTGTCATCTCTAGGCCAAGGATCGCGCCGCTCGCGGCGGCGTGCTCCATCACGAGATGAGACTCTCTCCAGGTCGTCCCGCCTGGCACGGGAGTGCCTACGCCGGGGGCGACGCTCGGGTCTGTGCCGTCGAGGTCGAAGGAGAGGTGAAAGCCAGCGGTGCCGCGAGTCGCAATCTCAAGGGCGCGCTTCATCACCTCATGGATGCCAAGCATGTCGATCTCCCGCATCGTGAACACCTCCAAGCCGACCTCCTTGACGAGGCGACGCTCCTCGGCGTCAACGCTGCGCACCCCGACGAGTACTGCGTTCTCAGGGCTGACGATAGGCGCGCCATGAGCGAGCTCCGTGAGCGCAGCGGGGCCTCGTCCCAGGCAAGCCGCGAGCGGCATACCGTGGATGTTGCCCGAAGGCGACGTCTCAGGGATGTTCATGTCAGCGTGTGCGTCGAACCAGATCAGCCCGATCTTCTCACCGCGCTCCCGGTGATGCCTACCGATCCCCGCGACCGTGCCGCAAGCGATCGAGTGGTCGCCGCCGATCACGAGCGGAAACTTATCCGCCGCCAAGAGCTCCCCGACCCGGTCGCGCAGGTCCTCGCAGGTCCCTGCGATCTCATCTAGGAAGCGCGCGCGCGGATCGACGGGGTCCAGCGACTCCGGCTGATCGACGGGCACATTCCCGCAGTCCTCGAAGCTCAAGCCCAGCTCTCGAACGCGCGCCTCGAGGCCGGCGATTCGTATCGCGCTCGGCCCCATGTCCACACCACGGCGGCCACCGCCGAGGTCCATAGGGACGCCTAGCATTGCGACAGTCTTCTCGATCACGAGCTCTCCTCCTGCGCTGCAGCGTGAGTGATGACTTGCTTCTTCAAGGACCTAGCCTCCCAGCTCAGTGTGTCCGAGACGCGAGGGCGCCTAGCAGCGCCCCGTGGCGCACCCCTTCACGGACATCCGAGACCTCGCTGTTGAGCTCATCCAAGGCCTCCAAGCCACCCCAGAGGCCGAGGGCGTACCCGACCCTGCGAGGATACTTCGCCGCCCTGTATCGAGCGTTCGGCGTGTCGGCCTCCAACATAGGCTCGTAGCGAGCCTCGTCGATGAGCGCCCTCACGCCCGCCATGTCGATCAAGAGACCGCTGGCGAGGACGCTCTGGTCAAAGCCTGGAGAGTCCCAGATGCCCGCGCGAATCAGACCGAGGATGCGGGGATCGCGCGCCCGGTAGAGCGCGAGAGCCAGCGCCTCGTTGACGACCTCGTCCTTGCCATAGGGGAACTGATGCCTGAGGTAGGCGAGGTCTTCAACCCCGCCAAAGCCCTCGAGGGCCTCGACCGCCCTAGCGCCGATCTTCCCGGCGGGCAGCCCCGCGTTGAGGAGCTCGCGCAAGATGTCGCGCGCCTCAGGGTTGCCCTGCTGAGAGAGCGCGATGCTCGCGCGAAGCGCGCGAACCCCGGCCAACCCAGGCAGAGCCTGCGAGAGCAGGTCACTCAGCGCAGGAGACTCTGCGCCCGCAGAGACCCAGTCAACGACCTGTCGATGCACAGACGAGCGGCGATCCCCTAGGTGCTCGGAGACGAACGCGGCAGCGTCAACGTCCCCCATCTTCGCTAGCTGAACCTGCGCCGCTGCCACGACGTCCTCGCTCGGATGCTGCCTCATCGCACGCAGCAAGGGCGCGACGGCGTCCCCTCCCACGTAACCGAGCGCCTCGGCAGAGTAGATCAACTGCATCGGCCCTAGGCGGCCGCTCTCGATCTCATCCCGCAGCGGCGCGAGAGAGGCAGAGTCACCAGCCTTGGCCAAGAGAGCCATCGCGCGGTAGCGCATCGAAGGGATCTCCTTCGCCAAGCGGAGGATGCCGATCGTCGCCCCTTCGAGGTCACGCTCTCGGATCTCCTCGAGCATCATCCCCCAGTCAGGGTTCCAGAGGCCCGCCTCTACGAGCATCGAGACCTCGCCAGGCATGGCTCGCAACGCAGCGCACACGGCCTGCTCTGAGGCAGCGCCAGCTCGCGTCCGCTCAGACTCAGCGAGCGAGCGAAAATGATCCTTGGAGCCCGGTCGAACGCTTGAGGCGGCGGCGTTCAGGACGAAGCCCTTCAGGAAGGCCTCGTCCTCGGCGAGGCGCTCGATCAGGGCGACCTCCCAAGCGCGACCGTCGATCAGACCAAAGTGCCGCCCGGCGTCCCAACGCAGCTTCAAGAGGAGGGCAGAGGCCTCTGTCGCCTCGCTCGCGGGGGCGTCAGTCGCGAAGAGCAGCAGCTTGCTCGCAGTCTCAGCACGAGCCGCGTCTCCACTCTCGCTGACAGCCTCGACGTAGTCGGCGGCGGCCCAGCGCCCGGTGCGCATGAGCGCGAGCAAGGCGCACTCTGCGACGAGCGGCGCTGAGTCTCCGCGCAAGCGCTCAAGGAGCGGACTCACCCCGACCCCGAGCTCACCGAGCGCGAGCACTGCAGCGCAGCGCTCTTGGAGGTTCTCTGATGCGAGCGCTTCGACGATGAGCGCGCGGCCGCGCTTTGAGCCTGACGCGCCGAGGGCGAAGAGCGCCGCGGCGCGAGTGCCTTGGTCTAAGCCGCCAGCTTCGATCGCAGTGATCGCAGCGAGCTCTGTTCGCGCCGGGTTGAAAGAGATCCGCGCGTCTTGTTTGAGGAGTCGCGCCCAATCGCTCTGGGGTGCGCTCTGAGATGCCGAGGGGGCGGCGAGAGCGAGCGTGAGCGCGAGGGTCGCATACAGGGGACGGGCCATAGTTGTTTGAGGTCGAGACCTAGGGGGAGGCTAGCGATGGTTACATCGGCCACAGAACGACCACAAGTTGGGGTAAAAACTAGACTTGCGGCATCTGCGGGACCAACGCGAGCGGTCCTGGACACCCTCTCATGGACCTCCCGCGAAGGCCTGAGAACCCTAAGACTCGCCCCGCGCTCTACCCAGAACACCGACCGCGCTCAGCGCCTGAGCTAATCGGCTTCAAGACAAGGGCTTAGGCGACTCACTCACTCTCGGAGGAGTGAGCGCCGTATCGGGGCGGAGAGAGCCGCAGAGTGACCTCTAGAGGCCCAGCCTCGAGGGGCCTGAGCGGCACCTTGGCCTCCCAACCATCAGATCTCCAAGCCCTCAGGTCCCCGCTCGTGCCCTCCTCGAGCCCTGAGAGGGTGAAGCGGCCCCTAGGGTCGCTCACGGCGCGAGCCCCTGAGGGCCCCTCAACACGGACCCCTACGAGGGGCTCACCATCTTGGACATCCACGACCACCCCCTTCACGACGCAGCCCGCCCCTTCCTGCGAGGAGCAAGCCATGAGGAGCGCCGAGAGGAGCGCCGCTGTGCAGCTGAGAGACCTCACTCGACAGGCTCCCCCAAGAGCTCGACGACTTGATCACGGCGAGCGTCCCGCAGCGCGGCGGTGTTCGCCTCTAGGTTCAAGCGCAAGAGCGGCTCTGTGTTCGATGAGCGAACGTTGCACCACCACCACTCTTCATCACCGAGGTCACCACACTCGATGGTGACTCCATCGAGCTCGTCCACCCGACCCTCCGGGAAGGTCTGTCGCAGCGAGGCCAAGGCCTGCTCCGTGTCCTCGACCCGGAAGTTGATCTCTCCGGTCTGGTGGTAGCGGCGGAGGTCTCCCACCAGCTGACTGAGCGGGGTGCCCGGATTCCTTGAGAGCAGGTTCAGCACGGAGATCATCGCGAGCACACCGGAGTCCGTCGTGAAGTTGTCCGCGAAGTAGAAGTGTCCAGAGAGCTCGCCTGCGAAGAGCGCGCCCTCCTCTCGCATCGTGGCCTTGATGAAGGAGTGTCCGACGCGGTCACGGATCGCACGCCCGCCAGCGCGCTCGACCTCCTCCTTGACCACCCAGGATGACCGCAGGTCGTACACGATCGGCACCGGCCCCCGCTGGGCGAGCAGATCGCGCGCCAGGAGCGCGGTGATGAGGTCCGCAGGAACAGTGACCCCCTTCTCGTCCACAAAGCAGCACCGGTCGGCGTCCCCGTCAAAGCTGACGCCGACCCGCGCGCCTGTGGAGGCGATTAGCTCCCGCACAGGGTCGAGGTTCTCCTCCTTGAGCGGGTTAGCCTCGTGGTTCGGGAAGGTGCCGTCAGGCTCCATGAACATCGACTCAGCCTCGATCTCAGGGATCAGCTTGAGGATGCCAGGCAAGGTGTACCCCGCCATCCCGTTCGCCGCGTCGATGGCGACCTTCACAGGCTCCTTGAGGTCCGCGAAGGAGGCCACGTGGGCGTGGTAATCAGCGAGGAGGTCGAGGTGAGTCATGCCCCCCTCCTCTGCCCCAGCGGCGGGCCCATCTCCAGCGCAAGCAGCCTCGATCTTGTCGATCCCAGTGGTATAGGCCACCGGCTTCGCGCCCTCCCTGCAGAGCTTCATCCCGTTGTATTCGCCCGGGTTGTGGCTCGCGGTGACGACCATTCCGCCTGCGACCTCCCTAGATCCGATCGCGTAGTAGACCATCGGGGTGGAGGCCAAGCCGATGTTGATGACCTCTCGGCCGACATCGCGGAGGCCCTGGCAGACCGCCTCGGAGACCTCCGGGGAGTGCACGCGAGCGTCACGACCGACGACCACGGGGCCGGGGCCTAAGAGGTCCGAGAAGGCCCGCCCAACCTTGCGCGCGATCTCTGTGTCGAGATCGCTCGGGTAGATGCCGCGAATGTCGTAAGCCTTGAAGATTCCCATGGGGTGTCCTGCTCGTCTGGTCCAAGTGAGGGGTGCGCTCGAGCCTCCTTCTCAAGACAAGAGGATACCGCAGGACGCGGCCCTTGGCTCACTCTCCAAGGATCTCTTCCAGCGCCGCTTGCAGCCGCGCGGCGTCTTCCGGGCCCACGCCGCTGTGAGTCACAAAGCGCAGCGAGTCCGCAGTGAAGGCGTAGACGAGGACCCCTCGCTCCCCTAGGGCTGCGACGAGGGCGCTCGCGCTCGGCGCAGGCTCAGAGACCCGCAGCAAGACGATGTTCGTGTCGACGCTGTCCGGAGGGGAAGAGAGCCCCTCAAAGCGGTCCATGCGCCCCGCGATGTCCCTCGCGAGCTCGTGGTCCTCTGCCAACCTGGCCCTGTTGTGCTCGAGGGCCCAGAGCCCCCCAGCAGCGATGAGGCCGGCCTGCCGCATCCAGCCGCCGAGGCGCTTGCGCACGAGGCGCGCGCGCTCCAAGAAGGCGCCTCCTCCAGCTATGACGGACCCCACGGGAGCGCCCAGCCCCTTGGAGAGGCAGACTGAGACGGAGTCAGCGCAGGAGGCCCAGTCTGCAGCGCTGACGCCGCTAGCGACCTCCGCGTTCGCTAGCCGCGCCCCGTCCAAATGAACAGGGACCTCCGCCTCCCGGCAGACATCAGCGACCGCCCTCATGGCCTCCATGGGAACGACCGATCCGCCAGAGTCAGCGTGAGTCTGCTCCATACAGACGAGCCCGGTGTCTGGGCAATGAATGAAGTCCGGGCGCAGCGAACGCTTCACCTCTTGCGCGTCGAGCGCGCCGCGCTCGCCATCGAGGGGCCAGAGCTGTATGCCGTGTAAGGCTGCGGGGGCGCCGGCCTCGTAGTTTGCGATGTGAGCCCCGCGCTCGCAGAGGACCTCATCACCAGGGCGAGTCCACGCCCCGAGCGCGACCTGGTTGGCCATCGTCCCAGAGGGCACAAAGAGCGCGCCCTCCTTGCCCAGCCAATCCGCCGCGAGCTCTTCGAGGCGCCGCACCGTCGGGTCGCCGTCGAGGACATCATCCCCGACCTCAGCACTCGCGATCGCCGCCCTCATCTCGTCAGAGGGGAGCGTGACTGTGTCGCTGCGAAAGTCTGATGAGCTCATGTCTCTAAGACTCGAGGCAGGCGCGGACCCTACGGACCCCCTCGCGGATGTTCTCGACCGAGTTGGCGTAGCTGAAGCGCATGTAGCCCTCCCCGAAGCGGCCAAAGCTGGTCCCGGAGAGGCAGGCCACCCCTGCCTCGTAGAGGAAGCGCTCCTCCAGCTCCTTCGAACTGCAGCCAGTCCCCTTCACGTTCGCGAAGGCATAGAAGGCCCCCTTCGGCATCAGACAGGTGAAGCCTGGGACCGCGTTGAGCTCTTCGACGATGATCTTCCGGCGCTCGTCAAAGGCCGCGCACATCTCATCCACCGCGTCCTGCGGCCCGCGCAGGGCCGCTGCCCCGGCGACCTGAGTCGCGGCGTTCGCGCACGAGGCGCAGTTGATCTGCATCCGCTCCGCTTGGTCTACGAGGCCCTCCGGCCAGACCCCCCAGCCGAGCCTCCAACCGGTCATAGCGTAGGTCTTGCTCCAGCCGTCCAGGCAGATCGCGCGATCCGCGACAGACTCATACTGCAAGATCGAGACGTGCTCCTCGCCGTCGTAGAGGAGGCGCGAGTAGATCTCGTCGCAGAGGATCGCGACATCGGGGTGCTGCTCTAGTCCAGCGACCAAGCGATCCATCTCTTCACGTGGCACGACCCCGCCCGTAGGGTTCGCCGGCGTGTTGATGATGATCAGGCTCGTGCGCGGGGTGATCTGAGCGAGGACCTCATCGGCAGAGAAGCTGTAGGCCTTCTCCTCGGCGAGCCGCATCGGGACAGCCTCAGCACCAGTAAAGCGGATCATCGACTCGTAGATCGGGAAGCCTGGGTTGGGATAGATGATCTCAGCGCCGGGCTCACCGAACATGAGGATCGCATAGAAGAGGGTCGGCTTCCCGCCAGGAGCGATCAACACGCGGTCGGGGTGCACCGTCGCGCCGCGGCCGCGAGCGATGTCCTCACAGACAGCCTCCCTCACCTCGGGGATCCCCTTGGCCGGGGTGTACTTGTGCCAACCGTCAGCGAGGGCCTCGCGCCCCGCCTCTACGATGTGCGGAGGGGTCTCGAAGTCGGGGGCCCCGATGTGCAGGTGGACGACGTCCTTCCCCTCAGCTTCAAGGGCCTTCGCCTTGGCGAGGACCTCGAAGGCTGTCTCCGTCCCTAGGGACGACATGGCTTGGGCGATCTTCAATGGCTTGGCTCCAAAGGAGGACTCCGTCTGCGGGCGCCGAGCGGGTGCTCATTTCCCACGCGAAGAGCCCCGAGAGAGACTCTCAGCCGTTCAGGGTAGACCTACCCTTGGAGACCGGCAAGCCTACCTGCGCCCAGCTTGCCAGCGCTCGACCGCCCGACGGCGCTCGTCGGCGCTAGCATCCGGATCAAACTCCAGCTCTGAGCCATAGCGCTGCTTGAGGTGATCCAATGCGATCCCTCGCGCGGTCGCGTCATCACAGAGGAGCAGGCCCACGAGGTCGGACTCAACCCTGTCATCTCCGAAGCGATAGCAGGCGCCGGCTGCGAGAGCGAGTAAGGCCTCTGGAGAGCCCGCTGAGGCGGGGATACCGCCGCGCGCTGAGAGCGACAAGAGACGCTGGTGGTAGCGACGCAGCGCGGGGAGCGCGCGGTCATCGTTGATCCTGCTGAGCGCATCACAAGCCCACGCAGCCACGCTCACGACCGGGTCGCGGAGCGCACCGATGAGCGCAGGGACCGCGTCAGGATGGCCGATGTCTCCGAGCGCTTGGCAGAGGACAGCGCGCTTCTCTGCGAAGCCCGCCGGATACTTCATCCCGACCCCCACGATCGCGGGCAAGGCGTCCTCCCCGTACTCGACGAGGCGCGCGCGGAGGGTCTGGTCACCCTCTCTGTCTGCGGCGGTGCCGCCGTCTCCGATCTTGCTAATCAGCTTGAGGATCTTCTTATGCCTGGCGCCGGAGACGTGATGCACACCCCGCAAGGCCTCAGCGCCGCCATAGCGCGCCCACCAGCCTTGGAGCTTGGCGATGTCAGCGAGGCGCTCATGCCTCGGGCCCAAGGGCTCGTAGCACATGTGCATACCGGTCACCTCGAAGAAGGCCTCAAAGAAGCTCTCTCGGATCAGGTCGTCTTGATGGTCTAGACCCGCGAGCAGCACCGGCACACCGCTCGGATCGCCGAGGGCCGCGAGGGCTCTCGCGATGTCCAGGCGGAGCTCGTCCCACTCGAAGCGATCGAGGGCCAAGCGGAGCTCAGGAGCAGCCTCCTGCACCTCCAGGGCGAGCAAGGCGCGCGCCGCTGCACGCACGACGTCCGGGTCTGGGTCTGCAGTCAGGAGCTCGCGGAGCCTCGCCGTCGCCTCCCCCACTCGCAGGACCCCGAGCGCCTCAGCCGCAGCGGCGCGGTCCACTGCGTTCGAGCGCTCTAGAGAGCGCAGGAGCGCACCCGCCGCAGCCTCTAGGGAGTCACCGAGCTCCATACGAGTCACCACTGTCGCAGCGTGGACTCGGACATAGAGTTCCTCGTGCTCTAGCGCAGCGGCCACCGCAGGGGCGGCCTCTAGGCCGATCCCCTCGAGGACGGTCATGGCTTGCTTCCAGGTCTTGTTGTCCCAGGAGCCCATCGCCTTGACTAGCTCAGGGATCGCGGGGCCAGCGATCTCGACGAGGCGCGCGCGGGCAGCAGCGGCTGCGGCAGGGACGGGGAACTGGAAGAGAGAGATGAGCTCTTGGATATCTTCGGCGCTGTCTCCCTCCGGGATCTCTACCTCCACCTGGCCGATCGGCGGGCGAGCGAAGTCGACGAGGTGTGCGGGGCCAGCCTCCTCGGGGGTGATCCCGTCAGGGGTCACGAGCTTGACCTCGGGGGCTGTCTCGATCGGCTCTTCAGAGGGGTCGAGGTCGCTGAAAGCGAGCGTCGTGGACTCGAGGCGCCTGGAGAGGCCGGGGTGATAGTCCTCGATCGGGTAGTAGAGCTTGTAATGAAGCTGGCACTCGACCGTGCCGTTGCTCACCCCGATCGGCACACGGTGCTCGCGCGTCTCCCCCGAAGGGATCTGGGTGTTTACCGGGAGGGTGAGGCCATAAGGCCGCTTGTAGGGGTCACGGAAGACCATCCGGGAGCGCCCGACCTCTGCCCCGCTCGCGTCACGCAGGATAACTAGGGACTCGACAGAGCGCTGCTTGAGTTCGGTCGGGAAGTTGTGGCCTGCCCCACGGTTCGTGATCTTGACCACGACCTCGTTGCCTTCAATCTCAGCGTCGTAGGCGTAGGCGCGGTAGAGCTGAGAGGCAGTCCGCCCCCCAGAGAAGTCGTGCGAGCGGACAGGGCGCGGCTCTTCACCTACGGCCACAGGGCGAACGCGCTCCGGCATGTGACACTCGATACACTCGCGATCCGATAGCTTGCCCTTGGGAGAGAGCTCCCACTGGTACGGGGTTCCGTGGTTGCGGTGACACGATGAGCAAGCCTCCACCGTGCCGACCCTGTCGTCGAAGGAGGTTTTACAGTCCGGCCCGCCCTCGAAGAGCTTGTAGTTCACGCCCTCTGCCCAGTGGCAGGTCATGCAAGTGTTACCCTCGACGAGGTTGTGATGACGCCTGAGAGGGTTCTGCCCTATGCCCGTCTCAAGACAGGCCGCGGGGTGTGGCAGTTGATGCAGTCTCCTTGACTGAAGCGCCCTGTGGCGAGGCGCACCTCCTCGTCCGTGAAGGCCCGCCCGTGAGTGTTGGACTCGTGCTCTGCGTAGATGGCCGGGTGGCACTCGGCGCAGTAGGTGCTCTTCATCACCTCTTGCTCGTGGTGAGCGCTCCCGAGGCCCCTCAAGGGCTCCTCAGCAGCTGCGAGGACTTGGGCCGGAGCTGGCTCATGGGCTTGAGCGGGCACACTAACGCCAGCGCCCAACCAAGCGCAGGCTGCAGGGATCGTGAGGAAGAGACAGGCGGTGAGGTGAGGTCTGAGAGATCGCATAGTCATGGCTCGCGACTAGGTTAGCCGAGCAGCGGTCAGGGGTCACACCCCTCTAGAAGAGCAGCCAGCCAGTAGTCACCAGCCAGCCGAGGGTGTTCACCAAGAACATCAAATCACCCCCGAGGAGCACTCTCGTAGGGCTCCCGCCGCCCTGCTGCTGCTGAACCAGCCACATGTAGCGTCCGAGGCCGAAGACCACAAAGGGGACGGTCCAGAAGAGCTCGACGTCCGCGCGGGCGCTCGCGCCGTCCCCGATGACGGTGTAGAGGCTGTAAGAGAGGATCGTGCAGGCGGCGAGGGCAGTGACCATCTGATCGAGATAGCCCACCTCATAGTCGCCCAGGATCTTGCGGTGCTCGGCCTTCGCGTCGCCGAGGAGGTCGCACTCAGCCCTCCGCTTACAGAGCGCGAGGAATAGCGCCAGGAAGAAGGTGCAGAGCAGAAGCCAAGGCGAGACCACGGCCCCCGCAGCGAAGCCCCCGGCCTTCACGCGCAGGAGGAAGCCGCTCGCGATGCAGAAGGCGTCGAGGAGGACGACATGCTTGAGCCGCGCGCTGTAGGCGACGTTCAAGGTCATGTAGACAGCCAAGCAGATCGTGACAGAGGTCGCGGCGCCGCCCGCCTCCTCAGCTAGGGCCCCCGCCTGAAGCGACATCGCGATGGCACCACCAGCACAGAGCAGCGCCATCACGAGCGCGACAGGGACGCTGACCTCACCTGCGGCGATCGGCCTCTTAGACTTCTCAGGGTGCTTCCGATCGTTCTCGACGTCGAGCACGTCGTTCACCAAGTAGATCGCACTCGCGCCGAGGCAGAAGGCCGCCACAGCCAGGAGCGAGCTCTTGACCTCCTCCGTGAGCGAGAGCGCGGCGCCCTCCTCAGCGAGCTGAAAGACGACCGCCGCGAGGACGAAACCGTTCTTCACCCACTGATGCGGTCGAAGGGCGCGGAGAATTGCGAGGGGGTTCATCGTGACCCGCTGAGCGAGCGAGGGCTAGTCAAGCGAGAGCTTCTGGAGCTTCTCAATCGGAGAGTCCGGCCCGACGAGGAGCTCGATCTCTTCCGGATCGAGGAGGCCCTCATCCTTCAACAGGACGTTCTCATAAGTCGTAACGGTACCTCCTGCCCAGAGCACGACCGTCGTGGTCTCGTGGTTCATGCCGCCGTCGTTGTCATCAGCGACCAAGGCCTCGTTGTTGCTTCCAGGGAACTTCTTGAGCGGGAAGTTGTCTGTGTCACGGCCAGCGTATGCAGACCAGTAACCGTCAAGCATGTCGAAGTTGTCGCGCGCGAACCACTCCTCGATAGGCACCCCTGACTCACCCCCCTCCAAGAAGGAGAGCTCGACCGCAGGGCAAGTGAGGCGACGCACGTCTGACTCGCTGGCCTCGAAGATCTCGTCTCTGACGAGGGAGCCAAAGAAGCGCACGCCCGAGTGCTTCGGGAGGCGGCTGTACTTCGTGTGGTACTCCATCATCCCCTTGAAGATCTCGTTCATGTTCGCCTTGCAGGCGGTGACCTTCGCCTGGTTCACGGCACCGATGATCCTCGGGACGAGGAAGGTCATCAGGATCCCCATGATCAGGATCACGGCGAGGAGTTCGATGAGCGTGAAGCCGGCGCGGAGCTTGTTCTTAGGGTTCTTCATGGGGCCTTAGATGATAAGGGCTTACGGCCTGGGTGGGCCTGTAGAACCGTTCTACCCCATCCCCTCGGCTGAGTCACGAAAAGGAAGGACCCCTGCGCCAAAGCGACAGGGGTCCTTTGCCTATTCGTCTCTCCAGCGGGATCAGCTGGCGGCCGCGCCGGCCGCCTCTGTGAGGGCGTTGGCCTTGGAGGTGTCCTCCCAGGCGAACTCAGAGCGCCCGAAGTGACCGTTATAGGCCGTGCGCTCATAGCCCGGCTTCAACAGGTCAAGGGCGGTCACGATGCCACGCGGGGTGAGGTCGAAGACCTTGTCAATCGCGGCCTCGATCACATCCTCAGCGACCTTGCCGGTGCCGAAGGTGTCCACCCGCACTGAGAGCGGCTGAGCCACGCCGATGGCGTAGGAGAGCTGGACCTCGCAGCGGTCGGCGAGGCCGGCCGCAACGACGTTCTTAGCGACCCACCTCGAGGCGTACGCCGCGGAGCGGTCGACCTTGCTCGGGTCCTTACCGCTGAAGGCGCCGCCGCCGTGGCGGCCCATACCACCGTAGGTGTCGACGATGATCTTGCGCCCGGTGAGGCCGCAGTCGCCGTGGGGCCCGCCAACGACAAAGCGCCCGGTCGGGTTGATGTGGTAGATCGTCTCGTCATCGAGGAACTCTGCGGGGATGACCTCGCGGATGCACTTCGCGATGACCTCGTCATGGATCGTCTGCCACTCGACGTCGTCGTCATGCTGCGTAGAGATGACGACGGTGTGGACGCGCACGGGCTTGTCGTTCTCATACTCGACGGTGACCTGACTCTTCGAGTCGGGGCGAAGCCAGGGGAGCTCGCCAGACTCGCGGAGCTCAGCGAGCTTCTCGACGAGGCGGTGTGAGTAGTGGATCGGGAAGGGCATCAGCTCGGGGGTCTCGTTGCAGGCGTAGCCGAACATGAGGCCTTGGTCGCCAGCGCCTTGCTCTGAGTGGAGACCTTCGCCCTCGGTGACGCCCTGACTAATGTCGGGAGACTGGCGATCGAGGCTCACCATCACGGCGCAGGTGTCGCCGTTGATGCCGAAGGCATCCGAGGTGTAGCCGATGCGCTTGAGCGTGTTTCGTGCGATGTCCTGGTAGTCGACGCGGGCGTTGGTCGTGATCTCGCCGGCGAGGACGCAGAGGCCCGTCGTGACCATGGTCTCACAGGCGACGCGGCTGTTGGGGTCTTGCTCGAGCAGGGCGTCGAGGACAGCGTCAGAGATCTGGTCGGCCACCTTGTCGGGGTGGCCCATGGAGACGGACTCAGAGGTGAAGAGGGATCTTGCCATGGGGGCTTAGGGGAGCGAATTGAGGCTCTCAGAGCCGGGGTTGTGGTGTGCGATGTGCGCCGAGGGCGCATGAGGGGCGTCACAGGCCTCCTTAACCTTCGTCAAGAGTGCGCCGTGACTTCAGCGCTCTAGCGCAGATACACAAGGTTAGCGACCGAATCATGCGGGGGCCATGCCCCCTGACCCAGCCTTGGGAAGCATCCCCTCTAAGGCGGCCAGGGTCGCGTCCGTGGCGCCTCGCTCGTCCGCGATCGCCGCACGCCCAAGCTGGCCCATCTCACCCCTCTGAGCGTCATCAGCGAGGAGCTCGCGGACCGTACGGCCTAGCTCGGCCTCTCCGCCGATCACCTTCGACGCGCCGGCGCGCTCGAGCAGTCGCGCCTCCTGGACGAAGTTCTCAACGCTCGGGCCATGGACCACGGCCCGCCCAGCCGCGGCGGGCTCCATCATGTTTTGGCCCCCGTGCTCGACGAAGGTCCCCCCGACGATCACCACGTCTGCGAGCCCGTAGATCTCCTCGAGCTCCCCGACGGTGTCGACCAAGAGCGGCAAGCTCTCATCACGCACCTCAGCGCTCTCTCGGAGCTCTGTCAGGCGCTGCACTTCACCGCCGAGGTGATCAGAGACCCCATCACAGCGGTCCGGGTGACGAGGACAGAGGACCAGGGCTGCCTCCGGAAACTCAGACCTCCAAGCCTCGACGATCCAGCGCTCCTCTGGCTCATGCGTGCTGCCCGCGACGACGAGCTGACGAGCGGCTTCGCCACAAACGTCTCTCCGGAGCTCCGGACCGGGAGCGCGCTGCTCGAGCGGGAGCGCGTCGACCTTGATGTTGCCCGTAACCACGATGCTACGCGTCCCGTTGGAGAGGTCTCG
>Ga0066378_10000083_pt1 | contig 37896 bp, 26 predicted proteins | sample Knorr_S23_td_DCM_FD_70947 | JGI IMG/M metagenome (GOLD analysis project Ga0066378, IMG submission 70947) | Marine microbial communities from Southern Atlantic Ocean transect - Knorr_S23_td_DCM_ad_71m_LV_A | ecosystem: Environmental > Aquatic > Marine > Oceanic | place: Southern Atlantic ocean...
GCCCTCTTTAGCTAAATACGACCGGCAACAAATCCCAATCGATCTCCCCCGGAATTTACGTGATGCAAACAAACAGATTCTAGCATCGCCCTTTACTTTTACGTCGCATGGCGAATCTGGGTTACCTGTCAGCGAACTCTTCCCAGAAACAGCCAAGCAAATCGATGACATATGCGTTATACGTTCTATGCAGTGCAACAGTATCGACCACACTGGCGCTACTCTCCAAACCTTTACGGGCATGGTATCCCTACCACGGCCGGGGCTCGGTTGTTGGCTGCTATATGGTCTTGGAACTGAAAATAGAAACCTGCCGGGATATATCGTTATCGGACCTGACCAACAAAGTGGATCAGGAACATACAATTCCCGTTTTCTACCTTCCCGCACACAAGGCACCAGCGTTCCCTGGCGTTTTGACCAGTTGACCGGCCCTGACCCCGCATTGCCAAACTTAATCAATTCAGCTGGCCTTTCCCTTCCCGAGCAGCAACAGCAGATAGACCTTATAAGTTCATTAAATAATAAACACGCCCAGCAACGACGACTGAACAATGCGTTATACGCAAGAACAAAAGGCTTTCGGCTTGCATTCAATATGCAAACCGCAGCACCTGAAGCATTTGACATCTCAGCAGAAACTCACGCTACCCATGTTCTTTACGGCTTGGATCAACCACATACGAAAGGTTTTGGCGCCCGTTGTTTATTGGCACGACGACTCCTGGAGCGTGGAGTTCGCTTTGTACAAGTACAGTGCGGAAAAGGAGACGGCCTCGATTGGGATCAGCATGGCAATCTTGAGCGAGATCACCGCAAGAACGCTCTGGCCACAGACAAGCCCGTTGCAGCTCTTTTAGCCGACCTGAAACGACGCGGCCTCTTGGACGACACTCTTGTTATTTGGGGAGGCGAATTCGGGCGAACCCCAACTAGTCAGGGAACGAACGGGAGGGAACATCATCCACATGGCTATACTCTTTGGATGGCAGGCGGCGGAGTAAGAGGCGGCATGGCCTATGGAGCCACCGACGAGTTTGGCTGGTATTCAGTCGAGGATCGTGTGCATATACATGACCTCCATGCGACGATTTTACATCTCATGGGTATAGATCATGAAAAGCAAACATTTAGGTACAGCGGGAGAGATTTTCGTTTAACCGACGTGCATGGCAAAGTTGTTAGTGACATTATCGCTTAAAGTGACTTTAAGTACTCAACTAAGTCTGCTAATTCGCTCTCTTTCAAGGGACGTGTCCCCGCCACCTTGTCAGGCGCATGATCCTCGGTCAATGTCGCTTCAAGTGACTTCATACGACCGTCGTGAAGCAACCGCACTTTGCGGTAAACCCCCACTAGCGACGGCGTATTGAATCCGGAGTACGCATCTTCATCTTCACCCGTACCAACATCGTGTATCTGTCCGTCTGTATAGAACTTCCCAGAATGGCATTGATTGCATCCTGCAAAATCGCTTTCAAAGATTGCTTTTCCACGACTGGCTGATTCGGTCAATGTCCCATCGGATTGTCGAAATGGGTTTTGAGGACGTTTAATGGAACTCAAATATGTAATTACATCATTTGCTTCGGCTTGGCTCACACCCTCTCCTTGCATGGTAACCGTGTACGACTTTCTCATTGCGTCCTTAAGATCACCCTGCCATCCGTGCCAAGTCCATGGCCCTGTCTGATTGACGTCATACAAAGGCAATACGGTTTTGTTTGTGAGCCTACTTCCGTCATTCCATGTATCCATGCTGCGAGCGCTAACGCCCCCGTTATAATGACAACTATGGCAGCTATACCATTGGTCAAGACTCTTTGTGCCGTCATAGAAAAGGGCAGCACCTCGGCGTGCGCTAGTTTCCTTCAGATTTTGTGATAGCCTTATTTCCGAGGTGATTTCTCGCGATTCTATATCAACAGTCTGAATAGAGTCGTTCAGGTAATTGGCTACCACTACAGAACGATCATCACTCGCCATATCAATTCCCATTGGACGTCCTCCTAATGGGATTCGATAGAACAGATCGTTATCGGCCAATAAACGCCGATCGATCAAGTCACCAGGGCCCCCGGCACCACTGAATGGCAAGTCCGGCTTACGATACACCAGCAGTTCGTGGGTTCCAGACGCAGAAATTACCATCCGGCCTTCATCCGAGCTCATTGTGATTCCATGGGGATCGGCGACCGCTTTGCCCGGTACGTCCAGCGAAATTGCTTCTCGATACGCGGGCCCGTCCAATCGCGTCCGACCTATACGACTCGCAAGGACCCATCCCAAGCGAATAAACATCGGTGTAATCGGGTTGTCACGATAAACCATCCATGGAAAGTACACATACGTACCATCTTTCGAGGCTTGCAGGTGACCGATATTGATTGCACCTGTCATATACTGGGTAAACAGCCTTTCACCACTATCCAAATCAACCACGGCGATACGGCTTTCACCACTTAACCCAACGGCCAATCTAGTTTCGTCATGAGAGATTGCCAGATAACGTGGCCAATGGCCTACTTCAAAGACTCTTTTTGACTCCATCGTTTCCGCAGATATTTCGACAACGGTGGCATTACTCGTCCTTCCAACATAAGCAGTTTCCCCGCTGCGATTTAGGGCAAGTCCGACAGGTTCAAAACCAACTCTCAGCCGCCCAATTTCCCGCAAGGTTCCATCCGAAAATGCCAGTTTGACCACCTCGCCAGAATATGTGCAACTCACAAGTGCAAAGGATTCATCTTTCGCAACCACGATAGTTGCAGGATGAGACCCCACCACCAATTCATCAATGACTTTCTTTTTATCCCAATCAATTAGGGAGACAGATCCTGCAGTCTCATTCGCGGATAGCAATAATCCAGCCCTAGATGCAACTGCAACATCCACCGGCGAGCGTTCGCCGACAATAGTGGCATCGACAGTCTGCCCATTCACTGCCGCAGTAAGACTCATACAAATCAACAAACTCAAACCGACTTTCATGGAATACTTTGCCTTTCGATTGTACAGGTTTAGGCCATTTATGATGTTTTGCACCGTTACATCATACCAAAAACCACTCGAATAGATTTTTGACGAGTCATTAACTTGAATGTCTGTAGACCTAGTTCTATACTACAAACGTACAAAACCTAATCATGATTAAGTGAGAATATTCTTCTCAGGAGCAAAACTATGAAACGCTTTATCGCTACGACTTTAGCAGTCGTCCTAATGGCTGGCAGCATCTTTGCAGCCGAAGTTAAAAGTGGCTTACAGGCCGGTGCCGACATTGGCGCATTCTACGTAACCAAAGTAGCCGGTGCTGATGACGATGGTGTTAAAACCAAGGCAAATCTCTGTTACCGTTGTAAAAACGGCAAGCGACCACAGGTTATGGTTTTCACCCGTTCTAACGACGCTAAGGTTGTAAACCTGATTGATCAGTTGGACGCTGCAATCGCTAAGAATGAATCCAAGCAGCTACGAGCGTTCGTAAACGTTCTCGGTGATAGCCGAGGAGCAGCTAACAAGGGTGTAAAAGCCCTGGCGACAGCTAGCAAAGCCAAAAACGTACCGTTCGTATTACCAAATGAATACGAAAACGGGCCAGACAACTACCAGTTAAACCCTGAAGCCGAAGTTACTATTTTGGTTTGCAATAACCACAAGGTCTATGCAAGTCACGCTGTTGCTTCCGCCAAAGAACTGGATGTAAAGAAGATTTTAGAAAGCGTAACCAGCAGCCTGAAATAGGTCGCTAACTTACGATCTTGACTTCACAATCGCCATCATTATCTGTGCACGGATAATGATGGCGTTTTTCTTTTGATCAGCATTCAGAATACTCAAGATCGTAGGTAAATGGCTCAAAACAACGGGTATTCAAATCCGCGACTTCTTTAGTGAATCTACGAAAGTGCTGTTCGAATTCCGCATCGCTGCTACGGGCATCCAAAGGCGACGGCGTTCCTGCCCAGACCATTGTAAACAGAGGGACCGTTCTCGCGAGAGAGAATGTCCCTAGATAAAACACGGTCCAGAATTCAACAAATATTTCGGCTTCCATCGAAAGTCCATCCGAGTCTAGATTAATCGCAGTCTGCCGTTCTACCGTTGCCAAAAGCGTGTACCTGAGTGTCTCGCAAGCGCTCCGTTGACACATAACGTCCGTTTCAAAACTCCAATTTACTGTAGCCTTATTAACCGATCCCATAATTCCATAAAACTCGATTCTTTAATCGCATCCGGCAGGGATTCATTAGTGTAATTCTCATCCGTATTCCATTTACAGTTAACGATATTTCGACCAGTACGAATCCTCATCTTCTTTCGATCGGGCCTGCTCACGACGTAGTGGAGTTCAGTACACTACTGAAGTAACTCATGTATTCACAGGTTAGTATTGGTAGAATGCAACTACCCAACCATCAACTCTTCCAAGTACATTTCCCGATGCAACTCCGATTTCCACAACTTATCCTAATTCTTTTCGTGGCTTCCACCGCGGATTTCGCGAGTGCCGCACCAGTTGATTTCGTGCGTGATGTCCAGCCAATATTGGTTAAGCATTGTATTGTTTGTCATGGACCAGGAAAGCAGGAAAGCGGCTACCGAATCGATCTCTTTGAGACCCTCTTGAGGGGTGGGGAGTCCGAGACAGTTGCCGTCGTAACGGCCGATATCGAACAAAGTCACCTAATTGCGCGTGTCACCAGTAATGACCCGCTGGTCAAAATGCCTCCCAAAGGTACTGGTCTGGAAAACAAAGAAATAGAAACGCTCAAAGCCTGGATCCGCAATGGAGCTAAGGGACCTTCCCACATAATCACCAATGCTAACACAGAGCATTGGTCCTTCCAGTCAATACATTCACCACCTCTCCCACCAACGACTTCGTCTAATGCGGACGCCAATGCTGTGGATGCCTTTATTCATGCAAAGCTGCATGAAGCAGGTCTGGATCATTCGGTTAAAACCGATCGAAATACACTAATTCGTCGCTTGTATCTTGTAATGTTGGGTCTGACTCCGACTCCTCAGGAAGTGCGTGAGTTTGTCGACGACCAAAACGACGATGCCTATTCTCGGCTTGTTCAACGCGTGCTTGCTAGTCCGCATTATGGGGAACGCTGGGCCCAACACTGGTTAGATTGTGTCCGCTACGCGGAATCCACCGGCTATGAGATAAACAGACGGATCACCAACATCTATCCATATCGCGATTATGTGATCCAAGCGTTTAATGACGACAAACCCTATGATCAGTTCATCCGGGAGCAGATAGCTGGGGATTTCTATAAGCAGGACGCGGCAACCGGCTTTCTTGTCGCTGGACCACACGATACGAACCCCAGCCCCGATCCCAGATTGACAGCGATGCAATATCAGGACGGTCATGACGAAATAATCAAAACGGTAAGCGCAGTCACTATGGGACTCACGATCGGATGTGCGCGTTGCCACGATCACAAATTCGATCCGATCACTCAGGAGGACTACTACCGTTTTCAAGCCGCGTTCGCCGGCATGTCCTATGGCACACGCCGCCAACAGGGAAAAGAAAACGATCGCATGCTCACCGAAGCCCAGTCATTGGAGGTACAACTCACCTCCCTCCGGGAAGAAGCGGCCCAACTGCGAGACAGGCACCAACTGTTCGAGCCGATCGACCTACGAGAATACGATGAAGAATTTCCATCAGTCCTCACCGATACCATTCAATTCAAGATCAACGCCACCAATGATGGAAACGCACCAGAGCTGGATGACATTGAAATCTGGGCCAAAACCGCGAACGATGCTCCCAGTATCAACGTCGCACATCGTGACCGTGGTGCTACGGCGACCTCGAGTGAAACGGCCAAGGGCAATCAAGGAAAGTCGGCCGATTTGCTTCTTGATGGCTCGAGACAATTACTACTGTACTTTAAAGCTGCCACGACAACCGATGTTTGGATCCAGATACATCTAGACAAACCATATTCAATCGATCGGATCACAATCAAACCTCGTGGTCGGGCGGTGCCTGTAGATTACGAAATACAGGTTAAGACGAACAACGAGCAATGGAGAACTATCATTAACTCCAAAACTCGTTATCCCCATTTAACCGACACTCGCTCAGCCGATGCGATGAAACTATCAGGTCTCACACCTGAGGCCATTGCTACCATTGTCGACAATACCTCACAATTACGGAAACTAACTCAAACCTATGACAGACTGAAAGCTGGACCTCAAATCTATGTTGGTAAGATTCAGGCTCCGCGTGTGACTCACTTAATGATCGGTGGGGATCCACAAAAACCCGGAAAAGTTATTGAGCCGGGTTTCCTTTCAGTATTTGAAGCCGAGCAAACAGACATTACAAACACAGAACAGGCACGACGGCTTTCTCTTGCTGAACAAATTGCATCCAGCAATAATCCACTCACCGCACGGGTAATAACGAATCGAATTTGGCAACACATATTCGGCACGGGTATCGTCGACACACCCTCTGATTTCGGAATCAATGGAAGCCTTCCGACCCATCCGGAATTATTAGACTATCTGGCTAGCTATCTAATCCGGAAGGACTGGTCCCTTAAGGAACTACATCGCCTGATCCTACACTCCGCAACGTTTCAACAGTCGAGCGAAAGCAATACCGCAGCTCACGCACTGGACAGTTCAAATCGCCTGCTTTGGCGATTCCCTCCGCAACGCCTTGAAGGTGAGGCCATTAGGGATTCGATTCTTCGAGCCAGTGGTAAATTGAACCCTAAGCAATTCGGCCCGCCATTCCAATTTTTCGAAAAAGAGACGTCTCCTTTTAGTAAGAAGGTCCCACTGGCTGAATTTACCGAAGAAGGCTGGAGACGAATGATTTACGGCGAAAAGATCCGCTTGGAAAGTGTCGGAATCTTCGGTGCTTTTGATTGCCCTGACTCAAGTCAAATGACTCCTAAAAGAACCGTTAGTACATCAGCAATACAAGCCCTTTCACTCTTTAATAGCCAGTTTGTTAGTCGGCATGGCCAGTTTATGGCCGACGAGGCTCAGGCGACGCATCCAAACGATGTGGTTGACCAAATCAATCTATTGTTTCTCAGGACACTTGCCAGAAAGCCCTCCAAACCCGAATTGGAAGCCGTACTTCCATTAGTCAAAAGTCAGGGACTCGCTTCACTTGGTAGAGTATTGTTCAACCTTAATGAATTCGTATTTATCAATTAAAGAATGCATAACCACCTATTAAACCGTCGCGGCTTTCTAGACCAATCAAGATTTGGCCTAGCGGCCGTAGCGTTAGCATCGATTTTGGATTCGGAGGAGCTTCTTGCAGATGGCAGCGTTTCGTTTGATCCAACCGCACCATTTAAAAAACGGCCGCCACACTTCGCATCGTCTGCTAAAAACGTAATCGTTATTTTTTGTGCCGGCGCTGTTAGTCATGTTGACTTTTGGGAGTATAAACCGGAATTGATCAAGTACGATGGGAAGCCGCTGCCCGGAAACGAAAGGCTGATTTCCTTTCAGGGTGAGAACGGTGCCTTGCAAAAACCGTTATGGGAATTTAACCGCTATGGAAATTCCGGCAAGATGCTATCGAGCCTCGTGCCTCACATTGGCTCATGCGCGGACGACATTTGCTTCCTACATTCTGTCCATACAAAATCGAGTACTCACGGTCCGGCAGAAAACCTGATGTCCACAGGATTTAACCGAGAAGGCTATCCTGGAATGGGTGCCTGGGTTACATATGGGTTAGGTACTGAAAATCAATCACTCCCTGCGTTTGTGGCAATCGAAGACCCTCGCGGCACTCCCCAATCAGGCCCAAACAACTGGACAAACGGATTTCTTCCCGCCGCATTTCAGGGTACCGCTTTCAGTACGACCCGTCCCATTTCACATTTAACGCCCGCTGGAAACCAACCTGCTGATGGAAATCGAGCATTGGCTGTACTGAACGCACTAAATCAGGAGCATAAAAAACACTATACGACCGACACGGACCTCTCGGCAAGAATCGCAAGTTATGAATTGGCCGCCAAGATGCAGCTGTCTGTTCCGGAGGCTACTAACGTTGATGGTGAACCTGAGCACATCCACAAGCTCTACGGAGCCGATTCGAAAAATCAAACTAAATCGGATTTTGCGAAGAACTGCATACTGGCAAGACGTTTAGTCGAAAAGGGGGTCCGCTTCGTTCAATTATTTAACGGCGCGTACGCTTCCGGCGGAAAGATTAATTGGGATACTCACAACAGCATGCCCGACTTGGTACCTGGCCATGCGGAAATACTTGATCAACCAGTCGCGGGTCTCATCAAAGATCTGAAGCAACGCGACCTTTTGAAAGACACACTGATCGTATGCTGCACCGAATTCGGACGGATGCCCATGTTTCAGGTTGGCAATAATGGAAGAGATCACAATCCAGAAGGCTATACAGTTTGGATGGCCGGAGGAGGAGTCAAGGGTGGGTTTTCATACGGTGCTACAGATCCCTTTGGGTATAAGGCTGAAGTCAATCCGCTATCAATCCACGATGTCCATGCCACTATGCTCCATCTCTTAGGGCTCGACCATACGCGTTTAACCTATTATCACAACGGTTTACAAAGGCGTCTAACCGACGTACATGGACATGTCGTTCACGACATTATCGCATAAGCTACGCATCGAGACTCGAGCTACATATCAATGTCGTTGTCGAGTCGACAAAGGACAAATTAATCATGACTCTTGTAACGGCGGAGTCTCTTGGATATCAGATCCGCTAACTCAATGGACAACAAACACCTAGTAGCCGTTACTCGAAGATTAGCTTTCTGATAGCCGAGTCAACGAATTCACGAGTACGTCCAATCCCGTGGCCTTCGCCCACTAATTTGTAATGTGTATACTTTGCTTTCGGATAGGCATATTCGAGGACCCCCGAGCCAACAGGTTTGCCATCAGCGTCAGACAATTGGATGCCGTCATGGCCAAAAGCCCTTGCAAATGCAAAGGCAGTATCCTGAGCAGAAACATGTGGTACGTTTCCTCGATTACCGCCTCGATACGGTACGACCCTGTCGTCGGTACCGTGGAAATAAAGGACAGTGGGCCCCCTTGTCGGCCTCTTCTCTAGATCGTACAGGTTTTTTCCGTCCTCGCTCGAAACCCAGAACTTTCCACTATGGTATTGCTTCTCTATCATACTTGCGACTAAACAAACGGCTTTATGAAATGGCTTCCGATCCATTTCAATCAAAAGCCGATGAATCAAACCACTCCCATTCGATGAGCCGATGAGCGTGATATTATCCACATCAGCATTACGGTTCCTGGTTTTTAGGTAAGTAATGATTTCCTCGATGAACTTAACATCCGGAGCTTCGCTTGCTTCTCCAAACACATTCCAACTACGCCGATATCCTTGGGGACAAACAAATAGCACATTCCCCAATTGCCTAAACTGATTAATTGCATTTTCTACTTGTCCGCCATTTCCGTGCAGAAAAATTACAACGGGCAATTTTCCAGAAGTCCCTACCGGTGTTCTAACAAGTACGCGCCGAGCCCAGCCTCCAGATTCCTGTGGCCACACTTGGCGAATCCGGAATTCATCTACTCTTGTCTCTGGGCGTACAACAGGAGCAGGTTTGCCCATGGCAACAATGTGCTCTCTAACCGATATCTTCCCATCCCCATTCCGGTCGTTTCTGGGAAATAGTTTTCGTAATTCCGCCGGAACCTCCGAAATCACCAAGACACCATCGCCGTTTTTGTCCCAAGACTTAAATATTTCCAATGCTTTGGTTTGCGCGCTCGCAATGGAGCATACAACCGTAGAAAACATCAGAGAGAATACGAGACTACTTAAATTCATAATTACCGTCCTTCAATCTGAGGAAAGTGTCAGGATCCACGATTAACATCGGTGCACCAAAAACGAGCCAAATAGCCCTCCACTTGAAAACCTATCTTAGCGTAAAATAACGTTTACAGTTTATCTAAGCTAGACTAGAGATATGACAATACCAGCAATACCAACACGTCGACGATTTTTTCAAGCCGGAGGTTTAGCTCTAGGTGCAATCTCACCAATTGGTCTTTCTATCGAACAGGTATTACGCGCCGAAGCCGAATCGCCCGACAAAAAACAAATCAATGTGATCTTCATGTTTCTGCAAGGTGGCGCAAGTCAGCTTGACATGTACGACATGAAACCGCAGGCCCCAAGTGAAATCAGAGGACCTTATTTCCAGTCGAGCACTGCAATCCCTGGTTTTCAACTCAGTGATCAATTACCCTTATTGGCGCAACACACAGATAAGTTCTCTCTTATTCGCTCGATGCATTCCTTTACTTCAAAGCATGGGGAAGGAGATGTCCACATCATGTGCGGCACTCCGGTCGACAAGAATCTTCAAGGGCCGGGAATCGGCGCCGTTCTATCCCAACAGCAACCGCAGTCAGCTCCAGTCCCCCCCTTTGTCCACTTCGGCGACATGAAACATCCACAATATTCAGCGCCTGGGTTCGCGGGTGTTTTGGGGCGCGCCTACGATCCTTTTGTGATCCGACAGGATCCCAACTCGCCGGATTTCAACGTCAGGGAATTCGACACTGCTGACGATATCAACGTCAAAAGATTGGGGGATCGTAAAGCACTACTAAAATCGCTCGACCTCTTTCAGGCCAGGCAGGAAGAGCAACTTATCTTTGCCAAAGAGCACGACCAATTTACTGAACGCGCACTCAGTTTATCTACTAGTAGAAAGGCGAAAGAGGCATTCGATCTCAGTTTGGAAAGTGATCGTCTTCGTAATCGTTACGGTAGGAACCGTGTAGGGCAGGGTATGCTCATGGCCCGACGGTTGATCGAAGCAGGGGTCCGATTCGTGACGATTCAGGGTTACGTTGACACCGGCATCTATGCCTGGGATCACCACTGGGGAATCTTTCCGCACCTAGATATACAATTGCCCATCTATGATCAAAGTTATTCTGCATTGTTGGAAGACCTGGAGGCACGTGGCCTTTTGGAAACCACGTTAGTCATAACCGCAGGTGAATTTGGCAGAACTCCACGAATCAATGACAATAAGCGTGGGCCGGGACGCGATCATTGGGGGCGTTGTTTCTCTCTCACCTTGGGCGGCGGTGGCGTTAAGACGGGAGTGGTTGTTGGCACTAGTGACAAATACTCTTACAGTCCCGCAGATCGTCCAGTTTCAGTTCCCGACTTTGTAGCAACTATCTATCAGGCATTAGGACTCGACCCCTCAGCTGAAGTCTTCAGCCAGGGACGACCCGTAAAAATGCTTCCAGACGGCAGCCCAGTACGTGAGTTACTATAGAACTCCGCAACACCTAACTAACAAACAACTCGCGGATCGGCTTACCTTCAGCTAGGCGATGTGGCCTCCCCGTTTCATCTAACATCTCAGCATTTGGGTCAATTCCAAACCGCCAATAGATCGTCGCAGCTAAATCTCCAGGGGTGACGGGTTGATCGATGGGATAAGCGCCTATTGAGTCACTCGCACCGTGAATGTATCCTCCGCGGACTCCACCTCCAGCCAACGTAATACTGTAGCAGTCCGGCCAATGATCCCGTCCGGCCGTCGCATTAATCTTCGGTGTCCGACCAAATTCCCCCATACCGATCACGAGAGTTGACTCAAGCATTCCACGTTCCTCTAAATCATTTACAAGAGCGGTGAATGAACGATCCATAGGAGGTACCAGCCGATCCCGATGTTCGCTGAAATTATTGTTATGTGAATCCCAGTTTTGCCCCTGCTGACGAAAATCATAAACATTGACGAAGGGGACTCCCGCCTCAACGAGTCGACGAGCGAGCAACAGGTTCTGACCTCGAAGCTGATACCCGTGAATATCCCGAACCCCTTTGGCGGGTTTGTCGGGATAGAGTCCGTATGTTTCCCGAATTACCTGAGGTTCTTTTTCAATCCTTAACGCATCAATCAGTCGTTCTGACTGCATCAGCTCTAATGCCTTTTTCAGGTGGTTATTAAATCCAGAGGTATTGCCTAATCCGGGGTCGGCTGATCGCTCAATCAGAGTTTCTAACAACGCCTTACGTCGCTTAAGGCGTGATATCGGAAGATCATCGGGCCTTTTGAACGCGTCCGCATCGAAAGTGACTGTTGACGGATCACCACTAATGCGAATGGGATCATATCGGTTACCTAAAAATCCTCCCCCCTGACAGGGAACGTGGATAACATTCTTGAACACCCATGGAAGTGCAGCATACGGTACGTCAGTCGCCTTGGAGTTGGCGAGCATCGACAGGACGCTACCATACGCTGGATAGAATTGTCGTATAGGCGAGAATTCCTCTCGATCCCCCTGTGGTGACTGTCGGCCGGTGAGAGTCTCGGTAGATGCCGAATCATGTAATCGGTTCTGATGAGTCATACTTCGCACGATCGCAAACTTATGCATGATCTTCGCATGCTCCGGCAAGAGCTCACTCAGTTGAATTCCCGGTACAGATGTTGAAATTGGTGAAAATTCGCCTCGAATGTTGTCGGGTGCAGTCGGCTTCATGTCGAACATATCGAGATGGCTCGGTCCACCATAATAGAACACGATAATGCACGCTCGTATCTTAGCACTTCCTGTAGGAGCGTCTGCTTTAGCGAGCGACGGCCACATAGTACCACTAAGCGCCAATGAACAGGATGCCCTCGCCAAAGTCCTTTGCACAAATTGTCGTCGGTCTTGCATCGCAAATCTCGCTGAAAAGATCTGATTGACAGGTTAACAATGATTTTAATAGCAAAAAGCAGGATCTGTACAGCAAACGAGTCCAGCCCTACATGGCATAACTAATCCATGTTGTCGGTATTCTCGAGTTCGACGGCTTTGCGATGTGTTTGCTTTTGCCCTCATCAGTACTCGCCTTCGTCGCGTGTGTGCTCGCAAATGGCACCCTGACAACTTGATATGCATGGATCTTTATGACCGCTACAGGATCCGCTATCTTCACACACAAAAGGCATGGTTTTATTACAATGCTTACGGACTCGCCGGTATCAGAGCTCTCAAGTGAGCGCACCTACTAACTGGCCCCAAAGATTCGTTATCCTATTTCCTGCGATTTTATACAGAGCTTTCCGACCCCGGTTACCTTGGCTTCGGTATTCCGGCGATTGGCATTTGACTACTTTGCCTCTATACCGGTAACAAGCTCCCTCTTTAGCAATACCGAGGCAACTTGACCTGCCACGAAACGATTTCCAGCTGAATTCCAATGTGGATCGGTTCGAAAAACTAGTGGAAACTCCTCTGTCTTTTGAAATGCTGGCAATAGGTTTATAATCTCGAACTCAGATTCCTTCGCCATCTCATCAAAGAAATCGAAAATAGCATTTTGGTGTTCGAGCGTTTCTCCGTAGACAGAGCGTTCCCAGTTTTCAGGTGACTCCATCGCACTCCAGTGATGGTATCTGGGCGCAATAAACAGCACAAATGGTACCCCATTTACCTTACACATTTCAGCGATCTCACTAATGACGGAATAAGTCTTATCGAAGAATGGTCTGGTTTTCGTCAAGGGATGGCGATAAATGAAGAATCTATCCGTCTCAATCGCGCCAGCCACCGGTATCTCAAAATGATAATAATCCAGCGGATCGTGTGGGACGTGATTGCCATTCAGTCGCTGTAGTAACTCAATTGGCGCCAACAGGATAGGATGGACGGGTTTCGCAAGTCGCCAGAGTGCTCCAAAATGAGGAGTAGGACGACTTAGAATCTCGCCGGCGAAAGGGCCATTCTCGCGAAATCGATCATAATCCTTCAAATAATGGTAATCGTCGCCTATGTCGGTACAGTCAAGCATCAAAGTCACAACCGTTGGTTCGTACTGCATCAGCGTATTAAACAACAACTCCCGGTGCAAAACTGGTGAATAGCTCAACATTCCAGCGTTGAGCACTGCGACATTTTCATGACTCAATTGCCGAAGCTTGTTCTCCAATTGAGCTGGATAGGATTCCTCACCGTCAACCCAAGCACCAAACGTAAAAGAGTCTCCCAGACAAACCACTCGATTTTCGTACTTACGAAACGACCGCTTAGAATATTCAGTTCGTAAGCGATCAGAGTTAGTTTGCACTGATATATGCTTACCTTCAAACCGGCCCAAATCGTAAGCAGCCTCTGGTAATAGAACATGATGTTGCCGTGAGGACCGTAGAAACTCAAATTCACGTAAAGCTAAGGATGGATTCAACCAAGCTAAACCAGCCTCCAAAAGCACAGTACAAAGGCCAGTCGAAAACGCCAGCAAGGCGAGTTGCTTCCACTTTTCTGGCCAGACTGCAAGTCCCCAACAGACGAATGACCCAAGAATCCAATAGAAAGTAATTGCTAAGAGTGCAACTTCACTATTAGCCTCACCATCATTAGATAACCGATCTAGTTCTCCGGAAAGAACGTAGGCAATGGCCGCAAGGGTGAAACCCGTTCCTATGCAAAAAAGCACTTTTGACAAACGCTTCACTCTGATCCTCCAATGCCCTAATCAGAAATCACAGCGAGTGCCCTAACGGGTCCACAAACAAAATATCCTAGCGGTTTATCGTCGAGCGTGGTAATCAGCCAGGTATTATTTTCATAAGAATTCTGTGTGCGACTTGCGCCTGCGGCAATCTGTCCATAAACCTTTGGTTTACCGTCGTAGCCAATCCACACGATTTTTACCGTTTTTTCTGTTTTGTTCGCAAAGATCACCTCGATGTTTTCACCACCTCTGGATTGAGGAGCATCCGATAAGTTAGAAGATGCTACAAACTTCAACATCGAAGTCGGCTTTTTTTCCGGCACATTCGGATCTGGGACCTGAATTGTATCAAGATCAACTCCGGCAACCACTTTCAGTTCAGGAAGGTGCAATTGAATTTCCCTGATTCCTTCCGAAGTGATCTTTGATTGCCAAACATAAAGGTGTGTCAAGCCTCGATTTGAATGGAGTTCTTTCAGTCCTACGTCAGACACCGACGTACCAAACAAATTGAGATACTGTAATTTCTTCAATCCGCTAAGATACCGGATCGCGCGGTCGTCGATTTTTGTCAATTCTAAGTGCAACTTCTTTAGCGAATGCATCTGCGAAATGTGTCGCAAATCATTGTTATTGATATTCGTCCGTTTTAGATTCAACGTCACGACATTCGGAAGGTCTGCCACACGCGATAGGGCATCCGCACTTACCTGCCGATCTCCTAGATGAAATGATACTTCGATACCGCCAGCCACAGTTCTAACTCGTCCACCTGCCTGACGAATAACTGCTAAATTCTCCGGTTCCTCAGCCGCAAAAAGACCGCTCGTTAGCAGGAGCATTAGCGCCATTCCGAACTTCATCATAAACCTTGAATCTTAGAAGAGTGGGAGAGGCGAGCCATTACAGATTTGAAATGGGCGACCAAATTGATCCGTGAGTTCAACACTAGGATTAATGCCCATGGCAGTTAAGGCTGTTGCATGAAAGTCACCTGGAGTGCAGGGGTTATCCTTTGGCTTCGTGCCGTTGGCATCACTACTTCCATAGACTTGCCCACCCTTAATACCTCCGCCGGCCAAAGCCATGGAATAAACCGCCGGATAATGGTCTCTTCCGGCATTGTTGTTAATTTTCGGTGTCCGACCGAAATCCGTTAGAAATACGACTAGCGTCTCTTCCAACAAGCCTCGCATTTCCAGGTCAGTAAATAGAGCGGACACGCTTCGATCAAAAACTGGCAAGAGTTGGTTCTTAAGCTTTTTGAAATTATCACGATGGGTATCCCAGTTTTCCCCACTTCCACCTGCTAGGTCGCCGGCGCCCGCACAGACTTGAACCACCGGAACACCGGCTTCAGTGAGCCTTCGTGCGAGCAACATACTTTGCCCACCAATGTGATCTCCATACATTGCCCTTATTCGCGGATCTTCATTCTCGAGATCATATGCTTCTCGGACATCTGAACCGAGCAACATATCAGCTGCCATCTGTCGAAATCGGTCAAGCCGATCATACTCGGTGGAGTCACCGACCTTACGCTCAAGCAGCTCCTGTAATTGTTGGCGATTGATGATTCTATCTCGATCGAGATTTAGCTGCAGATCCAATTCCCTGCTTGTATAGCGTGATACACCACGAAAGGCTTTGCCGGAAGGTGTCTTCATTAAAATTGGATCGTATTCCGAGCCCAGCCAACCGCCATACTCGCCAGCCATCAGCGTCCCATTATCGTACATATTATACGGCACCCGAATTGCATTAGGCGTGCCCGAATTTGGATCCTGAAACCTGCCAACCAACGCTGCTAGGGATGGTGAATTGGTACGCTTTAATGCCTTAACGCCGGGAGGAGGGGCATGACCTGTAATACTGTGATACATGCCCTGCTGATGTCCACCCTGCTTGTGAAACAGACTCCGGACAATCGCCATCTTATTCGCGTGTCTCGCCATTTTCGGCAAGTGTTCCGAAAACCGTATGCCGGGCACATTCGTTTCGATGGTCGAGAACTCGCCCCTAATCTCTGAAAGCGAATCTGGCTTAGGATCCCACGACTCGTAATGACTAATCCCACCCCAGCAATAGATAACGATACAGCGTTTGGCGGCCATCGGACGAGCGCCTGACGCCTGAAGTGCGAGCATCGTGGGAACGGTCAGACCAGCTGCCGCTATACTGCTTTGTAGAATTTCGCGTCGTGAGTGATTTATCAACGAGGAACATCCGTTCAATTAAACTAGCCGCCCGCCATCGGTGTGAGCATGATAGTTAATTCTAGCCAAAATCGTCAATGCGGACAGATTCTACCGCGTCTCAAAATTCGTCCCCTCGTAATATCACCCCGATATTATCTGGCCTACTAGGAGCTCAACAGTTAACGAATCCTTCAAAAGATAATACTTCTTTGTCTTTTTTCTTGGATTTCGATATAACACAATAGTTCGCTTTTACTCGGGGTGGGGCCTGTTAGTTATGTCGAATCCAATTGAGAAACAAATCACCGAATCCGGTATAGAACGGATTACTAGCTCTCTAGACCGTGGAGAGCGTCTAACCGATGCCCTGGCAGAGCCTTCCGACTCTCCTGTAAGTCCTAAATCCTTAATCGCCCATAGCACCCACAAAACGAGGTCAACTCGTTATGTCTGGACCGCGACTGTGATACTGGCGGCCGCCATACTCCTTTACATCATTCCACATATCCCCCCGTGGACTGAAAGTCTAACTACGACAAACTCCGCCCCCACTGAATTAGACCTGATTCCGGCAACTCCCCCAGACATTCCTAACCTACTAATTCACAACACGCCAATCGATAACGATGTTTACAGACCTACACATGATGAATTGCTGCCTGCAAGTTCAACCACTGATTTATCCACATCACGAACAATTCCATCTTCCCTACCGATTGATAGCCAAGATGCCGAAATAAATGCAATTCGCTCCGTAAACCGTCAACTTACTCACATTCGCAATATCGAGAGTGAACGGTCACGCATTACGACTCGTCTCACAACATTGAAGTCGAAATCCTCAAGTCTCAATCAAGTCAATCAGACACTTGAGCTTGAAATTGAACAATTGGAAGCCGAGCGGCAAATACTTGCCTCTCAATTGAATGTAGCCAATGACGGATTGCAGACGATTCTGAAGGACCAAGCTGCGTTAGAGGAGGCACGCCGCATTGCAGCTATCCCGCGACGAGTTTCGTTCATTCAAGGACATGGCGATTTACAAACTATTGCGTATTGCCCAACGACCGATCGCCTTGCCACCGCCGACACCAGCGGTAACCTCATAATCTGGGATCCGAGTCGCAACCAAATCCAGCTATCGCTCAAAGGATTTTCAGACATTCTAAGGACCGCTTCGTTCTCACCCGATGGGACCCTAATCGCCGCGGGTGGATGGGACCGTCAACTCCATGTCTTTTCCGCAACTTCTGGCGACATTCTAAAATCCATCGATCATGGTGCCGACGTCGTCAATTCCATATGTTTTTCCCCGGACGGAAATACCGTTTATTATGGCGGCACCAACGGGAAGCTCTTTCAATTCTCCATGCATGGTTCCCAAACTTCCCTAATTCATCAACGGCGGCGTGCCATCACTTCACTAGCCGTCGATCAACGCAATGGGACGATCGCTATTGGATTCCAAAATGGCGAAATCAATGTCATCCCGGCTAATTCAATCACCACTCGCGCCGAGCGATCATTGGCAAATCCCCTTAAGACCTTGATCGGACACACCAAGAGGGTGGCAGCGCTGGATTTTTGCACTGTGACCTCTAGGCTTGCTTCAGGAAGCTGGGACAACTCCGTTCGTGTTTGGAATCTAGAAACTGAGAAAACAGAGACATTATTCCAACGTCATGTAAAAAATGTGAATACTGTGAGATACAGTGCCACTGGTCGACATCTGGTGACTGCTGGTTTTGACCGCAACATCTTCATCTGGGAACCAACTACGGGAGAAATCGCGCTTACGCTGAACGGTCACCACGGTAGTATTTACGCCGTACGAGTCACCGCAGATGGAAGCAGGCTCTACTCAGTCGCCTCTGATAACATTGTCCAAGCCTGGAGACTGGACCTTCTAACCGCTGACCACAAAAACCCACCATGAAATCGGTCAAACACAATTCCTTGGCAACATACTCGCGTCGCTTGAACTAGAGAATCAAAATCCGCCATACTGCAAATTACGAACAGGCAAAGGCTGCTTACTTAGACATAGGATATTCTTAACACCTCAATGCCTCTGCCAGGTCTATTGGCAATTTGTATCCACAAGACATTCGCTAACATCCCTACCGTCTACCCAAAGCCTGGCATCTTAAAACGCCATTGGATTACGCTCTTCCACAGGGAGTCGAACCCGATAACGAGCGTCGAGCAACACACTAACAACTCGTCTATCAGGCTAGGCGATTCCACAGATAAATCACGATGGAATTCCGTTACCAGGACAAACACGACGTACAGACCGACGACTATTAAGACTAGAAATCTAATACGCGGTCAATCAGAAAATGCATCCACCAATCCCCGCAACCTCGGAACTTTTGTTTGCCCAGATTGTACGCAAGTCACCCAATTGTTCTAAAATACGAGGATGTCTCTTGCAAAGCAATGTTCATGCGTTTTACTTGCCCTACAGTTCACTGTGCTAAGTGCCTTTGGACAAGATTTTACTGGTGCGCAATTAGAGCACTTCGAGAAATCGATAAGACCACTTCTTATCGATAATTGCATCGCCTGCCATGGCCCTCAACGCCAAGAGGGAGAATTACGGTTAGATAGCCGCGAGGCAATACTCCGCGGAGGCGTTCGTGGGCCCGCTTATAATTCTGACGACCCGAAAAACAGCGTCATTTTGGAGGCAGTCCGCCATGCAAATGGGCTTAAAATGCCGCCGGAGAAAAAGCTAACCCCCAACCAAATCCGCGCTCTCGAACGCTGGATTACCCACGGAGCCGCGTGGTCCAAAACATTTACACTTCCCGCCGAACTTGATCCTACCAAACACTGGGCCTTCCAACCCATTCCTAGCCCCGCTCCACCAACAATTACAGGATTACCTGATTCGGTTCAACCAATCGACCGTTTCATAATTCGACGCCTTATGGATGCCGAACTCACAATGAACCCGCCGGCTGATCGTATTACATTAATGCGTCGGGCTTATCAGGACACCATTGGATTACCGCCGACTCCTGAACAAGCCGCAACATTTTTGAATGATGATTCTCCGTCAGCCTATGAAAGAATGGTTGATTCCTTATTAGCCAGTCCACAATTCGGGGTCCACTGGGCGCGAATGTGGATGGACATTGCACGGTATGCCGACAACAAAGGTTATATTTTCTACCTGAATAGAGAGTTCCAATGGGCCTACACTTACCGGGACTACCTAATTGAATCATTCAACGAAGACCGTTCTTTCAAACGAATGATTCTCGAACAATTAGCAGCTGATCAACTCGAGCTCGCAGATGATCAACGGCCCCTCCGCGCGATGGGTTTTGTTACGCTTGGTGATTATTTCGTGAACAATAAATACGACATGATCGACGATCGTATCGATGTAATCACACGTGGTTTGATGGGATTAACCGTCACATGTGCTCGTTGCCATGATCACAAATTTGACCCTATTCCCACTGCCGATTACTACAGTCTTTATGGGGTACTAAACAGTAGTCATGACCCCATCGTACCACCTCTCTACGCCACTCCACCTGACACTCCTGAATATCAGAACTTCTCTTCTGCACTGCGGGTAAAGCAACAAACTCTAGAAACCTTTCTTGAGACAACGATCACCAACCTGCGTGAAGACGGGCGTACAAGAATCTCAGAATATCTTCTGGCAGCCTATAGAGAGAGAAACAATCCGAATTCTGACGATTTTATGTTGCTCACCGATAAGGGCGCGTTGAATCCCCGCATGATACGCCGGTGGATCAATCACCTAAAGGAACAGCCCGATGCACCGACGTCTCCATGGTATATCTGGAATCAATATTCCAACATAGACCAAGACCAATTTGCTACTGAACAATTAGGTACGTTTAAGAGTCTCAGTGCGATCAAATCCGAACTTAACAGTTTTCTGGTTCCGCGGGTTTTAAACACACCTCCCAAAAATATGGAAGATTTGGCGCAGCGTTATCAGAACGCGTTATTGGAGGTAAAGGCCATATTAAATCAAGAGGGGCCCTTGTGTGATGATCCTGACATCCTCCAACTCGGATTTTCCCTCTATGGTGAAGCCGCCCCCGCTGACATCCCAGTAAACATAGGCTTTGATTTTCTTGACTTGTTTCCTGATCGTGCTACGCAGGCCGAGTTCAAGAAGCTGTTAGAAGATGTGGAGGGTTTCATCCGAAACGATCCCGCAGCACCTCCTCGAGCCTTGGTTTTACATGACAATAAAACCGCCACCGAACCATACGTCTTCATACGCGGGAATCCTAACAATCGCGGCAATTACGTCCAGCGGAAATTTCTGACCATACTGTCGCCTGATGACCGCCCTTTCGAGCATGGCAGCGGACGACTCGAATTGGCTCAACGCATCGCCAGTGACACGAATCCGCTAACCGCAAGGGTACTGGTCAACCGACTTTGGGCGAAAATATTTGGGCTGGGGATTGTCGCCACCACCAGCGACTTTGGCCTGCGAGGTACAAAACCATCGCACCCTATGCTTCTGGACTATTTAGCCAATCAATTCATCGAATCAGGTTGGTCGGTAAAAACCCTGATTCGACAAATGCTTTTGTCTCAGGCTTACCAGCAATCCTCAGCAGCAGAACACATACCAGACAGCGATCCGACCAACCTTCTATTATGGCGTTCTAACCGGAAGCGACTCACGTGGGAACAAACGCGTGATGCCTTATTGCAAGTCACAGGAGAAATGAATCTCGAGACGCATGGTCAAAGTTTTGATTTGAACAACGCCTGGTTGCCACGCAGGACTGTGTTTGGATATATCAATCGACTGGACATTCCGACGCTCCTAAGAACATTCGATTATCCAAGTCCGAATACGAGCAGTGGTTCCCGTTCTTCAACGACCATACCACAACAAGCACTGTGGTTCCTGAACAATGACTTCCTGCGGCAAGTCGTTACCCGCGTTCGTTCGAGACTGGATAAACATGAATTCGAAAAAGGGCAGCAACAAGTCTCATACCTCTATTCTTTATTCTACTCTCGAACGCCAGAACAATTCGAGTTAGAAACCGCATTGGAATTCCTTGCTAAATCAGAAGGACACGATCCCCTGTCCGATCTGATACAAGTGCTATTAATGTCCAACGAATTCGTCTTTGTGAATTAAACTTAGCCATGCATTCAAATCCAGATCCCATGTCCCTAGACCGAAGAACACTACTGAAAAAGGTTGGCCTGGGCCTCCCTGCGTTAGGCTTGGTCTCATTGATGGAAGAAGACGCCGCAGGTCAAGCTAAACAGCCTCCTCACTTCCAGGCCCGCGCAAAGCACGTCGTTCACCTTTTCATGAATGGTGGTCCAAGTCAGGTTGATACATTCGATCCTAAACCGGAACTAGCCAAATGGCATGGCAAGGACATCGGCAGCCTCTCTCTTCGCACTGAACGCCGCACGGGCGCCCCAATGCAAAGCCCGTTTCAATTTCGTCGGCATGGTGAAAGCGGAATCGCCGTTAGTGAACTATTCACTCAGACTGCACAACATATCGATGACATTGCGGTGATTCGTTCAATGTACGCTGAGGTTCCTAATCATGAACCGTCTCTCATGCTGATGAATTGCGGAGATACGCAATTACCCCGTCCAAGTATGGGTTCCTGGATCACCTACGGTCTCGGAAGTGAAAATAGAAATCTTCCCGGATTCATTGCGATGTGTCCCGGAGGCTACCCAATCGTTTCCACGAGAAACTGGCGTAGTTCGTTCCTACCAGGTGCCTATCAGGGCACCTATTTGAATACCCAACATTCCGACATCGACAAACTAATCGAGAACATCAAGAGTAAGGCGACTGGAACAACACAACAAGCAAGACAGCTTCAATTGTTCCGCCAGCTAAATCGACATCATCAACAAAAGCATTCCAACGCTCCGGAATTGGAGTCTCGAATCCGCTCATTTGAAATGGCGTTTCGAATGCAAACTGAAGCAGCAGAGGCCTTTGACCTGTCAAGGGAAACCAAAGGCACGTTAGAAATGTATGGCGATACTACGATTGGTCGTCAGTTGTTGTTGACTAGGCGATTAATCGAACGAGGGGTTCGTTTCATACAAGCCTGGAGTGGCGCCGGGCAACCTTGGGATAATCACAGTGGCTTAGAAGCCGAGCACCGAAAACTCGCGGGACAGTGGGATGGCCCGATCGCTGCCTTTATAAGCGACCTTAAGCAACGCGGACTTTTTGATGAAACCCTCATATTATGGGGTGGCGAATTCGGCCGTACACCAGTAGCAGAACTCCCAGCTTTAAATGGTCGCGATCACAATCATTACGGTTTTAGTGTTTGGCTTGCAGGTGGAGGTGTCCGAGGCGGTACCGTCCACGGCGCCACAGATGATCTTGGTTTTCGTGCTATTGAAAATCCAACTTCGGTACATGACCTACACGCCACAATTCTGCACCTACTTGGTTTGGATCATAAACGACTAACCTATAGGTTCGCAGGAAGGGATTTTCGCTTAACCGATGTGCATGGCGAAGTCATTCAATCAGTTTTAGGCTAAATATGTATTTCTCGCGTCGGCATATTCTCCGATTTGGTTAGTAAACAACCATATGGCTCTTGAGTGGTTATTAGCCATCCATTCGGAAACGGTATAGGATTTTATTTGTTTGTTTTACCCTTCCCTTAGCACGCCTCTTCCCAGTCCGTCATGCCAATATTTCATTTTTTCGCAATCGACCTGAACGCTCCGACTTCACTTGGAGTTCCACTTGGCGTATTGCTGCTATTTCTGTTCCTGATGCGTGCAATCCGTGAAAACACGAACGTTAAAGCCGGATCTAGTTACGCTTCATCGCAGATACATTACACTTCCGCCAACACCATGACCGTTAGAATGCGTGGAGAATTATCCGATGCCTATGTGTCCTTCCGTTTTTCTGAAGCAGAATTTAGGGGCAGCCAGTGTTATATAAATTACACCATCGAACTACACAAGGACGGGCCCTTCGTCCTCGTTGCTGGTAAGGTAGACAATCAAAAGGTAGATCGCGGCTATTACGGACTCCGAAATATTTCCGGCACGGCGGGCGAGGTTTTAAGTGGCACAATTACCTGTCGCTCATTCTACAGCGGAACCTGGGGAATCGGCGCATATCGTGATTCCAAAGACATCCACTTTTGTTAAACGGTTACTGCCGCAACGGTCTGTTCTTCCGCTAAACTAAGTTGCACTGAACACTCAACTAGACCAATGAGGCTCACTAAATGAATCCGCGTCGAAATTTCTTATCATCAACGGTCGCTGGCCTATTCGCCACAAATCTCACGAAGATTGCGTACAGTCAACCGACAATCCCCAAGGTCCGTGATCAATTTAAACTCGCCCAACGCAGTCGGCAGATCCGCGGCAATCGTTTAATCGTAAAAGAGCGTACTGCGACCTGGTTGGCAAGCGAAACAGCTATCATCGTTTGTGACATGTGGGCAGAGCATCCATGCAAGATCGCACAATATAGAGCAGATCGCATGGCATCACGAATGAACAAGGTTATTTCATGGGCCAGGGATCATGGTGCGGCGATCATCCATGCACCGAGTGGCGGCATGATGCACTATGAAGGTACTCCGTATAGGCGAAGAATGATTGATGCCCCGCAAAAAACACCCCCGGCTCCCATTCAAGGGTGGTGTTATCATAATCCCGACAAAGAGGGGAAATGGCCCATTGTAGACGATATTCGACGGGCTGAAGGCGCCGTTACTGGCTGTGATGATCCGACTCCGAAAGCACACAAAGATCATGATCGACATCAGAATTCAAAAATTCGAATTATTGGCTATGACGGCGTTAGCGATAACGGGCAGGAAATCTACAATTTCCTTGAACAAGAAGGTCGAGACAATATCGTCCTCATGGGAGTCCACACTAATATGTGTGTTCTAGGCCGACCTTTCGGTATTCGTCAGCAATGTTATCTTGGAAAGAATGTTGTCCTGTGTCGCGACCTGACCGACGCACTTTATGATCCACGAGATCCGCCCCACGTAAGTCACGCCCGGGGATTGGAGTTGGTTATTCAACACATCGAACAATATTGGTGCCCAACGATCCTCGGAAAAGACCTTCTGACCGCAAACACTTAACTGATCTCATTACACCTCGGCGTGCCGTAACGCCGCGAACGAACTACTTCTTTCCCCAATTAATCATTTTCCCGACAATAACGCCATGGAATTTACACGCCGAAACACTATCAAATCACTCGCTATAGGGACATTGGCAGGCTTTACTGCAGAGCAAACAGAGGCTGCTCGTTCCAATAACATCATCGAACTCGAACAAATTGAGCGGTGGGGGTTAACTCATGACCGAGTTTGGATCGGTGGTGAATTTTGGTCAAATCCAATGGAGGATTGGCGGGTCAATGACGGATGGGCACAATGTCAAACGACTGCCGAGCACCGTAGCCTCCACTCAGTAACTCGCCAAGTGACTGACATTACGCAGTCTTTCGCGATGAGTGTAGAGTTATCAAGATCAGCGATGATCAAGCAGGATGGCGGTGCCGGGTTTAAGCTAGGCGTCAAAAGTGATCTAAATGAGTATCGCTCGAATATGTTTGCGAGATCTGGGATCATTGCCGGAGTCGTTCGAGACGAGTTAGTATTAGCCGGCGCACGCGAGAAACTCAGTCGTGTTAACGAAAACGGTCACATCCGCCTAAGCATTATTGCCAGCCGCAAAGGTGATAACTATGTACTCCAGCTCTCGGCCTCTGATCCTGAGACAAATGAGCGTCTTGGAGACGTCCGTAAAGAAGTTCCTGCCCAATCATGTCTGGGCAACATATCCCTCGTTAGCCAATACACCGGTCCAAAACAGCGTTACAACATACCAGGCTATAAATTTAGAAATTGGCTCGCTGGCGGAAAAGCCCTTTGCCATGCACTAAATCAACGATTTGGGCCTATACTTTGGACAATGTACTCACTGAGTGATTCCCGTTCTAAAGACGGGTTTGTATTAAAACTCAGTACATTGACTGGCCCACTAGGCAAAGAAGATCACAAGGAGGTGGAGTTGCAAGTCCGATTGGACGACCAATGGACCACCATTGGTAAATCGACTCTACATGAGGACGCATGGACCGCAACTTTTCGGGTTCCTAATTGGGACGCGACTCGAGAAACGCCCTATAGAGTGTTATATGAACAAGAGTTTAAACACGGTGACAGTGAGCAGGACCAGTGGTCGGGTGTTATTCAGAAGAACCCTGAAGGCCAGCCACTTCGTTTAGCTGCTTTAACCTGTCAAAATGATTACGCCTACCCCTATGCACCGGTAGCTGAGAATGTGATCAAAATGAAACCGCACATGCTGTATTTCTCCGGTGACCAACTATATGAAGGTCATGGAGGCTATGGCATTATCCGTGAACCGGCACAGCCTGCGATCTTGAATTACCTACGCAAGTTTTATCAATTTGGTTGGGCATTTCGGAAAGCACTAAAGGACGCACCGACGATCTGCCTCCCCGATGACCACGATGTTTTCCAGGGGAACATATGGGGCGAGGGCGGTGCCGCCATGGCTGACATCTCTCAGGGCGCCTCCTCTAAAGGTGGTTATCGTGAACCTGCCCGTATGGTCAACACCGTGCATATTACCAATTGTGCCCACCATCCGGATTTCTACGACAAGACTCCAAGCAAACAGGACATCAGCGTTTATTACGGTGACATGGTTTACGGTGGAGTGAGTTTCGCGATTCTCGGAGACCGACAATTTAAGAGTGGTCCCGAAAGAGTGGAAACTGGTTCAGGCCGTGCAGACCATGTCCGGGATCCCGAGTTTGATACTTCCGTTCTGGACACCCCAGGCTTAATCCTACTTGGTAAACGACAGGAGGATTTCCTTCGTCATTGGAGCAAGGACTGGCGGGGGCACACAATGAAAGTATTACTCAGTCAAACTGTTTTTGCCGGCGTCGCTACGCATCATGGCGGATACGACGGGTATCTCAAGGCCGACCTCGATTCGGGTGGTTGGCCACAAACAGCACGCAACCGCGCCATTGACATCATTCGTGATTCAATGGCACTACATATTAATGGTGATCAACACCTGACCTCCTTAGTACAATACGGCGTAAAGCAACAACGTGACAGCAACTGGTCCTTTTGCACTCCCGCTATCGCTGCAGGATACCCTCGATGGTGGCGACCGGATGACCTGAATCAAGAAGTCGTTAACCGCCCCGAACATGGACTAGACAATACCGGTGAATACGTTGATGGCTTCGGAAATTATGCCTACGTATATGCCACGGGTAATCCGGAAGTTGGCACGAAACGACCTCGTTATGAGCGGGCCCATCAAAAGGCTAGTGGTTTTGGCTTTGTACTGATTGACACCAAAGCAAAGACCTATGAGATCCATGCTTACCGATTCAGTGTCGACCCACTGGACGACAATCCTGAAAACGAATTCCCTGGTTGGCCTGTAACTATCCATCAGGAAGAAAACCGAGGGAATAACAAGCTTGCTTAAGCGACTTCTGCGTCTCACTTGAATCTGGAGACATCTTCGTAAAGCTGAAAGCTAGAACGTTAGCCCATCAGTTGTTGAAGAGTCGAAAGCATAGCATTGATTGAATCTGGATTGGCTTCCTTCCAGTCACTGCTCGCCAATTCACGCCCTAAAACGATTGAGCCCAGATGCGCGAATTGCGTCCGCATGGTTGTTAGTACTTTTTGACCACCGCCACCGGAATGAGTTGACAAGGCAACTGGCAATCCGGTAAACATTTCCCTGAAGTCATCGCATTGAGTAGACAACCACGCGATCGCACTTCCCAGGACCGGAGGCACACCACCATTGTACTCAGCGGCACAAATCCAAAGCCCCTTAGCTTCGTCCATTAATTGATGTAGTACTTCGAAATCTTCTCCCGGGCCACCCTCGTGATTCCGCGAACTGTAAACCGGAATAGAAAGCTCTGTCAAATCTAGAACCTTGGCAGGAAGACCTAATTCTCCCGCAGCCGCTGATACTTTTTTTGCGAGAACTAGATTCTTTTGGTGACTCGCGGCGATGATTAGAAGCATTCAATTATCCTTGTTCGTTTACTTATTGCCTTGCTTACCAATTGTGCCGTTACCTGGACCGTGATTCAATCGGGGAATGATTAAAAGAGCGCGGTTTTTAACGGACTTTTGCACCATCGCTTGAGCGATACTAGTGCAGATTGCATTTCATTCAATTGATGTTTTCAAGTAAAATAAGTCGTAAGTCTTGTAGTTTCCCCAATAGGTATCATCATGGCAACAGACTCTCTACTTCAACGTCGCGCATTAATAAAATGTGGCGTTTTGGGTGGCATAGGGCTCACAATGTTCGACCATTTGTATCGAGCGGAACTAGCTAAGGCCAATACTGGCAGTTCACCAGACGCGACCAATTGCATCATGCTATATATGACAGGTGGGCCTGCTCAGCAAGAAACCTTCGACATGAAGCCCGACTGCGATGACCGGTTTCGTGGTGAATTCCTGCCAGCGTCAACCAATATAGCTGGAATCCAAATTTGCGAACATCTACCTAAGCTCGCTCAGGTTACGAATAAATATGCAATCATTCGATCAACTTGGCATGAAAGCAATACACATGGTGTTGGGGTTCATTACAACCTAACGGGACTCAAACATGCCCCTCGTCAACGGGGCGAACCACAAGTATCACGAGACGATCCGCCAAGCATCGGTGGAGCCCTGCGTCAATTACGAGGCGATCGAAATGGCCTACCTGCCGCCGTGCATCTGCCTGTTAGAATTGGTGACCAAAACAATTTCCGTTGGGGCGGACAACATGCAGGTTTTTTAGGCCAACAATACGACCCACTCACTTTAATTGAGGAATCCTGGAGTCCAGGGACGCTTCCACAGAGCTTCCTACCTCCGGATGGAGTAGGCGTCAATCGACTGCGTGACCGAGTGCAATTACTAAAGGGGGTCGAAAAAAGTAAGGCAGGGGCAGAATCGGGAGGAACCCCTGAACTTTATGCCAAAGCGCGTGAACGAGCACTGAGTATTCTATCGTCGGACTCTGTTTGGAAGGCATTTCTTATTGAAGAGGAGAAACCTCAGACACTAGAGCGATATGGAGACAATAAATTTGGGCGTAGTTGCCTAGTGGCCCGACGACTAGTGGAACGAGGAGTTTCTTTCGTGACTGTCCCCTGGATGTACCTACATTCGACTAAAAACTTTGATACTCATGCCAATCATTTCAAAGTCATGAAAGACCTTCTTCTTCCACCAATGGATCAGGCGATGTCGGCTCTCTTTGACGACCTCGAACAACGGGGCCTTTTCGACAATACACTGGTCGCTTGGACAGGCGAATTTGGTCGCACTCCGAAGATCAACGGCAATGCCGGCCGCGATCACTGGGGCAAGGTCTATAGCACCCTCCTTGCAGGGGCCGGAATTGCAGGAGGTCAAGTTTACGGTGCCACCGATTCAATCGGAGGGGAACCAACCGACAATCCGGTGTACGTCAGTGACTACATAGCAACGATTTACAAAGTGCTGGGATACGACACCAGTACGTTAGTACATGATCGGTTTGGACGGCCTCACCCCATCGTTCACGGGCAGCCCGTCAAGGAATTGTTCGGGTGACCTGTTCCTAACCGTTCGCTAATTGGAATGATAGGATGTGGACTCAAAACTCTTTCTTCCTTCTTAAATAACAAACAAAACTCACGATTTTCCAATGATTAATTTACGAATTCGCTTTAAATCCCTACTGTTGCTGGCCGTCGTTCTATGTTCATTGCCCTACCAATCTCTCGTTACAGCCGATGAGTTTTTCGAAAAGAAAGTACGTCCGCTCCTAGTAGCGAAGTGCTATCAATGTCACTCCGGTACAAAATCCGCCGGCGGTCTTTCCCTAGACTCCCGCCAAGGATGGGAGAAGGGAGGGGACTCCGGTCCGGCGATTAACCCTGGAGACCTTGAAAAGAGCTTGTTAATTCAAGCGATCAACTACCAGGGACTGGAAATGCCGCCTGCCGACAAAGGAGGACCGCTTACCAAGGATGAAATCGCAATTCTCACTAAATGGGTTGCGTCAGGAGCGCAGGACCCCCGCATTTCCGCAGAACAAATCGGAGGCATGTCAAAGGCACAGGCGGAGACATGGTGGTCCTACCAAGCTATACACAAGGCCTCAACCACCAAATCGTCTGATCAAATAGACGAGTTCGTCCGTGCTCAACTTGGTCAGGTCGGCCTCACTCCTTCAGCAACGGCGGACCGCAGGAATCTTATTCGACGTGCCACGTATGACCTAACTGGTCTTCCACCTCGTTATGATGATGTCGTAGATTTCGTCAACGATGCCTCGCAAGACGCATTTGGCAAAGTAATCGATCGCCTTCTCGACTCCCCACAATACGGCGAGCATTGGGGACGCCACTGGCTAGACGTGGTGCGTTACGCAGATACCGCAGGGGAAAATTCAGATCGTCCATTACCCCACATCTGGCGTTACCGAAACTGGGTAATTGAAGCACTCAATCAGGATATGCCCTTCGATCGCTTCGTCCAACAACAACTCTCCGGTGACCTTGCCCCACTCGATGACACCACCGCATCGAAAAGCAATGGCATTATTGCTACAGGCTATTTGGCGGTAGCCCGTCGTTATGGACACGACATCAATAAAGACGTGCATCTAATGTATGAAGACATCATCGACAATCTTGGTAAGTCAATGTTAGGCATGACACTTGGTTGTGCGCGTTGTCACGATCATAAATATGACCCAGTCTCAGCGGCCGACTATTACGCCCTTTATGGGATCTTTAGTAGCACACAATTCTCATTTCCAGGTTGTGAGCCTATTCCGCATCCAAGCGGTTTATACAACCTCATACCCGATGATATAGCGGCAACTCGTCAAGCGGAATATGACGCTGCCATGGCAAAGTACAAGGCCCAGCAACCCAATAGTCCGGAAGAAATCGCAAGGCTTAAAGCAGAATATGCAAAGCATTACGAAGTGATTGCGACCAAAAACATCGGAGAGGCTGGTAACGAGAAGCTCTCCCCGCATCTCGGAGAAAATGCAATCCGCAAATTACGCAAGGGGGAGATCATTCAAATCGCGGTCCTGCGTAACGGCAATTACGGCGCAGACACCACTCAAATCAAAATTGAATTCGAGAATATTGACGCACCCGAGAAGCGATGGTCATCAGACGAATTGATCACATTAATGGACTCTGACTCACCGTCAATCGAAATACGGGGGGCGACTTGGTCTTTTCTAGATGTTACAAACGGTCCGAAATTCCTAGTAGACAAACGTACTGATATCAGTGCAAATCCGGCATTGAGAGGATGGGCAACCGGCGACAACCCCTCCTACTTCTCCAACATTAGCGAGACCCCTGTTAGTGTCTGGACGACGCTTCCTCCGAAAGCATTATTTACTCATCCGGGCCCCAACGAGGATTCTGGCCTGTCCTGGGTATGCCCGGAGGACGGCAATTACAAAATCAGCGGATTTGTGAAAGACGCACACCCCATTCCCGGTGGTGACGGTGTTTCATTCCGTATTGAACACTTCAATGATCCGACATTGGGTCCACAGCTTATTGCGTTTAGTAAGAACAACGGAGATCTCGTGCCGCCAACCCAACCAGTTTTGCCGGTTGCATTTGCCGTAAGTGATGGCGATATTGCAGACGCCAAACTGCATGAACGCGGTGATCCTGAGCTTGAGGGAGAAATAATTTCCCGACGTTGGCTCGATGTCTTTGGCGGTAGTAAGCTAGTGAATCCCGAGACAAGCGGCCGTCAGGAATTATCGGGCTGGATAACGTCACATCCGCTTTTCACTCGGACCATTGCCAATAGAATTTGGCAATGGCATTTCGGGATGGGAATCGTTACCACTCCAAACGACCTCGGTTCACGAGGCGCGCCGCCAAGCCATCCTCAGCTTCTAGAGTTTTTGTGCCAGCAACTGATTGCGCACGATTATCAACTAAAGCCGATCCATCGTTTAATCATGCTTAGTGAGACATATCAGCAGGATTCCCTCGCGAGCGAGAAATCTCGCAACGTGGATCCTGGAAACCAACTCCTCAGTTATTATTCCCCTCGCCGTCTAACAGCCGAGGAAATTAGGGATTCGCTTCTAGCGGTGAGTGGCCAACTCGACACATCACCAGGGCAAGCACATCCATTTCCCGCCGAGACGACTTGGACCTTCAGTCAGCACGCTCCCTTTAATGCCGTTTACGCGACAACGAAGCGGAGTGTCTACATGATGGTCCAACGCCAACGTCGACACCCTTTCCTTGCACTATTCGATGGCCCTGATCCAAACACCAGCACAGCCGTTCGAAACCAAACTACGGTTCCCTCACAGGCACTCTACTTCCTCAATGACGAGTTTTTCCACCACGCTTCCGTCAAAACCGCGGATCGGCTTTTAGTGACAGAGGAGTCTCAGACGATTGCAGATGAACTGTATCAGCGACTTTACCAAAGAGTACCTACAGAAAAAGAATCCGAATTGACCTATCAGTTTTACGATAACTACCCCGGAAGCCCTAAAGATAAATGGGCTGCCTTCACTCGGGCATTGTTAGCGAGTAACGAATTTTTATATGTTGATTAAAGACTCTATCCCTTTGCTCTTTTGCTTCCTTTCACGACCTCCACGCTCAGCAATTACCGTCACGAGTATCCAATGAAACAATTTAACCGCCGACAAATCCTTCGATCTTCCATCGCTGGGTCAATGTTATTGCCCGGTCTTACTGAATGTCTTGCTATCGATGAGCAAAGTCAAGGAGCGACTCAAAAAACCCACTTTCCGGCGAAAGCTAAGAATGTCATCTTCTTGTTCATGACCGGAGGAGTCTCTCATGTGGACACATTCGACCCGAAGCCTGCATTGCATCGTGATCACGGCAAGGAGATCAAGGCCGATCATCCCGAAATTAAGGATCGTCCTGGCTATGAGAAAATCTATCTAAAACGCCCGCAATGGGAGTTTTCACCATACGGTGAATCCGGAATCGAAGTAAGTACTCTATTTCCACATGTAGCGACTTGTGTTGATGACATTGCCATGATTCGGTCTATGCATACTTCACACTCTAATCATTACAACGCCACTCTCGGAATGCACACTGGGTCATTCGCATTCTCTAGGCCGAGCATCGGCTCCTGGGTGACTTACGGGATGGGGACAGTCAATCAGAACTTGCCAGGATTTATCGTAATTGCCCCTCGGCAAACCTATGCAGGTACACAGGTGTACTCCAACGACTTTTTACCTGCCATCAATCAGGGAACACTCGTGGTCCCTGGCGCTGAACCCATTGCGAATGTTAGCCCACGCCTACCTAAAGACAGGCAACGCCTCGAACTTGATGCACTACAGGCTCTAAATTCCTTGCATTTAGACAAACGCAGTAACAAGGAAGCATTGCAAACTCGCATGAAAAGCTTTGCCACCGCCTATGGCATGCAGAGCGCCGTGCCTGAAGCATTCGACTTTAGTAAAGAAACCGAGTCCACGTTAAATAGTTATGCTATCCAACCAAATTCAACCGCAGGATTTGGTTGGCAGTGCCTTGCTGCACGTCGTCTGGTCGAACGTGGCGTCCGATTTGTCGAGTTAATCGACACGGGTTCTTCGGGCAATTGGGACGCTCACGGTGACATGATGTCTCACGTCGGTTTGGCCAAAAACGTAGACCAACCCATTGCCGCCTTACTCAAAGATCTTAAACAACGTGGCATGCTCGAAGACACACTTGTGGTATGGACAACCGAATTCGGTCGAACCCCTTTCAATAACACTGCCGACGCAAAAGGGCGAGAACACCACCCTTGGGCATTTACCTCCTGGCTTGCCGGTGCTGGTGTCAAAAAAGGTATCGTGCACGGTGCTACGGACGAGCATGGCTTACGTGCTTCAGAAGACACCGTCCATGTGCATGACTTCCATGCTACGATTCTTCATCTATTAGGTTTTGATCACGAGAAACTTACCTATCGCCACGCCGGTCGTGACTATCGTCTGACCGACGTTGAGGGTACGGTCGTCCAAAACGTCCTCGCCTAATAACATAGAAAGCCTGATATGCCTCGCTTCTACCATACAGTCATAGTCCTGTTGCTTGCCGGTAGCACACTCGGTGCCGCGGACTGGCAAAAACACATAATTACCCAGCAAGGCCACTGCAACACAGCGGTAGCCTTAGATGCAAATGGAGACGACTTTCTCGATGTCATTGCCAGTTTTAACGGCGGAGTAAGCCTCTTTTTGGCTCCAGACTGGAAACGTGAGATCATTCTTCATCGATTCGAAGGTGGTAACGGTAGTTGTATCCACAGTGAGGTTATTGACGTCGATGGAGACGGCGATTTGGACTGGGCCGGTACACTCGCTAATAGCCATCCGTTTTGGATGGAAAACCCTGGTCCCAATTCCATCCAAAAAGGAGCATGGACACCACGACTCATTGACCCGGATATCACCGGAATCCATTGCATACTCAAATCCGACATCAACAACGATGGGAAACCTGAACTAATTATTAATAACTTCGAACCCGAAAAAGGCATCGGTGATTCCATGGCCTGGTTCAGTATTCCTAAAAACCCTTTACGCGCTAAACAATGGCATCGACACGTCTTCGCCGATGGCAATGCTCGTGGGGGTAGCCACTACATGGGCGCCGGTGATATTGACGGGGATGGGTGGAAAGAAATAGCGGTGGGCGCAAAAGGGAAACCATTTGTCGATGGAAATTGGTTTGCCTATTGGAAAAATCCCGGAAAGGATGGGGTGAAGGGAGCGTGGAAGAAGGTGTTGATCGCGCAGAACCAAACTGCCGCGACAAATATTCGCCCCGCTGATGTCAACGGCGACGGTAAGGTCGACTGGCTTGCAACCAGAGGGCATGGAGTAGGGGTCATCTGGTTTGAGAACCCTTCCTGGAAAATCCATGACATCGATACAACCATCCGCCAACCACACAGCCTTTCGGTCACGGACTTCAATCAGGACGGCCATATTGACGCCGCCTCCTGTGGTTATGAAAGTAAGCGGGTGATGCTTTATCTAAATCGGGGGGATGGAACGTTTTCGCTCAATACGCTGGATGATAACCAGGAAAGTTATGACCTACGCCATGTCGACATGGATGGAGACGGAGACATGGACATCTTAAATGCGGGTAGAGGGTCGCAAAATGTTGTGTGGTACGAAAATCCCCTTCGCTAAACTCTATACGAGCCAACTTGGATGTATCCACGTTCGCTATATATTTTTAACTCTTTGCTGTTTTCCGCAACTCGGAATTCCATTATTGACGGCGCAATCCGATTTTGATTTCTATCAAAAACCCATTCAATACCAGACAGCTAAAGCTGACAACGCAATCACTCGCCTCAAACAGGCTCTGGAAGATGGGGATGTCAAACTGGACTTTCATCCAACCCGCGGATACCTGGATTCAATTTTGTCCGCCCTGCAGATTCCGGTAAATTCGCAGGCGCTTGTCTATTCCAAGACGAGTCTTCAACTGAGGCCTATCAATCCGACCACGCCACGGGCTCTCTATTTCAATGATTCGGTCTACGTTGGCTGGGTACCGGGAGGCGATCGCCTTGAATTCATCGCTTCGGATCCAACATTGGGGTCTGTGTTCTATTCACTTCCGCAAACGAGAACTTCGGCCCGTCTGGTTAGAGACAAAGGGGAATGTCTGCAATGCCACGCGAATCGCAGAACACACGAGGTGCCAGGCCCACTGGTTCGTAGCCTATACACCAGTGCAAGCGGGCAACCAGTTTACAATTTCGGCAATTTCCTTTCTGATCATTCTTCGCCATTACATGAGCGTTGGGGAGGATACTATGTAACCGGAACTCACGGCAAAATGCTTCACATGGGCAATATGTTTGTTAGTCGAGACGACGACGTCGATAACATTGATTTCTCTCAAGGCGCCAATCGACTCAGCTTACCTCGAAACGTGAATGAGAAACTCTATCCCACGAAGACCAGTGATGTCGTCGCACTCATGGTACTCGAACACCAAACACAGATGCAGAATTTACTGAGTAAAGCAATTTATGAAGAACGCCGCGCAGAACATTATGATGCCGTTTTTGGCCTCGACCAAAATGGCGGTAGCGATTTTACAAAGCGGAGGATCCAGCGAGTCGTAACGGAGCTTGTAGATTATTTATTCTTCGTGGACGAATTCGAGCTTACCTCACCCATCACAGGCACAAGCATGTTCGCCCGTGATTTCAGCAAACGATCACCTCAAACGAAAAGTGGCCAAAGTCTTTATCAATTTGACTTAAACACTCGAATGTTCAAACACCCGTTAAGCTACATGGTCTATACGGATGCGTTTAAAGCCCTTGGGCCAAAAACCACAGCCGCATTGCACCGTCAAATAAACCAAATCTTGACTGCTTCTATCAGCACGACAAATAAGGCTCGTTTTAATCACCTCACGCCAGAAATTAGAGCATCGATAAGACAGATTCTGATCGAAACCCACCCTGAACTCGGGAAACTCTTTTCCAATTAGAAATTAACGCTTACCTATCCCGTGCGACCTTATAGACAAGTGGTAACTCAATAACCAAGCCCGCGACCTTGCGACCCCCATTCTGTTGAGTGAGCGCGCTGACGTGGCACTTCTGGCAACTCGCGAAAAGTGTAATCGAACGGCCACTGATAAATCGTTCGTCCGAAATCCGTTCAAATCGAGTCAGGTTTGATTTTAGATGCTTGGCAATTGCTTTACTTAATTCGTCCTTGGGCTCGTGGTCCGGATGCATTGCCGGAGTATTGACTGCGATCCAACGGCTTTTCGTACCATGGTCATAATCTACACGCCGAAATACTTCTTCCATGACTTTCGATGGAACCGGAGCCCGTTCATTCCCATCGAAGTATCTTCGATGCATATTCTGAAGGGTCGATAAATAGACAGATTCAAGCAATTTGACTCTTGCACGCGCTTCATCGACCGTAATTCGTTTCAATTCAGGTTCGCTGGCAAGGCACGCGCCGATATAGATAAAACTGAAAAAGCCGAAAATACTAAAACCGCGGACCATCGATTAACCTGTTTTCATAACAACACAGAGCCCATATTTCCTTTGCAAACCCTTTCGGCTTGCCTAACGAGCAAAAGTAATTCATCTCCTTACGTAGTTTACTTATTATAACGAGACTACCTAAGAGCATGCGACTGCCCTCAAATCGATTAACAATTAGCATTTCCAATCAGGCTGTTGCATAATAGAACCATCAGAAATATTTTGACCGCAGTATCACGGAGTCTAAGCGATGAATCCTAAAACCTTCTTTTCCATACCGCTACTCTTGTTACTATCGACTGTCGTGCACAGTGAAGATTGGCCTCAATTCCGAGGACCAAATTCAACGGGCGTCTATTCATCTAAACACGAATTACCAACCACTTTCTCAGATACAGAAAACGTTAAGTGGGCCGCAACGCTGGGTGATGGGATCGGTTGCCCAGTCGTTGCCAACGGTAAGGTGTTTGTCGCTTCGATGATCGACGAACAGCATGTCGGACTACATGCCTTTGACTCTGCAACCGGCAAAACGCTTTGGACGAGACAATGGCATACACCGAACTTGATACCTGTTCATAAAACCAATAGTCAATGCGCCACGACACCAGCTGCAGATTCCGAACGCGTCTATTTCTATTTTAGTACCCTGGGACTCATGGCCTTGGATGCCGACACTGGGGAGGATGAATGGAAATACGAGATGCCCACTCCGTTTTTCGTGTTTCGCTGGGGGCCAGCAATGTCCCCAACTCTCTATAAGGACAAAGTCATATTCCTACAGGATGACGATCTTAACCCCGCCATTGTCGCACTAGACAAGGCTACCGGGAAAGTTGCATGGCGAGACGACCGTAGTGATCAGGCTGTCAATTATTCTCATCCTGTAATCTGCGAAACTCCTGATGGAGATAATCTTGTCGTTGCAGGCACTGGTATGTTAATTGGCTACAATCCCGACACGGGTGAACGGAAATGGTTTGCCCGCGTTCTATTGCGGAATATCAAGACGACTCCCGTAGTCGACAATGGT
>Ga0066378_10000086_pt1 | contig 37546 bp, 37 predicted proteins | sample Knorr_S23_td_DCM_FD_70947 | JGI IMG/M metagenome (GOLD analysis project Ga0066378, IMG submission 70947) | Marine microbial communities from Southern Atlantic Ocean transect - Knorr_S23_td_DCM_ad_71m_LV_A | ecosystem: Environmental > Aquatic > Marine > Oceanic | place: Southern Atlantic ocean...
AGCAGTGCTAGACATTTCTGGGATGTCGAAAATTTTCAGTGTTGATGGGGTGGTACGTGCAGAGGCCGGTGCGACGCTGCGTGCAATCGAGTTCGAAGCAAGAAAAGCCGGTTGGGAGCTGAGATGTATGCCGTCAACGTGGGCTATAAGTTCAATTGGAGGATTTTTTTGTGGAGGTTCTGGCGGAATTGGCTCGATTTTACATGGCGGTATCTCCTCAGGCGACAACGTGAAGTCTGTTACGATTATGACGATGGAGTCAGAGCCGAAGTTTATTAAATTCGAGGAGAATCATGCGATAAAGGCCCTGCATACCTACGGTACAACGGGGATTATGGTCGAGGTTGAAATGCGACTCGGAAAGGCCTTCAATTGGGAACAATTGATTTTCGTCCATGACAACTGGCAAGAGCTTCTGGATTGGACATACTCGGTAGCGACTGACGATAAGATCGTCAAAAGATTAGTCACAGTTTTCGAAGCTGAGATTTGCAGCTACTTCAAACCATTGAAAAAATTCCTGCCCGATGGCAAAATGGCTACTTTCTTGATGGTTGATGATCCTGCCGTTGAAGCTCTTTTAGAATCCGCCAAAGATGCCAGCATAACACACGTATATTCTCGTCCTTTTGGCAATCCTCCTAAGCCACCCTTCATCACGGACTATACATGGAATCACACAACTCTTTGGGCTATTAAAGCGAATCCCAATATCACTTATTTACAGTGCGGCTTTGGGGAAAATTTCAGCGAGAAATTAGATAAACTTAAAAATAAGTACGGAGATGAATTTTTGCTACACCTCGAATTGACATTGGGAAACGCAAAGTTCGAATCGGGTAAACCTGGAGTAACAGTTGGCGGCATTCCGCTAATTAAATTCACAACAGAAGAAAGGTTGAACGAAATAATCGATTTCTGCAAATCGATCGGCGTAGGAATCGCCAACCCTCACACCTACAAATTGGAAGAAGGTGGGGTCCACCCTGACATAAAGGAGAAAAGGGCTCTGAAGGCGGCAGTTGACCCTAAGGCTCTATTGAATCCAGGCAAAATGGTCAGTTATCATAAAAATCCCTTCGAAGCTCAACTTGGTTAGAAAAACAAAAAAAGTGTGTCAATGCAACCGCAATTCCGCGTTCGCGAAATAGCGAAGTATTCGAAATTGAAGCTACGACTGATTTTTCTTCAGCCAGTGAAACAAGTTTTTATTTTTCAAGCTAAGCGTGTCAAAAAAACGGAATCTCGTGAGGCTTACCATCTAAAGATAGACAATCACAAGGATTGTGGAGCCGGCTCAATAGCTTTTTCCTACTATCGTTCCAAAAAGCTTCCAAGCGAATGGCTCAAATTACCCCCTCTTGCGTGTTAATTTCACCTGACCCAGATACTCCATTGGTTAAGATCGAAAACGCTAGTAAGCGTTTCGGGGATACAACCGTGCTCGATAGGATTAATTTTTCTGCGAAAAAAGGAGACTTCGTCAGTCTAGTTGGACCCAGTGGATGCGGGAAATCCACCTTTTTAAAACTAATTGCTGGTCTTCACCTAGCCAGTGAAGGATCTGTGACCATCGATGGTGTGGACCCCAAAAACGCCCGTGAAGAGATGGCGTTCATATTTCAGGACGCAAATCTTCTGCCTTGGAGAAGAGTCCTCTCGAACGTCGAACTTCCCTCTCAACTCCGTGGAGAATCTAAAAGCAAAAGGAAAGAGACTGCTCGTAAAGTGCTTGAACTTGTTGGTCTATCTCATGCACTACGTCATTTTCCTTGGCAGCTTTCTGGAGGCATGAAAATGCGGGTTTCTATTGCGAGGGCTCTCACTCTGTCGCCGAAGCTACTTTTATTGGACGAGCCTTTCGGAGCTCTTGATGAAATGACTCGTGATAGATTAAACGAGGATTTGCTTCGGATCAAAGCTCGAGATGGATGGACAGCGTTTTTTGTTACTCACTCCGCAGCGGAGGCAGTATTTCTCTCAAACCAAATTATTGTTCTATCTGCTAAACCAGGCAGAATTGCGGAGGTGATAAATGTAAAACTGCCCACTTTTCGTGATGCAGATTTACGAGAAACACCGGAATATCTTAGGCAGGTTGCCATTGTCTCTCGATCGATTCGAAACGCTCATTAAAGTCTTTATTCGATGAACAAGCTAAAAGCGATCTTTCTACCGTTTTTTTCAGGAGTACTTCTGCTTGGTATTTGGTATTCGGTCGCATTTGTTTACGCGAAAAACGAGGGTTACGAAGTTCAGCGAATCGTTATTCCTTTTCCCCATCAAATAGTTGCAGCTTTATGGGATGAGCGTGCAATATTGTGGATTGCCACTCGCCAAACCGCATTAGCAGCTTTAGTTGGCTTCATCGCCGCTGTCACTTTTGGCTACGTATTATCGATGTTGCTGGCATCAGCTGTATGGGTAAAACGGTCGCTTTACCCTTGGATTTTAGTGCTACAAATGACTCCCGTGGTGGTCCTTGCACCCATATTTGTTTTGTGGATTGGACAAGGCCTTCCGAGTATAACAGCTATTACTTTCATGATTGGTTTTTTTCCTGTCGTCGCGAACACTACTATGGGTTTGATATCAACGGACCGTAATTTAATAGAACTTTTCGAGATGAGCAACGCTAGCAAAATTCAGGAAATAGCTTATCTCAGGGTTCCGTATGCGATGCCCTATTTTTTAACTGGCATGAAAATAGCAGGTACCTTAGCCCCGATTGGAGCAATAGCAGGCGACCTTTTTGCGGGAAGCTCGCAAGGAGGTGTAGGAGGTATTGGTTTTATGGTGATTTTGTACAATTCTCAAGTCAAGGTTCCAGAGCTGTTTGCTACAGCGTTTGTAGCCTGCTTCTTAGGGTTCATTTTTGTTGGCTGCGTCAATTGGCTCCATTGGATTCTCCTGAAGAATTGGCATGAGTCAGTCAGAGCGACAGACATCGAATAAAGATTTCAACAATCCAATTTTAGAGATTAATCCTGTATGAGAGAGAACGCTGTATTCACTAATCTGCTCCTAATCGGAACTTTTATATTTGCTGGTTGCGCTCCGACTGAGCAAGTCTCTTCGACAAATGGGCTTGTTAAGGTTACCTTGCAAACCGATTGGTATGCCCAAGCGGAGCATGGTGGATTCTATCAAGCTTTTGCGGAGGGCTATTACGAAGATTTCGGACTCGATGTAACTATTTTGCCTGGTGGACCCAACACTATGGCTGCTCAAAAGACAGCTACAGGGAAAGTTGAATTCGCGATTGGAAGAGCGGATGACGTGGTGCTCCAAGCATCTAACGGCGTTCCAATTCTAATCGTGGGGGCGTTTATGCAACACGATCCGCAGGCGATTCTCGTGCACGAAGAAAGTAGTGTGAACAATTTTGAGGACTTGGACGGTCGCTCTGTTATGACAACGCCTGGAGCTGCTATGATCAAGTATTTGGAAAAACGTTTTGATATCACAATCGAAACAACGCCTGTTGACTATGGAATGAGCCGTTTTCTTGCTGATAAGGAGTTCATTCAGCAGTGCTTTATTACCAGTGAGCCATACTATATCAGGAAGGAGGGAGCGAATCCCAAGACATTGCTAATCGCGGATAGTGGATACGATCCCTATCGAGTGATGTATACTAGCAAAACCTTTGCCCTGAAGAACACTGACGTAGTCAAAGCTTTCGTAGAGGCCTCGGTAAAAGGTTGGAAAAGCTATATCTCTGGACCAAGAGATAAAGCAAATGAAATGATAGCGAAAGGAAATCCCAAAATGACAGAGGAATTTTTGAGCTATTCGCTAAACGCCATGATTGAAAACCAGCTAATATCAGGATATCAGGATGAGGATCAAACAGGATTAATTGATTCCGACCGTATGCAGAAACTAATAGATGACCTCTTTAATTTGGGTGTCATCGAAAAAAAAATTCTTTCGAGAGATTTAGCACCAATTTCTTTCCTACCTGAATATTTGCGAGAGATGAGCGGAAAGAAATGATGCACCAGTTCGTTTGAAGCCTCAGTTGTAACCGACCACTCGTGCCTCTTTGACGCTATTTAACGATCGGGGAAAAGGGTGCCTCCGCCATGAATTGTTCAAAAAGAACGCGGCTGGAGCTCAAAATTGAGCCAACATACCGAGGGAAGGACAAAACCAGATGTGGCATGGCTGATGCTGTGAGGAGTGTGATTCTTACACACAACAACTAACAACAATACAGCCACACCACAATGGAAAGTTCAATAAACAGGGTCAGTTTGTCAACCCTCCTCGCTTTGATCGTCAGCGTTGCGAATCTTCAGGGACAAGATTCGGGGATACCAGAATTAGAAAGTTTTATAGCTGATGAAAGTGCATCCGCACTCTTAAACACTGTAATGCCTACTGAGCGCGAAATCTCAGGCCTATTCTCTGATGCAAAGAGCATACTGGAAATACCCAGATCCATCACACTCTTGTCGCCAGAAATCCTGGATCAACTAAACATTAAAGGTCTGCGGGACCTCGAAAAGGTAGGTGCAGGTACTCAGGCCTTCAATTATTATGGGGTGCCAGGATCACCAACTATAAGAGGTGCTAGAGGCGGAACATATTTGAATGGAATGCTGAGAGCGTACAATCGGAATGAGATGCCACTCTCTTTCGGCTCCCTAGAAGCGATTGAGATTGTCAAGGGTCCTGCTCCTGCGGACTTCTCGCCGACATTGATAGGAGGATTTGTTAATCTGATCCCTAAGACTCCGTTTTTTGATGAGGAAAAAGGCTCAATCGAGCTCCAATTAGACAATTGGGGAAGAAAGACTTCAACTGCCGACTTAGGGGCACCATTTTTAATATCGGGAGAGATCCCAGCCGCCTACCGAATATCAATAACCTCGCAGGATGGAGAAAGCTACTATGACGATCTGAGCAATGATTACACGTCTGTTTACGGATCTATAAAATTTCGTCCAAAAAAAGGTGTATCCGTTTTTATGGGAGGTGAATATTTTGACTATAAGTCGAATGAAAATCCTGGATGGAATCGCCCCACGCAGCAACTAGTTGACACAGGGGCCTATGTTATTGGCGAGCCTCAAGACATTACTAGCGGTATTTGGAGAGGAACTGCTGCACGGCGCGAAATCTCCGCTGATCCTAGACTTGCGCTCGAACGCTCGGTAGCGGAAGAGCTCGTTCCAAAATTTGGAAACCTAGAGGATATGGAATTTATCACGGATTCAGATGGCGTGGAGAAATACGTATACACATCCGACTATTTCGCTAACGGGGGCAGTGCGGTAACAAGACAGTTAGAGGGTAACGTCGTACTTACAGACCCAAGCGACTTTGCGGACTCAACGGACACGGTCTTATTCGCTGACATTGTAATGGACTCTAATCCAGAGAGAACGGTAACTATAAAGGGAATCGCTGAATTTCTAGAAACTGAGAAAAGTTCATCTTACGGATACGCATTCGCTTCCGAGCAAACGCTGTTCGGGGCTAAAATGTATGTTACAGAGCGTGGCTTAATCCCTAATACTTCCTTTAGTTACGGAGTTGGGACCCGCTTTCATGACGCTACTCAGCTGCAGGACTATTGGGATGAGCCCTTCAGTCGCAGAGATATAACTGAGGATGAGATAAGTGCTAACACAATTCTTCTCTCCGGAGCCCAATTCCCAATAGGGGGCAACAATCAGTGGGGGCTCTTTGGCGTGGGTGGAAATTCCGAATCGGAATTGATGCAATTATCCACGTTTATTAACGGTCAATCCAAGTTCATGGATGATAAATTAAGCTTTCTTGGTTCGGCTCGTTTCGAATACGCGGACTTTGATGTCAAAGTTCCCAGCGAAGTTGATGGTTTAAGTGCAGAAACAAGGTCCAATTATGCGAATAACGGCTCGGCTAACACAGAATACCTTAATTGGAACCTGGGTTTTAATTACGAAGTGGCCGAAGGAACCTACGTTTATGGAAATTATCAAGATGGAACCTCTATGGATCCAAGCCAGGGTGGTGCGCTTGTTGGCGAAGCTAATTTTGCTGAGAATGAAATGTCTGAGGCAGGGATCAAATCGAGTATTATCGATGGGAGCCTCTTTGCTTCGATAGCATTTTATAATTGGGAGCAGAGTGCTTTTAACGGAAGGGCTGGGTCCAGTGAGCCACTAGAGGGGGAAGGAGTTGAGCTTGAAGCGACTTGGATCGTATCGGATTCTCTAAAGTTTATTGGATCGTTTACCTCGCAAGAAGTAGTTCGAAAAACGCCTTTGGGATTTCGCACCATTCCCTTTTCTGAGCAAGATTGGGCTATGTACGGGGGTGAACTGAACGACCCTTTTGGTAATGCGGGATTCGACGGTCGTGACCGCTACGACAGAAACTTTGGGACCCCTCCAGCCAATCCCAACCTCGTTTTCCCTGGCCCTCCAGAGGAAATAATAAAGCTATTTGGAATATATGATTTCCAGAACGGATTCGAAATGTCAGGTGGCGTAAGATCTCAAGAAGAATTCTTTTTGGATTTTGACCGGCAAATCGTACTGCCAGACGCACTTATTTGGAGTTTAGGTGCCAAATACTCAACGAACACCTGGGACGTGGGACTAATGGTTGAAAATATCACAGACGAAGAATATTTCATAGGAGCCGCTCCAATTTTCGCAGCAAATACGCTTGTAACGAAAGCACCTGAACAGACATTTGTTTTCACGTTTAGGTATAAATTCTAAGTTTACAAAAGGCTTGTTGCTTTAGAGCACAACAAGAGAGCACTTCGATTTACAGAAGTGCTCTTTTGTTTTTAATCAAGAGCCACTCCATGGTAAGATCAACGTATTCGGCGATGAGATGGGCTAGCTCATTCTCAACAAAGCTGACTAAGTGAGGTCCGTCGCCACCGGAAAAGTAAAATTATTCTGAGCGGTAACAACATAAGGCGTAAATCATTCCACGTCTTTTTTCCCGGGTAGGCACAGGTCGACTTTTCAAACAATCGGAATCCGGCTAAACTAAATGAGAGAAGGCCGTCTTTGTCGTCATCAATGCGTTCCTCTACAGCAGGGGAGTGTCTTTAGCGTCCCGTATCTGTGCTGAACGATCTTATTTGATTCCTTGCGGGCTGCTCGTTGACTTTTGTTTTTACGGCTCCCTCGGCGCGTGCAATCTTTAATGCTATTCGAATTTACCGAGATTTCCCTTCTCTCGGGTTGGCCAGTTGCTGTAGCCTCGATGAGTGGCTGACGGAAATCCTTATTTTTTGTAGAAACCGTTGAGCGTTTCGAGAAGAAGGAATTGCCGGTAGTTCAGATTGTTGAAGGCAACGCCATCGATGCTGATCGAGAAGCGTTGCCTCGTCTCCGCTTTCTGAAGGGGGCGGAAATCGAAGTTTCTTGTATAGGGAATTTTGGATAGGATGTAGAGCATCGATTTCAAACGCGTTTCGAGTTTGTTGTTCGAATTGATCACAGCCCATGGGCTTTTGGGGGATGATGTCTTATTGAACATTTGCTCTTTGTATTTAGTGAACACGTCCCAATACCGTCTGGCTTGCTTGTCGTTTTCCGAGTACTTCCAGTATTTGAGTGGATCGACCTGACGTTCCTTGAAGCGAAACAGCTGCGTTTGCTTCGAGACGGAAAGGTAGAGCTTCACGAGGATTAGCCCCTCCTTGATATGAGCCTCCTCCCATTCGAGAACTTTGCTCATGAAGTAGCGGTACTGCGATTTTTTGCAATACCCCATCGTGGGCTCAATCAGTGCTCGATTATACCAGGAGCGATCGAAAAACGTGATTTCCCCTTCTTTGGGAAAGTACCTTTCGTAGCGGCGAAACCAGTTTTTGGACTCCTTAGGGGTTGGTATCCCAAGTTCAACTACATTAAAGTGCTTAGGCATCAAGTATTCAGTAAACCGCTTTATTGATCCGCCTTTTCCCGCGGCGTCCCGGCCTTCGAAAACTATAGCCACGCGTTTGTCGTTATTAATTACCCAGTGCTGCAATTTGAGAAGCTCGATCTGTAGGCGCTTTTTCTCCTTTTGGTAAGTCGCGAAGTCAACATTGTCGTAGAAATCGAAGAATTTGCTGCGTACGAAGTCGTTTGATTTCATCGTTTAGCGATTTCGGTTGGGCCTGTCATAAGCTGAGGGTCCATTGACTGAGAGCGAAATCAAGGATAAGCGGGACCTGCAAGGCGACATTTCTTGCGAATTTCTTGTTAAGCGGGTGTCCATCTTGCGTAAAGTCCGCAGGGAAGCGTGTTTCGGCTGTTAGATATGGGTAACCCAATTTCTCCGCTCGTAACGGAGCCCGGCAGCCCGTCAAGAGTGTCCCCCAGGAGATTTCCTACGACTGTTGCGGATATCCCCGTTGAGTAGGCATTGACTAGAAAGAAGAGCGGCTGGGGGCTCAGTAGCTTGCGACACTTTTGCAACAAACCCCAAAGGTCGTTTTCGAATTGCCAGATCTCCCCTTTCTTCCCGCGACCGTAGGATGGGGGATCCATAATGATCGCGTCATACTGATTCCCTCGTCGAAGTTCGCGTTCGACGAATTTCAAGCAGTCTTCCACAATGTAGCGAATAGGAGCCGTTTGCAGCCCGCTTAAGGCCGCGTTTTCCCGAGCCCAAGCCACCATTCCTTTGGCTGCATCGACATGGCAGACCCTAGCCCCCGTTTGGGCGGCGGCTATGGTTGCTCCTCCGGTATAAGCGAATAGGTTGAGAATGTTGGGGGTCCGTTTGCTGCGGTCGATGATGGAGCTAAACCAATCCCAATTGACTGCTTGTTCTGGAAAGAGTCCGGTATGTTTGAAATCGGTTGGCCGAATCTTGAATTGGGATTGGCGATAGTGAATGACCCAGGATTCCGGTATTTTCCGGCGAAACTCCCAGCGCCCGCCTCCTTTGTTGCTGCGTTGGTAATAAGCGTCGTACTCGCTCCAATCCCCGGATTTAAGGGGCCAAATTATCTGAGGGTCTGGTCGGACAAGTATGATGTCGTCCCACCTTTCTTTCTTCATTCCGTCCCCGCATTCGAGGATCTCGTAGTCTTGCCATTTATCAGCGAGAATCATCTCCATCCTTCCTAATGGTTTGCCGTGTTCCGTTCATTGAATTTTCGATAAGTCAACGGTAGCAATATAGGGAAGAGCCCTGAAACGCTCAGCATAGTCAAGACCGTAGCCAACCACGAATTCGTCCGGAATGGTGAAGCCAACGAAGTCGGCTTCAATATCGACTTCGCGCCTGGCTGGTTTGTCCAGCAAGACGCACGTTCTTATTGATGAAGGATTTTGGCGATTCAAGTAGGAGATCAGCGAGGAGAGGGTTCGACCGGTATCTAGGATGTCGTCAACTAGGAGAACACTTTTCCCTTCGATATTGTTCTTCAGAGGAGCGGAAAATCTGGGATCGGAAATGGCTATCGATTGATTGCCGTAGCTTTCCATTCGTAGGCAGTCGATTTCGACTTGCAGTGGGATTTTGCGAGCCAAATCAGCTGTGAATACGAGGGAGCCGGTTAGCACGCAAACGATAACGAGGCCTTCGGAGCCCCAATCCCCGCTGATGCTTTTGGCCAAATCTCGAACTCGGTTTTCAATCGCCGTCTCATCGAAGAGGATGGAATCGATCCCCTCAGGAGCCTGGGTGTTTTCAAGGTCCTCTTTACTCATTTCAGTCCATCGATTGGATCCTGTCCATAAAAGCTGCTCGATCGGGCGCCTTGAAAAAGGCAGTGCCAGCGACAAATGTATCGACGCCAGCATTACGGCAAAGCTCGGCGGTTTCCGTATTGATTCCCCCGTCGACCTCTATCCGGAAATTCAGGGATCGCGACTGGCGGATTTCGTCGAGCTCTCTGACTTTTTCGAGAACGGAATCGGTGAATGACTGTCCTCCAAATCCGGGCTCGACCGTCATCGCCAGGATTAAGTCGACTTGAGAGAGGAATGGTATGGCAGCGTCGACTTTAGTATTCGGATTGATAACAATTCCGGGTGTAGCACCCAACTCTCGGATACGGCTTAGAGTTTCAGCTACATCGTAGTCAGGTTCAACGTGTATAGAAATCAAATCGGCGCCGGCTTGGGCGAATGGCTCGATGTATTCGCTAGGATTATCGATCATCAGGTGGACATCGAAAAACAGTTTCGATTTCGATCGCAAATCAGCCACGGTTTTCGGGCCGAATGAAAGATTGGGTACGAAATGGCCATCCATTATATCGATGTGAAGCCATTGGATGCCAAGAGCTTCTACGGCGTGTACGTCATCTGCCAATCGCGTGTGGTCAGCCGCGAGAATCGACGGAGCAAGTATGGGAGACTCCATGCGGCAATAGTAAGAAAGGGCTATGCCCCTTTGGCGATATTTATTTGATCGCAACCTGGCTCGCTACCAGGTGTCGATAATCGACTCCGAGATTCTGCGGGCAATCTTTCGTGCGATCTCGGGTCCCGCTTGGTGTTCCGCGTTAACCTGTCCGCTGTCTGCAAAGATATCTTGCCTCGCAATAACACGCCGATTCGCGAATAGGGGTGTCATCTGGCCGTCCTCGATCTGGTATAATGTGCAAAGCGTTTCGAATTCGAGTTCATATTTACGTCCTCTCCCAACATCAATCGAGGAAACTGCGGCGATGTCTCGCTTCACGGATACGACTCGTGTTTCGAGGATCGTGTCCGCCTTGCTTTCGTCAGCATTGGAAAGAAAACCCGATTCTTGGATAGATTTGCGAAGCGAAGCTGTGAGGGTCGCTTTCAGCATTGGAAATGTCGAATCATTGCGGACGGGCTTGACGTAAATCGTCCTATAGGAATCGGAACCTCCTGGGGCTCCTAGCTGATAGGTCGCACAGCCAGCAAGCAGGCTTAGCGCGGTGGACAGTACGATTAAGTTGAGGACATGAGCCATCGGAAAGAAGTACGAAGAAGCGTTGGTTCCGGATTAGAATAATCCAAGCACTTTTCTTCGTGCCCGTCTTTCCGCTTTCTTTTGCATCTCTTCTGAATCGGGCTCTTCCCTTTCGGCTTCGGGAGTGTCCTGGACCCCGATCTTCTCTTCTTTGGCGGCAATCATATCGAGCTTGTTCCGAGCCATGTCCGCGCTGCCCGATGTGGGCGCGAGCGTGATAGCTTCGTTGTAGAGGACTTTGGCCGCGTGGAAATTGGAACGCTTGTGAAAATAGAAATCGCCGATCTTCACCTTGCTCAGCGACATAAGGTTTTGCGTATCCGACAATCCGTCTTCCGCTTCATTGACTCGATTGTTTTCAGGGAATTGAATTAGAAAGTCTTCGAAAAAAGTAATAGCGTCTTCTGTGTTGCTTTGATCGTAGTAGGGTCCCCGAACAAGATTCGAGTGTGTATTCGCTAGCTGGATATAGGCATCAGGGGTAAGGAAACTTCTAGGGTAGTTCGTTATCAAACGATCGAGAGCGTAAATCGCCAAAGTATCGTTCTTCTTTTTAGCCCAAATTTGGGCTACGTTCATCAAGGACAGAGGCGCGTAGTCGCTGTAGGGAGCGATTGAAACGATTCGCTCGAAATAGCGCGTGGCCCGATCTAGATTTAGAAAACCTGGGAAGATCAAAAAGAGGCGTTGCCGATAGCTTTCCTGGCGGCGAGCGGCGATCTTGTACATTTCGCCAATCGTATCATTGAAGCTTCCGTAGCTCGGGTAAACGAAAGCTATCAGCTCGAAAGCGTCGAATGCCTTGTCGATGTTGTTCTGGGCCAATCTAATTTGGCTGGTTCGAAATAGGGCCTCTGGCGAGTATTGGCTCTTGGGGAATCTTTTGTGGACGCGTTTATAGTTTCGGAGAGCTGTTCGGTAGTTGCCGCGTTCCTCAGCTGTTCGGCCTTTATTCATCCAGTCGAGCACTCTTTGGATTTCCTGCGGCAGCAGCCCCGACAATTCAACTTCGTCGGACTGGTAGCCGTTTTCAGGATCCCAAGTAATATTTGCCGCGCTGGCTACCGACGAAGCGAATAAAAGGGCGAAAATTGGCGCGAGATCTCGAATCATGGGTACAGAAATGTATTAAGGTCAGATTTGGTTAGCAAGTCAAAGAAGCCTTGCCGAGATCAAGGAGTTTTCAGCAGTGCCGCTCCCCAGGTGAGGCCGGCTCCAAAAGCGACCAACAATGTGTAATCCCCAGGCGCTGTGCGTCCCGATCTGATCGCCTCGTCGAGAGCGATCGGGATCGAAGCGGCTGAAGTGTTTCCGTATTTTTCCAGATTTAGATAAAAGCGTTCCATGGGCACGTTTAACCGGGAGGAAAGCAATTCTATGATTCTTAGATTTGCTTGATGCGGTATCAGACAGGACAGTTGGTCCGGTTCGAGCCCGTTTTGTTCAAGAATTTCTTGGGCTGCCTGCTCCATTACCTTGACAGCCAGTTTGAAAACTTCACGGCCCCGCATCTTCAGGAAGTGAAGTCGATCATTAATGGAATCCAGAGTAGCCGGGTTGGCAGAGCCGCCGCCGGGCATGTAGAGCACGTCGCCTTGGGCCCCGTCAGAGCCAAGCTTGAAGTCGAGCAGCCCAATATCGGGAGTATCGGAGGGACCTATTATGGCTGCTCCCGCTCCGTCACCGAAAAGCACGCAAGTAGTCCGGTCTTCCCAATCAAGGATGCTCGATAGCTTTTCCGTGCCGATGATTAGGGCGTGCCGGTAGCGGCCTGATCGAATCATGGAAGCCGCGACTTCCATGATATAGACGAATCCTGAACACGCCGCTTCAATATCCATGCATACAGCGTCCGTGATGCCTAGTTTGGTTTGCACGAGACAGGCAGTCGAAGGAAAGGGCATATCAGGCGTAATTGTCGCGACGATTACCAGATCGATGTCGGAAGCGTCGAGTTTGGCAGCCTCGAGGGCTCGCCAAGCAGCAGCGGCTCCCATATCTGAAGCGCTCTCGTTCTCTGCGGCTATCCTACGCTCTTTGATCCCGGTTCTCGTGAAAATCCACTCGTCTGAGGTATTGACGATTTCGGCCAAGTTGCTGTTCGTCTTAATCGTATCCGGAGTGTAGGAGCCGGTTCCTTCAATGACTACAGATCTTGGCGTAGCGTTCATGCGTTGAGACTGAATGTCGAGAGTTTGCCCGGTGGCAACTCGCAAATACTCCCTAGCTCTAGGTTGAAGGAGGCGAGATGATCCGATTCGCTTGAGCGATTTTGGAGTTTATTTGCGAGTTTAGGTCCTTGGTGATGATCTCGTTGGCGATTCTTACAGCGCTCTTGAGAGCTTCTCGATTGCTGGATCCATGCGCCTTTAAGATGTTTCCTTTGATCCCCAGCAACGGAGCCCCGCCATAACGCTCTGGATTAAGTTGGAATCTGATGGCATCATAGGCGCCCTTGGAAAAGAGATACCCGAGCTGTCGGACCGGATTTTTCTTCATTTCCCCCCCTAAAAAGTCTTTGAAAAGGCACTTGAACAGAGATTCCGCAGTCTTCAGAATAACGTTTCCCGTAAATCCATCACAGACAACGACATCAACTACATTCTCGAAGAGTTGGAAGCCTTCAATGGGGCCGTGGTAGTTGATGATTTCGGGTATGCTTTTCAAAAGGTCGTTGGCCGCGTTTGTGGTTTCATTGCCTTTTCCTTCTTCCGTCCCTATTGTCATTAGGCCGACGCGAGGATTTTCTGTGCCGAGCACATGCTGGCAGTAAGCGCTTCCCAACACGGCGTTATGGACAAGATGTTCGGGTTTCGCGGAGGGATTAGCCCCTGCGTCGATCAAAACGAAATGCCCTTCCTGACGAGGCATAACCGTTGCCAGGGCCGGTCGCTCAATCCCTTCCATAGTTCTGAGCCGGATGGTTCCGCTGGCCATTAAGGTACCGGTATTTCCACAGCTAACGACCACGGCAGCTCTGCCTTCCTTAACCAGATCGATTGCTACCGCCATACTGGAATCCTTCTTCTGCTTCATCGCCTGGAGGGGTTTGTCCTCCATGTCCACGATTTGCGATGCGTGTTGGATTGAGAGCTTCGGGTGATCTTTGAGGTTGGTATTCGCAACGAGAGGGGCGAGGACCTCCTCTTGCCCAACCAGTATGATTGGCGCGATGTCGGGGTAGTCTTTCAGGGCCATGGCCACCGCGGCCGCCACCTCGGCAGGACCTTTATCCGAGCCCATCGCATCAACGGCGATGCAGGCATTGCCCCGATCTTGCATTGCCCTAAATGAAATGGGGAACGCTGGGTGTCAAATGCGACCTGTTGCTCTTGTATACGCTAGAGGGAAGCATCGATCACTTGACGACCACGATACATTCCGTTGTTGGGATTCACGCGGTGCGGGCGAAAAGAAGTGCCATCCATCGGATCTTTGGCGAGTTGAGACTCTTCGAAACGATTAGCCCCGCGGCGGAGCCGACTGCGACGTTTGGATTGCTTGCGTTTTGGATTGGCCATTTCTGCTAAATTCCGTGCTGGGTTTTAGGCGTGAAACGATAAAAGTGAGGTGGATAACTCGCGCCATCTCACCCGTCAAGTTAATGTTTAACGAATTGGTAACTATCCCGTGAGTTATTCGGGCGACACCCTGGACGGCTGGGTTCGGGTGTTGAAAGCCCTTCATTTAGAATTGTTTTTGCCGGTAGGCCTGCTTAATCCTCTCAAGCCATGGAACTCGAGGATTGTGTAGCCCAAGTCGGGCAAGGTGTTGACCTTTCGGAAGAAGAATCAGCTGAAGTCGCGGATCTGTTAGCTTCGGCTGAGGTAGATGCGGGCGTGAAGGGGGAATTCTTAACATTGCTGGCTCAAAAGGGCGAATCAGCTGCCGAAGTGGCTGGATTGGCAAAGCGCTATCGAGAATTGGCTCGAGATCCGGATCTAGGGGAATGGAGCGATCGGGCGATCGATGTATGTGGCACGGGCGGAGATAAGCAGCACACGTTTAATATCAGCACGACGGTGACATTCGTATTGGCGGCCGCGGGTATACCCGTTTTGAAGCACGGTAATCGATCTATCACGTCACGTTGCGGCAGTTCCAATTTGCTGGAAGCGATAGGGATCGATATAACCGCGGACAATGAACTTTTGAAACGATCGATGCAGGAACTGGGATTTTGCTTCATGTTCGCTCCCGTTTTTCACCCCGCGTTCAAGGAGATCGTCCCGGTTCGGCAGGCTCTCGCGGAAAAAGGGCAGCGCACGGTATTCAACATTCTGGGTCCTTTGATAAATCCCGCTAAACCGGCCCACCAATTATTGGGGGTATTTAGTGATTCGGTTATGGAGCTGATGGCTGAAGCGGAGCATTCATTAGGGCTCAAGGCGGGAATGATCGCCCATTGCGACCTGGGGGCGGAAGGTGGCATGGATGAATTCAGTGTCGCGGGAGACAATCTGACCCGTGGATTCGGCTCCCTGATGGGTTTATCCGAGAGATGGAGTCCGGAGAAAATGGGTGTAGAAAGCGGAAAGCTATCCGACTTGAAAGGCGGCGATGTTGTCGAAAATATGGAAATTCTTGATCGACTGCTCGATGGCTCTGGGCCCAAGGCGTTGGAAGATTCCATTGCTATCAACGCGGCTGCGGCCTTCTCCATTGTTGGACGCCATGGGAGTATCCAGGAGGGATTGCTTGAAGCCCGGGACCTGTTGGCGGGTGGAGCCGTTCGGAAAAAGATAGATCAAGCCAAGGAATTCTACCAAGCGTAATGGCTCTAAAGCATTTTGGGACGGACGGCATACGGGGCGAGTATGGGGGTCCAAAATTGAATGACGCTATCGCTTACCGCTCAGGTCTGGCCGTGGCTCGTTTGCTAGCTCGTCAAGAGAACGCGCCAGATTGTCCGACGCTATTAGCGGGCCGTGACACTCGGGCATCGGGAATCGCATTGTTAGCTGCGGTGGCAGCAGGGTTTCGCGCGGGTGGCGGTCGGATCTTGTCGCTGGGAATCGCTCCGACTCCGGCTATCGCCAAGCTGGTCGGCTCGTACGGCGCCGATGTAGGTTGCGCGATCACCGCTTCCCACAATCCGAGCAAGGATAATGGATTGAAATTCTTCCAATCGGGAGGAACTAAGCTCACAGAAAAGTTCGAGCGCGAGCTCGATGTCGAGCTCGATGACGTTGCTGAACCTGAAGTATTGGAATTTCCTGAAATTTCGGATACCGCCTCGGACCGTTTAGAAATGTATTCAGTTGCTATCCTGAGCTCGTTTCCAAAAGGCATGCTGGAAGGAAAGCGGATAGCCCTGGACTGCGCTAATGGAGCCATGAGTTGTATCGCTCCTCAGGTATTTGAACGACTTGGGGCTTCAGTCGAAATTGTCGGCAATCGTCCGAGTGGCGATAACATCAACGATGGTGTCGGCAGTGAATGCCCTCAAGCGATGGCGAAGTTGATTTCTTCTGGTGAGTTCGATATGGGCTTCGCATTCGATGGGGACGGCGATCGTGTAATTGCATTTGATCAAGAGGGTTCGAAGTTGGCTGGCGAGGCGACACTAGGTATCCTTGCTTTCGAGGCTAATCGCCGACAGCGATTATCGAAGAGCGTATTGGTGACGACTAACCAGAGTAATCTCGGCCTGGACTCGGCTTTAGCGGCTGAGAACATCAACACACGGAGAGTTGATATCGGAGATAAATTCGTGTCTCGGTCGATGATTGAGCATGGCTTCGCTTTGGGGGGAGAGGAATCGGGCCATATAGTAATCGGAGAATTCTCTAAGACGGGTGATGGTTTGTATGCGGCGCTTAAGGTTGCCGAAATCGTATGCGGGTCGGGTAAAAGTCTGAGGGATTTATCGTCGTTCTACAAGCCCTTTCCCATTGAGAAGCGATCAATACCAGTTGCCTCGAAGCCGCCGCTTGAAAATTGCCACCACTTGAAGGATACAATAGGTCGACTGGATCAACAACTTGGGAACGATGGCAGATTGCTAGTTCGCTATTCGGGTACCGAGCCGAAACTGCGGCTTCTAGTCGAGGCGAAGCGGGAGGAAGTTGCGGCCTTAGCCGTTCGAGATCTCGAGCAAGCGGTAGAGAAGGATTTAATTTAAGCGAACTGATGCCAGAGAAATTGGAGAACGAATTGTCCGAAAGGGATCGCAAGAAGCTGGAAAGCGCCAAGCTAGCGATAACTCGAGGGAATTCGGAATACACGGTGGAACTTTGCAGCGAGCTGCTAGAGGACCAGCCGGGTTGCTTGGAAGTCAGAAAACTGCTTCGACGGGCTCAGCGACGGGTGAACGCGGAGCGAAAGGGAGGAGTTGGGCGACTGATTGGTCGATTGTTAAACTATTGCGTTTTGTTGCCAGGCTACGCTGTTCTAAAGCGGCAGCCAGCTAGGGCGATGGCGATTGGGGAGGTAGCCTTGTCAAGAGATGTGTACAATATCAAAGGGTTGTCGCTCATCGCTAGGGGAGCTAGTCTTCTTGAGCTGCACGAAACGGAAGCCTTTTGCTTGGAATCGGTTTGCGATCGATACCCGGAAAATTTCGCCAAGCTCGAACGCTATTGCGAATCTTTGATCAAAGCGGGTTCAACGGAAAAGGCTCTAAAGGTCGCGGAGAAGCTTAATCAACTGAAGCCTGGAAGTGGTCAGGTGCAAGAAATTGTCAAATCCGCCTCGGTAGCTCATTCGATCAACAAGGGTAAGTGGGCGGACAGCGAAGAGGACTTTCGATCGAAGCTCAAGGATAAGGAAGAGTCGGATTCCCTGGAGCGAGCGAACCGAGTTGTGGTCGATGATGGAAGCAGCGAGCTGCGGGCTCGGGATTTGATCGAATCGATCCACAGGGACCCGCAAAACGTGGATAACTACAAATTGCTAGTTCGAATTTACCTGAGGCAAGAAAAGTACGACGATGCCCTCGTTTGGCTGGAGAAGGCTTTTGCTTTGCCCGATGCTGAAAACGATGCCCCGTTGCGCCAGTTGAGGAGTGAGCTTAGGGTGAGCCGAGTGGAGCGGGAGCTATTTGAATTGAAGCGATCGTCCAATCTTGAAGCGGATTCGGGCAATCGTATCGAAAAACTTGAGACAGAATTACTTGAACTCAAACTGGATGAAAGCCGCAAGCTGGTTGAGCAGTTTCCCAATGACTACAGCCAGCGATTTAAGTACGGAAGCTATCTGCTTGAAAGTGGGGATGTTGACGCAGGCATACAGCAGTTTCAGATATCGCAGCGTAGCCCCAGCCTTAGACTAAAATCGCTCGTGCTCCTTGGACGGTGTTTCATGGAGAAGAGGCTTTTCGATCTCGCTCTCGAGCAGCTGCAGCATGCAGTGGAGGGAATAAACGTGATGGACGATTTTAAGAAAGAGGTCCTTTACTTGCTCGCGGAGTGCTACGAGAAATTGGAAAGACCTAAAGAGGCGATTGAACAGTTCAAGGCTATTTACTCTAACGATATTGGGTACCGGGACGTTGCGGAAAAGATAGACGCGTTTTATCGCAATCCATAGAACATCTCCGGATGTTTAAACGTCGGAGTCCGTCTCTCGCTTAGTTTCGCTTGTAGCGGGTGGACTGTGAGAATTGTCGATTAGAGAGAGGTCGCTGGGATCGATCGCCCCCATATAGTATTTCAGTTCAGCTATGGACTCGCGTATATCGTCTAGGGCCCGGTGCGAGTTGGCTTTCTTGAATTCCCGCCCCAACATTTCCCGGAAGACAATTTTGAAACTGGATACATCCAGCATTCGGTAGTGCAGCCGCTCGGCAAATTTTGGCAGGTACTTGTCGATGAACTTTCGATCCTGAGCTATAGAGTTGCCACATATAACGACTGGGTTCTTTTTCTTGAAATGATTGATAGCGATTTCGCCAAGCGTACGATCCAGGTCATCCTCGCTCATACCTTCAGGAACTCGTTCCAATAGACCGCTTTCGCCATGGTGGCGCTTGCACCAATCATTCATCGATTCGAGAACTTCTGGAGATTGATAGACGGCGGTCTCCCATTCATAGACGGGTTCAAGATACTTGTCAGTGACGATAACTCCGGCCTCCAAGATCCGGTCGATCTCCGGGTCGAGGCCTGTCATTTCCAGGTCTATCCAACAGAATCTTCGTTTAGACATATCGATATTTCGCTGTTTCCGTTAGGCTGTAGTTCTCGAGGTTTATGGACCTTTTGCAAATAGGGTGGCTTATTCGAATGGAATGCAAACATTTCGCGATTGCCGATTAGCTCGCTGGGAGAGTTTTTTGCGTTGCTCGAGATGATCTCGGTTGAGACAAACCGGTATGAGCAAAGTTGTAAGCGTTGGCGAAATAAAATGCGGCAATGGGCTTCCGTTTGTCCTGCTGGGAGGAATGAATGTCCTCGAATCGAGAGACCTGGCCCTTCGCATAGCCGAGACGTTCAAAGAGGTAACCGATCGACTGAGGATCCCCTTCGTATTCAAGGCTTCTTTCGACAAGGCCAACCGATCATCGATCAATAGCTTTCGAGGACCTGGTTTAAACGAGGGCCTAGAATGGCTGAGCGAGATAAAGGAAACATTTGGCGTGCCAGTCATCACCGACGTGCACGAACCGCAGCAAGCTGGCCCGGTTGCTGACGTTTGCGACATCATCCAATTGCCCGCTTTTCTCTGCCGCCAAACGGATCTGGTGGTGGCAATGGCCAAGACGGACGCGACTATTAACGTCAAAAAAGCCCAGTTCCTTTCTCCTAAAGAGGTAGGTCACATCGCCGGAAAGATAGAGGAGGCGGGCAACGATCGCATTATGCTTTGCGAGCGGGGGACAAGTTTTGGCTACAATAATCTTGTCGTCGACATGCTGGGATTCGGGATAATGAAGCAGCTGGAATATCCCATTATTTTCGATGTTACCCATTCGTTGCAGGTTCCCGGTGGGCAAGCGGAAGCGGCAGGGGGGCGGAGACAACAGGTTTTCGATCTAGCTAAAGCTGGCTTGTCGACGGGTCTAGCCGGATTGTTCTTAGAAGCCCACCCCGATCCAGAGACGGCCAAATGTGATGGACCTTGCGCCCTTCCGCTTGCGAAGCTAGAGGGCTTCCTTTCTCGAATAAAGGAGTTAGACGATCTGGTGAAGTCTCAAAAGCCCCTCCCAATCTGATTAGAGCTGTTAATTATGAGTAGCTTTTCGTGTAGAAGGCGTCTTATGATGCCCGTCAATATGAAGACAATGGACCGATGAAGAAGCGTAGTGCGCACAAGTTTCTCTCTGCTATGACGTTGCTTTTTGGATTGGCTTTAGCCGCCGGTGTCTCAGCAGATAGAATAGACTTATCTGTTGAAGATAGGTCTTGGGAGCAGGCTGCCGACCGGATTGATACTCTAATCGCCGATGGTCTGAAGAAGGCAGGTAAGGAACGAAACATGCCGATTGCGGATGAAGTTTTTGTTAGAAGAATCTACCTCGATATATCTGGTCGGATCCCCACCTACGGCGAACTTCTTGGTTTTCTGGAATCCAAGTCTTCAAATAAGCGGTCGGAGCTGATCGACGAGTTGTTGGATTCTGAAGGGTATGTAAGTTCTAATTACAATTATTGGGCCGATATCCTTCGGGTAAAATCGAGAGGGCGAAGAACGATCATGATTTCCTATCAGGACTGGATAAAGGATAGCTTGCGGGAAAATACGCCTTACGATGAGTTTGTTCGAGAGCTGATCACAGCGGATGGTTACGTTTGGGACGATCCCGCAGTTGGATATTATTTGCGGGATGCGGGCATGCCTTTGGATAACATGTCTAACACCGCCCAAGTATTTTTGGGTACGCGAATGCAGTGCGCCCAGTGCCACGATCACCCCTTCGATAAATGGACACAGAAGGAGTACTTCCACATGGCGGCATACACCTTCGGTCTGCAAGCTCAGATTCCCTACGGTAAAGTGCCCATTTCCCAGGACTTTCAGAAGATACAGCGCGGTTTGGTTCAGAAGTCGCTTCAAGAGGGTTACAATCGGGAAGAAGCTCGGGAGAAGGCCCGTCCATCAGCGGCAGAAAGACGAGTCGTTCGCGATCTCATTCAGCCCATGACGGCCCAAGCCCTGGAGACGGAGCGGGCGCTTCGATTGCCAGAAGATTATCAGTACGACAATGGTAAGCCTAAGCAAAAGATAACTCCAGCGACGCCATTCGGAGAAAAAGCGGCCGTCTCCAAGAAAGATGATCCTCGTGAAGTCTATGCCGATTGGATGGTTTCCCCGAAGAATCCCCGCTTCACGAAAGTGATCGCGAATCGGCTTTGGAAGAAGGTTATGGGAATTGGACTTATAGAGCCCGTAGACAATCTAACGGATGATACGTTGGCATCGAATCCTGACCTCATGGAGCATTTGGAGGAGGTGATGATAAACTCCGACTACGATTTGAAAGCCTACCTGAGGGTGCTTTTTAACACACGAACTTATCAAAGTGCTGTTTCACAGGAATCGCCTGAAGCAGGAGAGATTTACCACTTCCCGGGACCTATTTTGAGAAGGATGACGGCGGAGCAGATGTGGGATTCGATTCTTACCCTTGCCGTAATCGATATAGATGAGCGAAATGATATCGAACCGCAAACGCTTAGAGCTCGAGCTGGAGAAGAGCAGATGAAAACCCGTGTGGATCGATTGGAAGACTTGACTAGCGTCCAAGTGTACGGAGCGGTCCAACGGCTAACAGAGCTCGAAACTCAATTTATTGAATACGAGAAGCAGTATCGTCAGAGCCTAAGCAATGCCAGCGACAATAAGGAACGAAACGAGCTTCGTGCCGATTATCGCAAAGCTAGGGCCAAGAAGAATCAGGCAGCTGATATTCTTTTGGCTAAGCTTAACGGCGAGGATACTTCCGAGATGATGGAGGCCTTTGATACACCTGGCTCGATGTCCATGAGTATGGGGATGGCGACCATCGGAGGCAATGCGGATGAAGTTGACCGAGTGAAAGAAATGAGGCGAGACCCGCGTTGGCGTGGAATGTCCGCTGGCATGGTTCGCGCGTCGGAAGTGATTTCTCCGGCTCCTGCCGGCCATTTTCTTCGTCAATTCGGTCAGTCAGATCGCGAGATTATTAGTAGCTCGACGGAAGAGGCGTCGATTTCTCAAGCGTTGAGATTGCTAAATGGGGAAGCTCTCGGATGGCTTATGAAACCGAATTCTGCCTTGAACTCCGCCCTGCAAAACGAGGGTAGGAATAGGAGGAAAATGGATATCGTTTTCCAGAGCTTTTTTGCCCGGCCAGCATCGCCGAGCGAATGGGAATTAATTGGGGCCCAGTTTGAAGAATACGGAGCTCGAAAGGGATACCGTCAATTGCTGGCCGCCCTGCTAAATACACAAGAGTTCCGGTTTATCCAGTAGGGCATGCCACTTCAGAACACAAACAAAGGGAGATACCGATGAAAGATTTTCTAAGAAAATTGCCGGATGGAGACAGACGAGACTTCCTAGCCTACTCCGCAAAAGCTTTTCTTGGAGTCGGCTTGATGCCGGCGTTAATTCGTTCAAGCGCGTTTGCGGAATCCCCCGCCATGGCGACTCCGGCTGCGAAAAACGTGATCTATCTATACATGGCTGGCGGTATGAGCCACCTGGATACATTTGATCCGAAAACGGATCGCAGTGTTCGGGGTCCCGTCGATTCTATTCGCGCAAGTGGATCGGGGATACGCATTAGCGAGTACTTGCCGGGTCTCTCTCGGCGCATGGACCGGCTAGCGATCATCCGGTCTTTGAGCTCGACGCAAGGCGCTCACGAAGAAGGCCGCTATTTTATGCACTCCAGCTATACGAAGCGGGGAACCATTCAGCATCCGGGAATGGGGTCATGGCTTGTTAAATTAGATGGAGCCCGCAATCCAAACTTGCCGGGAGTAGTCCATATCGGTAGCGCTAATCCCGGTGGAGGAAATGGTTTCTTCGAGCAGAAATACGCTCCGCTTGTAATTGGAAACCCGGAGGCCGGTCTGCAGAATAGCAAGATTCGCAAGGGATTCACAAAAAAGGAATTCGAGGATTCCGTAATGCTGACGAATGCTTTCGATGCGGAGTTCCATAGTAAGTACGATCAGAAGAAAACTCGTGCCTACACGGACATGTATGATGACGCCATCAAGCTGATGAATAGTCGTGATCTAGCTGCCTTCGAGTTGGAAAAAGAATCAAAAGGGCTCAGGGATGCCTACGGTTCGAATCCCTTTGGGCAAGGATGCTTGTTGGCTAGGAGATTGGTAGAGCACGATGTGAGATTCGTTGAGGTCACGTTGGGTGGATGGGATACTCATACCAATAATTTTGAACGGGTTCAGGAAAATTCTCAAACTTTGGATACGGGTATGAGCGCGTTGCTGGACGATCTAGAGCGCAGAGGGATGCTCGAAGAAACGATGGTGGTTCTGTCGACGGAGTTTGGAAGAACTCCTGTAATCAATGACAATGATGGACGGGACCATTCCCCAACGGCTTTTTCCTGTGTGCTAGCGGGTGGAGGTGTTCTTGGAGGACAGGTGATTGGCGAGACCGACGACCAAGGAAAATTCGTGAAAGGCCGAAAAGTGGAAGTGCCTGATTTTAATGCGACGATTGCCTACGCTCTCGGAATGCCTTTAGAGAAGACCAGTTATTCACCCTCGGGTCGTCCGTTCAGAGTAGCCGACAAGGGGTCGCCGGTCATGAAAGTATTCGGATAGCGGAATGTATTCCCTTCGTTTGAGCGAACGATTGTCGTGGCTTGTTGCGGGAATTGCCGGGGTAGTCCCGGTCTTGGGTTTTGGCGTGGACTATAGCGCCGAGATTGAACCGATGTTAGAAGAAAAGTGCTATCGTTGCCACGGCGACGACAAAGTAAAGGGAGGACTTCGGCTGGATTCGCCGGGGTCTATAATGAGTGGAGGAGATGGAGGAACGGTTTTGGTGCCAGGCAAACCAATTGATAGCTTGTTGTACTTGATGACCACCTATCCCGAAGACGACCCGGACTACATGCCCCAAAAAGGCGAAGGACTGTCTCAAACCGAGCAAACCTTACTAAAGAATTGGATAAAGGCAGGAGCACTTTTTAGCGAGGGCTTTAAGCATGAAGCAAAGCCAACGGTTGGTAAGAAGTATTCCGATACTGGGTTGAAAGGAACTTATAAGATCGTAGGAGATGCCGTCCACGTAGTGTCAAAGCTGCAAGAGATGGGTGTTCTCGTGGATACGGTAAATCATGACGCCAAACGATTCGAGTTAGTGTATACCTATGCCGAACTTCCTGGAGGATCCTTTGATTTTCGTGTTGCAGCCGAATTAGGAGAAGCGCTGGTTAAGCTTTCTCTGTCGAGAACTAATGTTGCTGACGGAGATCTGAAGCGACTCAAGCGGCTACAGAGTATTGAATATCTGGATCTCAGCCGAACAAGCATCGGCGACCAAGGCATGGCTCATATCGTTGAAATGCCCAATTTATCCTACTTGAACTTGAGGGACACGGATATATCGGATGATAGTATCGAATGCTTGTCTCAAATGGAGAACCTCAAACAGATATATTTGTGGGGTAGCGGAATAACCGAATCGGCCGCCAAAGGATTGCAAGACCGTTTGCCAGGTGCAGCCGTTGTTTTTGACACGGACATCGGCTTGGACACTCGACGCGGAAGAGCGCGGAATTAGGCAATATCTGTTGGACGTTGAGCGAATGCCCAGAGAGGAAATATCAGAAACCTCGAGTCATCAATTTGACGAGCGGGGTATCGGAATCTCCAAACGGAATCATAAGCGTTTCGGTTTTGCTTCCTTCGACTCGTTCTCAAAGGCGAATGGGCTTGCGGTTTCGGCCGTCCGCAAAAAATCCAATCAATTGGTCCTCTGTAAAGGTGCGTGAATCCCGAGCCTGGTTTTGCACGATCACCATTGCCCAACGGCCTCCGGATTCGCTGCTGAGAAACGCGAAGTCCACAATTTCGAATTCGCTCCGAGTCGGATAAAGATCCTCTTCAACTTGAAATTCGATTGGCAATTCATTGGCGATTGGCCGATCGAAATGCAGAGTTTCGTTTGGTTCCTGAACAGGCTCGTGGCTCCAGAGACTGGTCGTTAGAGCGACCAAACTTGCGTGTGATAGCGTCCGATTAAGATTCAGTAGGCGCATTGGATGGGCACTGGGTATTCAGACGGTGCGGGTCGGCTTCGGGCGCGATCCTCGTAGCCTATCTTTGTGACCCTGGTTTGATCAACCGGTTTCGTCTGAAATCGGATCCATCTCCGTTACCCAAACCACGGTCCATCCAGATTGCTCATCGGTGTAGACGACCGGGCTAGCGTCTGGAATATCGGTATCGACAAACTCGACGACGGATTCGCTGGCGGCGTAGCGTTCGGTCATTTGCTCGTCATCGTTTGGCAGGTTGAACCAAAGCAGAGTCGTTACGATGGCGAGCGCTGCAGCTAATCCAGCGACTTTAAACAAGATAGGGAAGAAAACCAGGTTTGGAGTGTCGTCTGGATTCTCTGTCTCCTTCGATATCTCGTTGCGAATGGATTCCCAAGCCGACGCGGTATCTATTTGAAAGTTCCTACTGCTTTGGTCCGCTATTGCGTTTTCAACTAGATCGCAGGATTCCATCCAATCTATGGCTTCTGGATTTCTTTCTAAATATAGTTGGAGCAAGTTCGCTTCCTGCGGAGACAATTCGCCATCGAGCAATCGGCTCATCAGTAGTTGAGCTTCCGATTCTGATAGTCCTTTCGAGTCTGAAGGCATTTTTGAAATGGTGTTTAAGTCGAATTGCTAGAGCTGGCAAGGCAGGCCTCCCGACATATATCAAGAGGCTTGCCCGATTCCCTTACTAATTAATAACGCCGATAGTGCCGATCTCCCCTGTAGTGATCACCGTAATGATCACGCCGCGGTGAGCTGTAGTGGCGACAACTCCGTTTGTGCGGTACCCACACCCGCCGTTTGTCGTATGAGTAGTAGCCCGGGCTCCAATCGCGGTAGCAGTGACCGTAACGATCGTAGCGGACTGACCAATGGCCATTGATCCAGGTCTTTACTGAAATATAGTCGAAGTGTCCGCTGCACCCGCAGCCACCATGGTGATCGTATCCTCTAGAGCGATGGCGCACTCGGCTATGATGATTGTGGTGATGGCGATCATCATCGAGGATGGAGCCTATAATAGTGCCTCCAATGAGGCCCCCAACTAAAGCCCGGCCCTCCCGGTCGGCCCTCGCCGTAGGCGCCGCGGTTGACGCTAATATGGCGGTGATAAGTGTGATGAAGAGTAAGCTTTTCATAGCAATCGTCCTTTCCTGTGAGAAATTCGATGTTAGTTTCGAGTCTTTAGACGTTGTTCCAGGATGGCTTATTCACTCATTCGAAAAAAATCATCAACTACCTTCGTTAAGTTAATGTGTTGTGGGTCAAATACTTAAATAAAGTATTGGGCAAGATGCGGACATTGATCAGAAAAAAATTGACGCTCATTCGACGCGGAAGATTTATTGGAAGGATAATCAGAAGAGGTAGAATGCCCGGAAATTGAGTACAGGCGTTAATTTACGCCCAGCTCACGGCTCGGTGGTCAACTGAAGAAGGCGAGAAACCAAAAGCCTTCCATTTTTAGGTGGAAGGCATAGTCGAAGACATGGATCCCACCGATTAGCGATTAATCGACGATGCCATTCATTTTGGTAAGGTTACTAAAAAGAGTGGCAAGATAGATGGGAGGTGTTGCGGAACTGCCCCCCTTGAGCTCGGCCGGCGCGTGATTAAGCGACAAATAGCCTCAGTTGACGCCTATTGGCAAGGGCGAGATTCCGGGGCGATGCAATCATTGATCTTTACTAACATGGACGCCTGGAAGTCAGATGTATTTTAGAATGCCCAAGGCCGAAATGGTTAGCCTTGGCTATTTTCATTTGGTTACGCACACCCGCAAAAACGCATCCATGTCGCCTTGGCGAACGGGTCTTTGTATGTCAGCTTGAATCTCTTCGAGATCATCCGCAACGGGTGGATTGACGGGGACTTCCCACGTTTGCCAATTTTCGAGATCGTTGCTCACTTGGATTTCATACCGTCGGGAAGGCGGCATGGGGAAGGCGACTTGAACATCGCCATTAGAGTGAAGCACTTGAGGCTGCCAGAAGTCGCTTGGATCGAATGGGTTGGTGAAGGTTAGGAATTCCAGATAGTTCACGTTTCCGTCGTGATCCGGATCTTCGCTCGCTTGGGCATCGTCAATTTGATCGAATAGGATCACTTCCGAATCAGGATCCCCTGCTAAACGATTGGAAGCGGATCGGCTGAATCTGCAAAGGCGGTTAGTGCGTTGGCCACCTTCTCGTTTTGATGTATAAAAGACGAAAAAATAGCCATTTTGCTGGTATTCAGGATGGAAAGCCAGGCCGAGAAGACCATTTTCTCAATTCGTAGTTACAGTTGAAGGGATTTGCAAAAACGGAGTATCTTCACGTATCGAATTTTCAACGTCAGAATAGACAATGATTCGTCCCGAGCGCTCTCCAAAATAGAGTTCGTTGACGGAGTCGGGTGGAGAAGCGATTACCAGAACACTATTGAAATTTCTAAATGTTTCGAAGTCGTAGTTCCCAGTGGGAAGTTCGGTGGGAAGCGTCAGCGATGTGTTGATGGTCCGTTGCCCAAAAATGCTGGAAACGAGTCCACAAGAGCAGCCCCAAAGACATACAATCCATATTGAGTTTATTTTCCCAAGCATAACATCCCTGAGTTCCCGATGAACTCATGATCCCTCCGCGCTAGCGGTAACTTAAGTAGCTATAAGATGCGATTGGATGGTCGATTGTGAACTCTATTTAGCCGAATGACACGTGATCGTTGGCAAATTAGCAATTCTTTCGAAGGCCCATACGCTAGTTCGTATCGAGCTGGGGAATTCCCCCTCATGAAGAGTATTGTAGTTTTTGGATAGTTTAGGGTGGGGGTAGGGCCGCTTATCCCTAAGCAGCCGATGTAGGCAGCGGCTATCTCACGCTCCGACTATAGTGGTACAAGCTGAGTTTTTCGATGGCAGCATAGGCTTATAGCCTGTGATTTTTGCCCTTGTATACAGGCAGGATGCCTGTGCTAACTTATTAGAGGGCGTTCGGCCCATCGACAGGCTCAGGGTGGTGAGTTTTGTCGAACCAAGATCGCTCGCTACCTGAAAGGATCTTGAAACTGCTCAAAGCCAGGAATCTCAAGCCGTCCAAATATCCGCTTGGCTCCTCAGTTCGGACAAAATCTCTTTGAACTTATGGTCTCGATTTTCGGTTTCCAGAGTTTGTCTTATATCTTTGGATACTTCCTCCAATGGCGCATAGTTGCCTTCCCTCTTATCGTCCAATCGGACGATATGGTAGCCAAAGGGGGTCTTGAAGACGTCGCTGCATTTTCCGAATTCCAGCTTGAATACGACATCTTCGAACTCCTGAACCATGTAGCCCTCGGCAAACCATCCGAGGTCGCCGCCATTTCCTGGGCAGTCGGATTCTTCGTCAGCAATCTTTTCAAAGGATTCACCTTTCTGCAAGCGAGCTAGAGCGTCGTCTGCCTTTGCTTTGGCTTCTTCCGAATCTTGCCCGTTGTTGGTGTGGTACACAATGTGGGCGGCCTTGTACTCGTCTGGTCGCTTGAAACTAGCTTTGCTTCTCTCGTATTCAGATTGTATTTGCTCCTCGGTTACTTCTGGAAGCTGCTGGTATATCGATTGGATGTATTTCCGGAAGCGGAGATCATCGGCCATCTCTTGTTTCACTTTGGGAAGATCGCTTTTGCGAATTTTGAACTTCTGCAGGAATCCCTTCTCACCGCCGTGGCGCTTGGTAAATCGCTTGAACTCCTCTTCGACTTCTTCGCGGGCCAAATCCGGCAACTTTCTTTGCGACTTTTCGAAAAGGAGCTGATGCTCGATAATCCTTTCTTTAGCCATATCTTCGGCTTGCAGCTTTTGAGCCACAGGATCCAGCCATGGAAAGTTTCGGGCGACCTCCTCCGCTAGACGTCCAGCCTCTTCACGTATTTCCGCATCCTCGATTCGTGTACCGTTAATTGTTAGCCCCATGGGGAAAGTCGATACGAAATCTGCGAAGCACTACAAGACTTTTGATGAGTCAAGGTGGCGGGAAGTTTTCTCAGTTGGAAATAATGCTGTCGGAGACTCTGTAATTGATCCAAGGATACGAATATCTCAGAATGTATCTAATCCCGAAATGTCGTTGTTGATATAGAGATGAGAGTCCGTGCCCGCATCGTAAAAGCGCGTGTATTCGACTCCATCCACATCTTCCGTGCCTTGACTGACAAAGCTATCTGAAATTTCAACGCTATCATCGGAATCGCCATCGATGGTTAGCCAATCCGGTAGGGAGTCGCCATTTTCGAGAATCGCATTAAAGGTTAGCGTGTCACCGAGATCGGGGTCGGAAAAATTCCCAGAAACGTCCAATGAGAATGAACCATCCTCGGAAGTGGAAATATTCGGCATCGATTTTTCAACAACACGAGCATCATTGGTGTTATTGACTTTGATGGTAAAGTTGCTTTCAACGCTTTCCTCCCCATCGCTTGCTGAAACTTTTACTTGGAAGAATCCCACATCTTCGTTGCGTGGCGTGCCGGTAAACTGGCCGGTTTCTGAATCGAATGAAAGCCAGCTCGGCAAGGGATCTCCCTCGGGAGTGGATGCGGAGTAGGTTAGGGAATCTCCTTCATCCGAATCCTGGAAATGTTCTGAAGCGTCAAAGTTTAACAGGGCGTCTTCGTCCGTGGATTGATTGGGGAAAGGCGTTAAAGTGGGAGCCGTGTTAGCGTGGGCCACAGAAATCGAAAAGCTTTGGCTGGCAGTTGCCCCCTCACTATCAGTGGCGGTAATGGTTATTTCATGTTCGCCAACGGCTCCTTCGCCTGGAATTCCACTGAGTTTCCCGCTTGATGGATCGATGCTCAGCCAGTTGGGAAGCTCTGCAGAGTATGAAAGCGAGTCCCCAGCATCCACGTCGACGAATGCATTTTGAGGAAGCTCCAGAATGAAGGCCGCGTCCGTTACAATCGACTCGCTGCCAATATTGACTTTAACAACTGGAGCATCATTGACCGACTCGACCGATATGTGAACGGGAGAGCTGTCTTTAGACCAAGACTGGCCATCGAATCCCGACCACGTGAATTCCGTATTGCCGTTCCAGTTTATATCAGGATGAAAGGCCAATTCTTCAACCTGTTCAATGTCGATCAGCTGTCCGCTATCGACCTTGGAATCGCCAAGCAATAGCATTCCAATGTCGGGCAAGGTATCGACGCGGATCATTTCCAGATAATCGCTATCCTCGTCCTCAAACGAATGTTCGAACGGCTCGGGTTGGAAAGAAACGACCAGATCTTCAAATGACTGTATACCAACCGACGATACGGTTGCCGCTTCATTGACGTCTTCCGGCCACACCGAGAGGGTTTGCTCAATTCGGTTCCCGGCTTCATCTGTCGACGAGATGATAACGGGATAGTTGTCAGGCTGGGCCTCGTAGTCGATGCTGACCCCGTCTTCAAGTTTAAGCACGTTGCCCTCGATTTCAAATAGGCCGGAATCGTCCTTTTCTATTCGATAAGTGTAATCGCCTCCGCGACTGGAATCATTGGTATCCAGTTTTCCGATGAGAGCACCTTCGATGTTTTCTGTAACCTGGTTGTGGCTGAGAATCAAATGGAAGGCTTCGCCACCGCCATCCTTTGTTTCCGTGATAGTGATCTCGGTTTCTGTTTTGCCGTCCTTGTCATTAATGGTGACGGTTAATCGCCGTTGACCGTCTTCATCGAAGGTGTCGCCGGGCAGTCGAAGAGCGCCTTCATTAGGATCGATTTCGATTAACGTTACCGGATCGTCTTGAAATTTAGCCGTAATCGTCAGGTCGTCAGAAGCCTCATCTTCGTGCAGCAGTGGGATGAATTCCCGAATATCGATTTCTATTTCGTTTAGATTGGTGGATGTCGTGGAGGGAGCGATACCGGTGTCCTCTCCCTCGCCGTCGTTGCGGTTACCTGAAACTGGCTGTGGATCCTGCTCCATGGAAACGGATGGATCGTTGACTGTTGTGTCTATTGACGCGGCTTGATAGTCCTCGCCCGCTTCTTCAGGTTCTTCCGTTTGCGATTCAGATTGGGGCGGAACTGCAGGTGGGCCTGATTCCTCGCTCTTGTTTTCCGCGTCAGGATTGAATTGGGAAAATCCCCATTTTTGGGACTCGGAAGCCAAAGCGATCACGTGAAGAGGGGCAAAAAGTATACTCTGACTGTATTGGTCGTCAGGCATGTCGTCCATATCCACACCCTCCGACTGTTGGACGAAATCGTGCCAAGTGATACTGGTTCCCTCTTTGAGCTCGAGGGTTGGCTCTTGGGAGAACTCGGTGTTCATGAAGCTCTTGAGGATGTACGATGAGCCATCGTGGCATACGATTTGGAGATCTGTGGCCTGGGGAACGAGCTGGGCGACATTTTCCGCATTGATGATCTGGAAGATTTCCCCGGCGAAAACTTGGAGGCTTTCGCCGTCCTGGAGAGAAATGTGTTGAGGCCAGGACTTGACACCCTGTTTGAAATTGATTTCGAGGCTCATTAAGCGTGCGAGTGAGTAGTTGCGTTGGCGACTAGCGCGATTTACCTACTCAACGGATCGATCGCTCACAAAATTTACCTGAAATTCGCCCTTCGGATACGATTTAACATATTCGGAAAGCTTTGTGGGGTGTAGTGCCTAGTAGCGAGACGGCAACTCTCCAAGCTCGCCGCCTGAAAAATGGCGAAACTTCGCGCTACGCGGAAATGGTTTGCTCCGTCGATCGTTGCGGTTTCGACGGGGTATCATTTGGGATAGTTAAGCTATCGAGATCGATTGGAACCTCGAAGTGGCTAATGATATCATCGGTCGAAAAGCACCCGTTGCGTTTAATTATTTTCCGCGCAGTGAGGCCATCAGAGTCTATGTCGAGGGCGGTCGCTCCAGGCCATGGCAGAAAAGATCCCGTATTAATTACCGTGGTGGATCCGATCTTTGTGATATCCGGCTTGTGCGTGTGGCCGATGACAATGAATCGAGGGGTTTTATGAAACTTATCGACGAGCTCGATCGCTTTCTCAGGCGCTTCATGCCAGCATTTTAGAATCGTTAGCGCCCGAGTTGGTGGCCAAGCCTGCCTCAGAAATATTTGGATTTTTCCCCAGACCGTCGGATCGTAGTCTTTGAGGAGGGCGTGTTCTTCTAGAGAGGCATCCTTAAACACCTGCAAGTAGGAATAGAATGATTGGGTTGTAGATCTGCTAGCCAGCCCTCTCTTAACGGCGTTTTCCAGTATTTTTTTGTTCGAACTCCAGGGAGCTACACTTTGGAAGATGGCATCCCCGTGGGTGACTAGGATTTCGCCGCCATTCAGCTCGCAATAATGAGCATTCGAAATTCGGGGATCGTGATTGCCGTTGAGAAAGATCGGTTCTATATCCCACTTTTTGAGAAGGTTGCGGAATTGGGCCAATGAGGGGAGAGGCTTTTTTAGGCGCGATGGCGAATCTTCGAACTTCTGCTCCAGTGTATCCCCATTGAAAATCACTTTATCCGCTCCGCGGACAAGCCCTTCCAGCGATTCGGATGATTTGATCAAACTCGCTTTGTGGCCCCAATGGAGATCTGAGAGGACGCGTATCACTTATCGTTGCTGTGAAAGGATTCCTGAAAATTGTTCAGATACAACTCGGACAGCGAAAAACTTCGTGAATTGCATGGAACGAAGGTTTAAGATCGGCGCCCAGTCGCAAATCTAAAGACGGTATCGTGAAATCCGATAACGGGACAATGCAATCCGCGTCGGAAACACAATTAATGATCAAGGCTGCATCGGCGACCGGAGGCCTTAGTCGCGATGCGGTTATGAGTCTGGAATCATTAGCCAGAGGACGGGACGAAAGTAAGCCTCGACTGGAGGATGTGATTGCCAATATCGAGCCGGGCGATGAAGGGGAATTCCGACAATTGCGTAAGTTGAGCGAGAACGTGAAAAATGCTTCCTATCTCGACTAAGGTGAGGTTTTCAGGACTGGCTATTGGCTAGAGCTCTTTGACCAAGATCTTTGAGTTCCGCTTTTCGCTGAGGTAATCTTGGCGTCGCGACTCAGGTAGAGCTTCTGTATCCGCTTCCTTGAAACCGCAAATATCCTCGAAGAAGCGAAAGCTTTGGGTCGAAAGTGCCAGCGCTTTGCTGGCGCCCGATTCCTTAATTGCGTCGCATGCGAAGTTAACGAGACGCGTGCCTATGCCTTGTTGCTGGTGGGTGGACTGAACGAAGAGGGCATTGATCTCGGCTATGTCGGGATTGCTATCGAAGTAGGTTATGAGCACGCAACCGACGAGGTTTCCGTCAATCTCGTAAAGGTTGAAGTTTTCAATATCCTTTTCAATTGAGGCGATATTCCTGCGAGCGAGTTCGTCTTTCTGGACAGACCCGCTAGTCAGGTTGTAGATTCGGGCGAGATCAGTCCGGGTGGCTTTGCGAATCTGCCGATATTCGTTGTTGTACACGAGAGTGCCGACGCCATCGTTCGAAAAAACCTCTCTAATTAGTCCATCGTGTATGTTCCCGTTCAATACATGTACGCGAGATATGCCTCCTTTTACGCCAGTGAGGGCATGAGTAGCTTTGCTGTACAATGCCGCTCCTTTAAGCTCGCTGAGTTTGGATTCCAAGACTTCCACTGGTAATTGGCGTACGATCTCGCCACCGATTTCGAGACCGTCGCATTCTGTAAGAAATATCGATTTGGTCGCTTCTAAGGCGAAAGCGGTTTCGATGGCTAGCAGATCGCTATTAATTCGCAGCGTGTGACCGTTGCGGTCAAAGCCAATTGGCTGGACGATAGGAATGATGCCTTCCGTGATTAGGTGGTTCAGGAAATCGGAATCTATCCGGTCCACACGGCCTCCCCGCAAGTAGTCGACCCCTTTGATGACTCCAATGTGCTTGGAGCGGACAGAGTTCGTGATGGCGCACTTGAGACCCGATTGGGTCAGGGCTTCAAGAATTTGGTGGGATGCCCGAGAGGATGCCCGAATCGCCAAATCCAATGTAGCTTCATTAGTAGGACCGGACCCATCCGAATTGCTGATATCTATGGATCTTTCTTCGGCTAGGCGGGAAAGCTGCTTCCCTATTCCATGAACTATGACTACATTGATTTGCAAGCTGCGCAATACGGCAATATCCAGGAGAATATTTGGCAGATTATCGCTCTCGATAATCGAGCCATCCAAAGATACGACGAAAGTTTGTCCCAAAAATCTTGGTACATAGTTGAGAATCCCGCGAAGATCGGTTGGCTTAATTCTGGAAATGCTTTCGTCCATTTTACTGGAAAGTTGCTGGTCCTATTCGCTTATCGTCTCGCGAATGGCAATTGAATTTTCTTACGGCTAGCTCTTGGCAGAAAGTTTTGCGACTCCAAGAGGCATAGACTCTATTCGGACTCCGTAGGCTGAGCGGATTTGGCCTGGATCTGCCATCGGAAGATGGACGTGGCGTTGTAGAGGTTAATATCGATCGAGGGAGCGGCCAGAGGTCCGGTTTCGATCGAAACATATATAGTTTCCAGATCGCCGCGCTGTTCGTCCGTAAGGCTAGTCGACTCCTTTTCTATCCGAAGCTCTGGCAATATCAGAAGCTGGTTCTCCTTGTAGAGCGTAGTCAGATACAAGTCCGGGTGATTAGCGTATCCGCTCGGCAATTGTAGAGCCAGATTTAGCGGTACTGATGCAATATAGAAAGCGTCGGTTCCGACTACTGTTAAGTCTGGAACAAGTATGGGCTTGCGAGGGAGATAATAGACAACCTGAGAAGGTAGCGCTTCTTCCAAGGGGAGTTCCCGAGAAATCAGTGAGACAGAAGTTAGGTCCCAGTTAGACAGACTGCCAGCCACCTGGTCGGAGGGGAGGCTATACCATCCATACATGTTTTTCAATTCGGCGGCTCGAGTTCTGTCCTCCATCGCCTCGCTCGGAAGGTAGGGCGGCTCAAGTTTGCGAAACGAAAATTGTACCCAGGTGTAGAATGCCATGAATCCAATGATGGCGACCACGATGGGCCACATCGGCCAAGGCTTGCGCTGACGGGCCGAAGATCCGGGTTTGCTTTGGTAAGGCTGGTTAGTCATTGGTTTCGCGACTACTCCGTATGCGTCGCTCTCTTGCCTGGAACAAGCTAAATTGGGCTATTTTTCGTTGCGCGGCTAAAAAGGGAGAGTCATTTGGTAGGTTTCCAATTATGCAATACTGGAGCCAGACGTACATACCGACCTTGAAAGAGAGCCCAGCGGAAGCGGAGATTGAATCTCACAAGTTGCTGCTCCGGGCGGGCCTCGTTCGAAAGATTGGAGGTGGGCTGTACGCCTTCTTACCACTGGGCAAGCGGACCTTGGACAAGGTGGCCCAGATTTGCCGGGAAGAGATGAATACGGCCGGGGCCATTGAGTTGCTCATGCCTGCCGTATTGCCGGCAGAGCAATGGAAAGCGGGGCCCAGGTGGAATGCTGTTCGGGAAGTCATGTACGAGGTTTCCAGTGCATCCGCTCAAGCGAATCCAAGCGATGAAGGTCCCCAATATGTGCTAGGACCTACCCACGAAGAGATCATTACGCCTCTGATCGGCTCGGAAATTTCGAGCTATCGGGACATGGGCAAAACGTTCTACCAGGTACAAACCAAGTTTCGAAACGAAATCCGTCCCCGTTATGGGCTGATGAGAGCGAGGGAATTCGTTATGAAAGACGGTTACAGTTTTGATGTGGATGATGAGAAGGCGGAGGAGACTTACCGAAAAATGGCGGAAGCCTACGAAAAGTTCTTTGCGCGCTGTGGCCTGAATTTCATTTCCGTCGAAGCGGATACGGGAATCATGGGTGGATCTTTCTCCCACGAATACATGGTGCCCGCGGAAGTTGGTGATGACGATGTTGTCTACTGCCAAGAAAGTGGCTATGCTGCGAACGTTGAGAAGGCGACAAGCGCTTTGATTCCCGAGGATTATCAGGTCCCCGGACCCATGGGGGAATTGGAGGAATTCGAGACGCCAGGAGTGGTGACGATTGCAGGTCTTGAGAAAGAGCCCTACGGCATTTCTGCCGAGGAACAGTTCAAGACGCTTGTCTATATAGGAGACGGGAAGCCATTCGCGTTAGTGATCCGAGGTTGCGACGAGTTGGAAGAGGCGAAACTGGGTTCGCTCGGTTATGAATTGGTTAGACCCGCCACGCGTACTGAAATAGAGCCATTGATGGGCGCGAAGCCAGGAAGCTTGGGATTAGTCAAGGGAACGATCCTTGGTCGTGATAAACTCGATGGCGTGTTTGCCGACCACGCGATTCGGTTGGTGGGCAACGGAGTATCGGGGGCAAACAAAGACGGCTATCACTTGCGAAATGTTAATGTAGAGCGGAATCTAGACATCGACTCGTTTGGGGATTTTAGGCGTGTGAAGGAAGGGGAGCCCTGTCCAATTTCGGGCAAGCCATTGAAAATCGCGCGAGCAATCGAGGTGGGGCACATATTTAAACTAGGAACGAAATTTAGCGAAAACGATTCCTGGGGAGCCAAGTATCACGATGCCAATAAAGAGACTAAGCCAGCGGTTATGGGTTGTTATGGTATTGGAGTTTCCAGGACGCTTCAGGCTATCATCGAGCAGTCCCGTGATGATTTCGGTATCGTATGGCCTTGGAATGTAGCTCCGTACCACGTGGTAGTTACCGTTTTGGATCCCGACATGGAAGAAGCGATGGACTTGGCTCTTCGAATTGGAGAAGCGGCGGAAAAAGAAGGGGCTGATACGCTTATTGATGATCGGAAAGAGCGTCCAGGGGTGAAATTCAAAGATGCTGATCTAATTGGGATTCCCCTTAGAATCACAATCGGGGGACGAGGCCTGAAAGAAGGTGTCGTTGAAGTGAAGTGGCGAGACTCTAAGGATATGAACAAGATTCCGGTTGATGAAATAGAAGGCGTAGTTGCTTCTAAAATACGAGAACGAGTATCGACTTAAGAATGGTTTCATTGATTGGAGGAGGCGGCACTGCAGCTCCAGAAACGGTTGTTGAAAGTGAAACGGACCTTTCAGGATTATGGCATGTAATAGTCCTGAATGACCCCGTTAATCTGATGTCCTACGTTACAATGGTTTTCAAGCGGGTGCTGGGAATGGAGCAAAGCGAGGCCGAGCAACATATGATGGAAGTTCATGAGTTGGGCCGATCGGTAGTTTGGACGGGCGATCGAGAAAAGGCGGAAGCTTATCAGTATCAATTGCAGGAGTGGCACCTGACAGCTATTTTGGAGAAGAATGAGTCGTCAGCTTGAGTTCAGATTGGATCCTGAAGCGGTTCGCCCATTGGTCCTCCATTTCCGCTCCCTGGTAGACTCGTTAAAGGATGATCTTGTTGCTGAAAACGAACCCCCTACAAGTGATCAATTAATGTCGGAAGTTTGGGTAGAGGATCTTCTCGAATCGCAGAGGAAGGATATTGCTTCTCTCAATGAGTTATTCGATGATAAATTTTTGGATACGGGGAGAG
>Ga0066378_10000088_pt1 | contig 37097 bp, 34 predicted proteins | sample Knorr_S23_td_DCM_FD_70947 | JGI IMG/M metagenome (GOLD analysis project Ga0066378, IMG submission 70947) | Marine microbial communities from Southern Atlantic Ocean transect - Knorr_S23_td_DCM_ad_71m_LV_A | ecosystem: Environmental > Aquatic > Marine > Oceanic | place: Southern Atlantic ocean...
ACCCCACGTAATGGAAGGGGAACTGGACGAGGTAATCGAAGCCTTGCAGGCTGAAGACCAGAAGTTGAAGATTGAAGCGTTGATGACTGCCCAGGCCGGATCGTAGCGAAAATGGGCGATCGTCTGACAGTATTGGATGTCGTGCGGAAAAGCGCGGATTTCCTGGAGCGCAAGTCGGTCGAAAGCCCAAGATTAAATGCGGAATGGCTGGTCGCCCATGCCCTCAATATCGGGCGAATGGAGCTTTACATGCAATTCGACAGACCGTTGCAGCCAGCGGAGTTGGATTTGATGCGCGACCTCGTTTCGCGCCGGGGTAGGCGCGAACCACTACAGTATATAGTGGGCGAAACTCAATTTCACGACCTGCTTATCAAGTGCGACCAGCGGGCTCTCATTCCTCGGCCTGAAACTGAGCAACTGATCGACTATATCGTGGATCGTGGCCCCGAGATTGATGAAACATTCAGTATTCTGGATCTGGGTACAGGCTCAGGGTCCATAGCTCTTGCTTTGGCTATGCGTTTTCCTTGCTCTAAAATTGTCGCGACCGACGCGAGTCAAGATGCCTTGGACCTGGCCCAGGAGAACGCGTTGGGGAACGGCCTGCAAAATCGAATTGAACTGGTTCGATCCCATTGGTTTGAATCGTTGAAGGGAAAGGGCCCCTTCAGGCTAGTGGTATCCAATCCTCCCTATTTGACGGATTCAGAGCTGGAGACTGTGGAGCCGGAAGTTAGAGACTTCGAGCCAACATCGGCGTTGCTTTCTGGAAATGATGGAATGGAGGACGCCCTGAAAATAATAAGCGAGTCTATCGAGTACCTTGAGCCCTCGGGGTCGCTTTGGCTAGAGACGGGGATCGACCAGCACGAACAGCTGCTCGACGCTTGCTCGAATGCCGGATTTCAATCCTTCGAAGGTATCTTGGACTGGGCGGATCGCCCGCGCTTCATCCACGCGGTGAAATAGGCAAAGCTCTAGTTGAGCAACTTATTGAACCGCGATTTAGAGGATGCCAATGGCAGTGCTGGCTGTTTCCAGTCATTGGTATTTGGCGATGCCTCTACAGCGTCTACCATTATGCGAAGCGCTTCCCGTAGTTGAATATCGAATTCTGGGACGGGTTCTTTCTCTTCCTCATCGGTGTCGTTTACAGCCTCAACATCCGTCTCTTGATCTACCGTAAGATCTTTGTTGGAAGCCAACTCGCTGTCGCTGTCAGTAGGAGGGGAATCGCTGTGAGAAAGATCGGGCGGCGTCTCCTCCTCCTCAGCGTTCTGCGCTTCTTCGGCGAGAACTGCGTCGAGTTTGATTTCCGAGGAGACGAAGTTCAGTTCCGCGAGAGCTCGTTGACGATCTTCCATGGCGTCAATGAAATCCTGATCTTCATCCATCATACGCTTCCGTTCCTCCAAATTGAGGGAAATCGTTTTCTGCTCATCGCGATCTCGATACCAGTCGATGCGCTCACGGAGAAAATCGAATTCCTCGAGTCTTATTCGTCGGCTTTCGCTTTGCGTTTTCAGCGCATCTATGAACGGCTTTTTGAGGGTCATCTCTACAAAAAACCGTGCAGGCTTGATGTAGTCCCATGGCAGGGCATTGTCCAAATCGGCTTCGCCAACGGCTGTGATATCAGCTACTGAAGGTAGTGATATGTCGGATACGACACCTTTGCGTTGGACGGAGAATCCATTGGGCAAGTAGTACTTTTGAATAGTAAGCTTAGCGGCCCCAGCCTTGTTTTGGGAATTGTAGGCCCGCAGAACGTAGTCCTCTAGAGGCAGAACCTGCTGTACGGTCCCTTTGCCGTGAGTACTGTCATTGCCGATTACCAAGGCTCGCCCATAGTTTTGCAGGGCTCCGGCAAGAATTTCGGATGCTGAAGCGCTGTGGCGTGAAGTGAGGACGGCTAGTGGTCCGTGGTAGACGACTTTCGGATTGCGATCCGAACGAGCGAGTACTTTGTCGTAAGAATCCTTTACCTGCACGACAGGGCCTCGCGAAATGAAGAGTCCGGTCATGTCCACGGCTTCGTTGAGCAATCCGCCGCCGTTTCTTCTCAGATCGAGCACGATGGCCTGAACGCCAGCGTCATTCATTTTCATGACCAGTTCCTCGACGTCGGCTGTAACGCTTGTTACAATACGACGTCCCTGATCATCGATTTCTTCAGATCCGTAAAAGCTGGGAATATCAATTACGCCAACGGGCATTGTGGTCCCGTTGTCCATGGGCACTTGATAAATTTCGCCTTCGCTGCGGCTGGAGTTGATGCGAACGGTGTCGCGGACGATACTGACGACGCGTCTTTCTGATTCGTCTACAGCGTCGGCGGGAATGATCGTGAGTTTAACAACGCTGCCTTTTTCGCCGCGGATTTTATCGACAACCTTACGAAGCCCCATGTCGACGATGTCTACCGGTTCGTCTTCTCCTTGAGCGACCGCTACGATACGATCGTTCGCTTTCAGATCGGTTGTGTTCTTAGCAGGTCCACCAGGTATCAGCTCTTTGATTACACAATACCCGTCTTCCTCGCTGAGCAAGGCCCCGATTCCCACGAGAGACAGGCGCATGTGGATGCTGAAATCTTCAAATGTGTCTGAGGAAAAGAACGTCGAGTGCGGATCGAATATATGGGTGAGGCTAGTGAGAAATGCTTCCTGCACGTCACTAGAGCCGAACTCTTTGATACTGCGCAGTTGCCGCTCGTATCGCTTAGTGATGCGTTCCTTCGCTTCTTCGACGGTCTTCTCGTTGAGCAACTCCTGCAGCATCTCTTGCTTGAGGCGTTTCACCCAAAGGCCATTGGCTTCTTCGATATTTGCTGGCCAAGGGCTTTCGCTGCGATCGTACATGTACTCTTCTTCGCCGTCGAACGTCCATTCCTCCTCCAGCTTTTCCAAAATCCACTTGATGCGTTGGATGGCGATAACGCGGTATCGCTCGTAAATCGTGAAGGCAGCGTCGAGATTGCCTTTGTGCCTCATTTGCATGCTCAAACGGGAACCGTAAGTATCGATGAAACTCTCCTCATCCGACATGAGGAAATAGAGCCGATTGTAATCGAGCCGGCCCATGAACTCTCGAATAAGCTCGATAAAGGTTTCGTCAGAGATTTCGGCGTTGTTGAAGTGCAGGGTCTCCAACATTTCTATGACCCGCATCGTCTCCTGGGACATGAGATCGGTCGGGGCGAGTTCAGGAAGGTCGGACAAATCGACCAAAGGCTCCTTTTCGGTTAGTCCAAATGCGCTAGGTATTAGGGGGCTCGCAAGGAGTGAGATAAGGAAAACGGTAGACCTGATCATGTAGCGTTGGTTTGAGTTTCGCTTGCTATTCTAGATGCGCTGGCAGAGTAAAGTGTATGCTGGTGGATGTGGTCCGTCAGCAAAGCCAACGGAAGAGGCGTTACCTCTAGTTATCTTTTCTTCAGAAGATCGCCTGCTTGGTCGAGGATCTTCTTCTCGTCGTCGGTTAATGAGCCGAAGCCCTTGCTGTTAATCTTGTCCAAAATGCGGTCGACCTCCTTTTTCATGTCTTTTGGCGGAGCTATGTTGACTTTGTAAGGGTAGGCTTTCGCTTTTGACTTCTTTTCTTTCTGCTTGAACCAATCCGGAATCTTAAAGCTGTCGCTACGGCCACCTTTTGGATTCCTTAAATAGACCAGTTTGTAAAAGAGATACCCGCCCAGCATGCCTCCAAGGTGAGCGGAGTGTGCCACTCCAGTTCCATTGAGAAGTTCCAGAAAAATGAACCCGAAGGCGGCGATGCCGAGGGAGATGTACATGAGAATCTTAGCTTTCATTCTCAGTACCATCATCAAGTAGATGTCTTGCTCGGCATACATGAGGCCGAAACAGGTTATAAGTCCGAAGACGGCTCCCGAGGCCCCCACGACTGCGAGAGAACCGGAAGCGAAGCTGACTATGAACCAGAGGAATCCTCCAACGACGGCGGAGCTGAGATAGAGCTGTACAAATCGCTTTTCCCCCAGGTCGGGCAATAGCGCTCTTCCAAGAAAGAAGACGCCGATCATATTGCCCACGATATGCCCAATATTGTCGGGACTGTGGAGAAATGAGTAGGTGATGAAGCTCCAGAGTTTTGGCCCGCCATAATCGTTGGCAGTGAGAGCGAACAACCGAAAATAGCCTTCTCCCGCGGTCAGCTGGATTGCATACATGACCACGTTGAAAACGATGATCCCCAGCACCATGTTCCGCGTGCGAGGATTTTGGTCAGATTGCATGTAGGGGCGATCGTAAAGCATACGTCAATGCAGGATCCGAATTTTCAGGAGGATTTCAAGTTATACTGTCCCTAATTTGGACGATCGAAGGCATGTCCGCATTGGGTTTTAGACAAAGTCTACTGATTGTTTATCGCTGGATATCACGTTCAGCTAAGGGGTCTGGTTGCGAATGGGCCCAATCACCTACGCTAATGATGCCAATCTCGTCTGGAAGTGGCCAGACGGGACAATAGGAAAGCCGCGGTTGAAAGAGACCGGGAAAATTCTGCTTGGTTCTCGAAAATCGGGGCAGGGCGGGCGTTTCTAAAAGCAGCGCAGGCATCTTGTCTGTCACGGAAGAATTGTGGAACAGGCAAGATGCCTGTGCTGCTTTTTCTTCCAAAAATAATCAAGTAGTAGCAGGACAATCTCGGAATCAAAGAGAGTATCCTCTAGTTGCTAAACCGAAAGAGGGCGACATCGCCGTCTTGAAACGGGTAATCTTTTCCTTCCAATCGGTATTTGCCAGCTTGTCGGGCAACTGAGACGCTCCCAAAGGAGGATAAGTCTTCGTACGAAACGACTTCTGCCTTTATAAACCCCTTCTCGAAGTCCGTGTGAATGACCCCTGCTGCTTGAGGGGCGAGCATGCCTCGTTCGAATGTCCAGGCCCGGACTTCTTTTTCTCCGGCCGTGAAATAGGTTTCTAGCCCAAGTAGAGAGTAGGTAGCTTTTATGAGGAGGGAGACGCCGGAGTCTTCTACGCCTAGGTCGTGGAGGAACTCTCTGGCCTCGGAGGGACTGAGATCCACGAGTTCGGATTCGATTTCGGCCGAAATGATGACGCAATCCGCGTCGTGGCGCTCCTTCGCGTAGGCTCGAACTTTAGAAACCAGTTCGTTGGCATCTGCATCGGAAAGGTCATCGTCGGAAACGTTCGCCGCGTAGATGATGGGCTTAGAAGAGAGAAGGTGCAGATTTTTCACCAATGCCCCCTCTTCTGGCGACACGTCTAGGGTATTGGCGGACTTGCCTTCGTTGAAATGGGGAATGAGCCGATCGATTAGCTCACAGATGGCTTGAGCTTCCTTGTCATTTCCCCGGGCCTTCTTCACCGCCTTTTCTTTTTGTCGCTCCACGGATTCAAGGTCGGCCAAAACTAGCTCCGTATTGATGATTTCGATATCCCGGATCGGATCTACAGAACCCATGTTGTGGATGATGTCATCGTTCACGAAGCAACGGACGACCTGGACGATCGCGTCTACTTCTCGAATATTGGCTAGGAATTTATTCCCAAGCCCTTCCCCTTTGCTGGCCCCCGCCACGAGACCGGCAATATCGACGAACTCGATGGCCGCGGGAATGACGACATTGGTGTTGGAGATCTCTCTCAGAGTCTCCAAGCGATCGTCAGGAACAGTGACTACACCGACATTTGGATCGATCGTGCAAAAAGGGTAGTTGGCGCATTCCGCCTTGCGTGTTCCGGTAAGAGCATTGAAAAGAGTGGACTTCCCAACATTCGGTAGACCAACGATACCTGCCTTCAACATAGGCGACGAAGAACATTGAATCGGATGTTGCTTGACAAGACCCAATTTTGGTAAATCGTCCTCCTCCTGTCACACGATCTCCAGGACTCGAAGACATGGCTTTAAAGATCAAATTGCAACGGGGTGGCGCTGTCCACAATCCCATTTACCGAATCGTTGTAGCCGAAGCGCGCGGGCGGCGAGATGGCCGTTTTGTCGAGAAATTGGGTACTTACATTCCTCGCGCTCAAGGTAAGCAGATCGAGCTGACGCTCGATGTTGAGCGCGCGGACTACTGGAAGTCAGTGGGGGCGAAACCAACTGAGACGGTTCATGGACTTATCAAGCGTGCTCGGAAAGAGGGAGCGCAGGCTGCTGAGGCAGCAGCGGAAGCCTAGAAACAATCGGTTTCAGGCCGTTAACAATTTGAAGTGCCCGACGAGCATCGTCGGGCTTTTTTATTGGCCAACGAAAAGAAGTCCCGAAGCGAGCCCCGCTACATCAAATTCCCTTTAGCTTGCTATTCAGTCACGGGCTTGCCTCGGGGATGTCCTTTGCGTAAATAACTCGGCTAAGCGAATATGAAGATCGACGTGGTTACTTTATTCCCTCAAATGCTGGATGGTTTCCTATCCGAAAGTATGATGGGCCGGGCTCGTAGCAATGGGCTCGTAGATATTCGTGTCCATAATCTGAGGAATTGGGCCAAGGGAAAGCACAAGCAAGTTGATGATCGACCCTTTGGTGGAGGAGCGGGAATGGTCCTGATGCCTGAACCGATATTTGATGCGATGGAAAGCCTAGCTGACGGGGGAGCTTGCCATCGCGTTTACCTGGCCCCAGATGGAGAGCCGCTTTCGCCCCGTTTGGCCCAGTCGCTGGCGGATAAGGATCATATTGTATTCTTTAGCGGGCATTACGAGGGGATCGATGAACGAGCTCGGGAAAAACTGTTCGATCAGGAGATCAGCATTGGCGATTATGTCCTCACTAACGGGACGCTGGCAGCGGCTGTCGTTATCGATTGTCTATGCCGTTTTTTACCTGGTTTTTTGGGTGAAGAAAAATCATTGACTAGCGAAAGCTTCGAGGGCAGTTTGCTCGACTTTCCTCAATACACGCGTCCTGCGATGTTTCGAGATATGCCGATTCCAGAGGAGCTTTTGTCCGGGAATCATGCGGAAATCGATCGGTGGCGACAGCGGAAACGGGAGGAAAAAACACGCGAGCGAAGACCGGATTTATTAGAGGACTGAGACCATGAATCAGATTGTTAGTGAACTTACCAAGGATCAACTGAAGACGGATGTGCCCGACTTCAAAGTGGGCGACGGCGTCAAGGTTCACGCTCTTGTGCGAGAAGGAGACAAACGCAGAGTGCAGATTTTCGCAGGAGTGGTGATTGCCCGCAAGGGATCGGGAATCCAGGAGACGTTCACGGTTCGAAGGATTTCCTACGGGGAAGGCGTTGAGAAGGTCTTTCCCATTCACAGCCCCAATGTGTCGAAGATCGAGGTTGAGAAGGAGTCTAAAACCATGCGGGCCCGTATGTACTACCTTCGCAACCTGGTTGGCAAGAAGGCCATGCAGGTTAAGGAGAAACGCTTGGCTAAGGGGCACTGAGGGGCGTCTAGAGCTTCTCGTTTCATTATTTTACGACAAGGCCGCTTCGTTAAGAAGCGGCCTTGTTTGTTTTACGACTCAGGTGTTGAACTCGAAGAGAGCCCTAGGCCCCAATATCTGAGCCGGCTTCGTTGCTTGCTTGGTGGTGAGGACCGGTTCGGTCCTCTTCCAGCAAATCTCGGAAAATCGAGCCGATCCTCCCTGCCATTCTTCACATTGGCCCGGTTTGAAGTGGTAGACGGATTAACGACCGAGCGGTCGATCTCCCAGTAACCAACATTCCGCTTTTGATCTGAATGGGAAAACGCTCGAGTAAGAGGTTTGTATTAGCAGCTTGATCTTCAGTTGATCCCGATGCGCGATATCCGGGAACGAGTTTGCGACCACCTTCCCAGAAGAATGCAGGAAAGCGCCCAATTTTGCTCTTGAGGCTTGGAGTGCGCTCAATTGGGGTGTCTGCCTCCAAATTGGACTCCATATATTCCTACGATTCAAATGCATAAAGACATTCTCCAAAAAGCCGCCAATGAAGCCCGAGGGCTGGCGATCGACGCTGTCCATGTCTGCAAGTCGGGCCATGTTGGTCTGCCTTTGGGCGCCGCTGAAATCGGCTCTGCCCTATACGGGAGCGAACTCAATGTGAATCCGGACAAGCCACGGTGGCTCAATAGGGACCGATTCATTTTGTCCGGCGGGCACGGAAGCATGTTTCTCTATGGTTGGCTGCATTTGGCCGGCTTCGATCTAAGTTTGGACGAGCTCAAGAATTTCAGGAAGCTCGGAAGTTACACTCCCGGACATCCGGAGTTCGGCGAAACGGCGGGTGTTGAGAGTACGACGGGCCCACTTGGTCAAGGTGTTGGAAATGCTGTCGGTTTTGCCGTTTCCCAAAAAATGGCAGCTGCGGCCTTCAACACGGAAGAGCACACCATTCTAGATAACCATATTGTCGTTCTGGCGGGAGATGGATGTATCCAAGAAGGTGTGGCACATGAGGCGTCTTCAATAGCGGGGCATCTGAGACTGGATAATCTGATCGTCATCTACGATAGCAACGATGTTACGCTGGACGCGATGGCAGAGAAATCGCAAAGCGAAGACACATCTAAGCGATACGAAGCCCTAGGATGGGATGTCGTCACCATCGATGGGCATGATTTCGATGCGATTGGGCGAGCGTTCTCGGCTGCCAAGGCAGCGAAAGGCAAACCGCAGTTGATAATCGCCAAGACGGAAATCGCTCGAAGCATCGAAGAAGTGGCTGGCACGAGCGCCGGACATGGAGAGAGCGGGGCCATCAAGCACTCTGAGAAAGCCCGAGAAAGTTTGGGGCTACCCGAGGACCGATTTCATGTATCCGATGACGTTCGAGCTTATTTTGACGATCTAAAGAGGAAGCGTATAGAAAATTACAATACATGGGAGTCGACTTATGACGCTTGGGCCGAGGCTAATCCGGGCCTCGCAGAACGATTAGAGTCGGGAGCGTCGGCCCCTTTGGATGCCGATGAGCTGCTTTCATTGATTCCAGAAGCGGAAGCGGATGCCAAACTAGCGACTCGGGCCGCTGGTGCAAACGTGTTGCAGCCGATCGCCGCCGCCCGCCCGGAATTGATCAGCGGTTCCGCCGACCTTCACGGTTCGACCAAGAATTACATTAAAGATGCTGGCGATTTTCTTCCTGGCAATTACTCGGGCCGAAACCTTTTGTTCGGCATTCGCGAACACGCCATGGGAGCTCTGCTTAATGGGGTAGCGTACGACGGCATTTGGCGAGCGTCAGGAGCGACCTTTATGGTGTTTGCCGACTACTTGAGACCGTCGATTCGACTAGCTTCGCTGGCTGGTTTACCAGTTATCTACATTTTCACGCATGACTCGGTTGGAGTTGGCGAGGATGGTCCGACCCACCAGCCCGTCGAGACCGTTTCGGGCCTCCGGGTGATACCGAATTTGGATGTGATTCGACCGTGCGATACGGAAGAGACCGCAGGAGCGTTCGTGGCAGCAATGGAGCGCCAATCGGGCCCAACTGTATTGTCTTTAACCCGCCAGGGCGTGCCGAATATAAATTCGGCTTCGGCAGATGAGCGGCGGCAGGGCGTACTCAAAGGTGGATACGTTATCAAGCGGGAGACGGCTGAATTGGAGACGATCATTATCGCTACGGGTTCAGAAATTCAACATGCAGTGGCTGCCGCCGACGAATTGGGTGCCGGCACCCGAGTGGTTTCCATGCCCTCAATGAAGCGATTCGATGAACAGGACGATGCCTACCGTGAAAGCGTGCTACCTTCCTTATGCTCGAAACGCATCGCTATCGAGGCTGGCGTATCCGATCTCTGGTACAAGTACGTTGGCAGCCAAGGCAAGGTGATTGGTATTGATCGCTTTGGTATCAGCGCCCCAGGCAATACCGTAATGGAAGAGCTTGGGATAACGCCTGCATCCGTGGTTTCGGCAGCGGGAGCGTGATTGCCAAACAGATTTGTAGGGTCGCCGCTCGCGAGTCACCGAGCTGGTTGCGATATTTAAACGTACGCGGCGTAGCCCTACCGGAAGACTGGACCTCAACGATCTAATGAACAGTACGGTCGTAGAAATCGTTCACGGGTCACCGGAGTACGAGCTGGAATGCGTATTGCGCGATGAACTGCTACGGGCTCCGCTCGGGTTGAGTCTTTACGACGAGGACTTGGCTGCGGAAGCGGCTTATCACCACTTCGGGATATTTAGTTCTACATCCTCAGATTGCGTGGCTTGCCTGCTTGCGGTACCTTTTGATGATGGACTCTTTCAGCTAAAGCAGATGGCGGTTAGTGAAGATTGGCAGCAGAAAGGAGTCGGATCTCGTTTGTTGAGCGAAGCTGAAGCCCGATTGGCATGTTATGGCGCTCGTAGATTTTATCTTCATGCTCGAGAATCCGCTATAGAGTTCTACAGAAAACACGGCTTCGAGCCAGTAGGTGAATCCTTCGAGGAAGTGACGATTCCTCATGTCAGGATGGAGAAGCATATAGATGGTTAAAGTTGAAGCCTGTATTAGCGGCGGTATTCCTGATCAAGCTATGGAGAATGCCCGAGAGGCCTTTGAAGGCGGGGCTGAGACTATTGAATTGTGCGCGGCTATGGAGGACGATGGCCTCACGCCCCCAGTTGAAAGCATCGCCGCTGCTCGGAGGGCTTTTCCTCGAAACGGATTGATGGTCATGATCCGCCCTCGACCTGGCGATTTCGTATATACTGAAAATGAAATCCGGGAGATGGAAGTGAACATCGCCTCGGCAGCTGCGGGAGGCGCGGATGGCGTGGTATTTGGGGTGATAACCGAAAACGGTCTTATCGATGAGAAATACCTCCAGAGATTGATTCAAAAAAGCCAATCTAAGGGAGTTTCGGCCACTTTCCATCGAGCCTTCGATGTTCTAGAGGATCGATTCGAGGGGCTGGAAATGCTGATCGACCATGGCGTCGATCGAATCCTCACGAGTGGGGTTGCTTGGGGCTGTTCGGGTGGAGCTCTGGAAGGAAAAGAAACACTCAAGGCCCTTGTTGAGGCAGCTGACGGGAGAATCGAAATTGTAATCGGAGGAAGTGTCAGCTCCGGAAATGCCAAAGAGATCGTCAGCTCATTGGGACAGTTCTCTGGACCTGTTTCGCTTCATACCCACTCGGGCGTCCAAGAGAATGGAGTGACTGCGAAATCCAAGGTCCGGGCCCTTGTCGAAGCTGCGAATCGCTAGTGGAGAAGTTCTATATCGAAGGTAGCAAAGGCTTCCAACTTGTTATCTTGGTCGCTATGTACAGGCAGGAATTCTGTGCTACTGTTGATCGTTCGCCCACAACTCATGTGTACCAATTTCAGTTCGCCCGGCGATCGAACGACACATTCTTGTTTTTTGGGCTTTCAGGTAGTGAGGACCGGCTTGGTCCTCCGTATTCGTATCTTGGAGGATCGAGCCGATCCTCCCTACCTTAAGTAATGCTCTATAGTCTGCTCCAGGGATATCTGTTATCCGCTCTTATCCGCGAGCGAGCGCTTGATCACCCAATCCTCGCTTCTCTCAAAGTTCGCGGATCTTTATGCTGCGATAGCTGACGAGGTCGTTGTGATCTTGGAGAAGGACGTGCCCTTTTTTAGACAAGCCGAAATTCTCGATTTCCGCGTATTTGCTACGGGCGATCAGGGCGTCGTAGATATTCGTGCCTCGTTGATATTCGACGACTTTGAATCCATTTAGCCAGTGCTCGATCGTCCCATTGGGGTGAGAAACGATGCGGCCATGATTCCACTTTCCGATATGGAGAGGCACATCCCTAGTATTCACGTTCCGGTAAGGCGGAATCAGATCGTATAAAGATGCGGTAGTTCGGTTGCCGACAGCCCCTTTTGCTCCATCCGGATGGACTTTATCATCAAGTACTTGGTATTCAAGTCCCAAGTACTGGGATTTACTCGCTCCGGGTTCGGCGTGATCGACAACGAAATATTTAATGCCACTATTGGCTCCTTTCGCGAGGTTAAAGTCGAAGTCCAGTTCGAAAGCTCCATAAGTTTTCTTAGTGACAATCTGGCCGCCTTTGCCGCCTGGCTGAATCGTCAGGGCCCCGTTTTCCACGATCCATCCATCCTTATTGAAGGGATCGACATCCGACGTCCCTTTCCAAGCCGCGGTCTTTTTGCCGTCGAAAAGGAATTCCCATCCCCTAGTTTTTTCCGTTTTGCTGAGCGTGTTTGGAGCGACGTTTCGCACGTAGACTTCTTCGGAACGGGAAAGTTTAGGTGATTTCGTATTGATTCTTAAATTACGCCAACGCACTTGATAGCCGGCATGGGAGGCATCCCTGATGCTGTGTACTTGCAGGCCAATGAACCCGGTAATCGCCCGATCGTCGACAAGATGGGATACCTGCCGCCCATTGAGAAAGGTTTGGACTTCGTTGCCTACACATTCGATGCGGGCTCTGTTCCATTGCTCATTCTTGAATAAAGAGCGGGCGGGTGAATTGTACTCCACTGGATAAAGCCAGCCTCGGTTGGCTTCGTCGTAGATACCAGCTGTCCATGCCCGGGATGAGGTATCGAGCTCGTATTGATATCCATGGACGCGACCATCGCGGTATTCTGGCTTGCTCATGCTCCGGAACTGCACCCCGGAATTGAGCCCATCCTGCACCCAGAATTCGAATTCCAGAACGAAGTCAGTATAGTTCTTTTCCGTCGTCAGAAACGAATTCGGCGTATTGGCGACGCTGCGGCCGACAATTTCGTCTTTTTCGATAGAGTATTCAGCCTTTCCACCAAGCTGTTTCCATCCGTCGAAAGACTTGCCGTCGAAGAGTGGTTTCCAGTCGTCGGCGGCGACGATCGAGAAACTGAAAATGGAAAGCGCGATAGAAAGAATATAGCGATTCAGGGGCGCAGTCATGTTCGTGGATAGTGATGCTGATCAATCGCTGGTACAAGCTCAATAGTCTGGTTCATAAACCGATGGCCCCCAATCCAATTCTGAGCGCCTTCTGAACGAGGTGTACCAAGAGCTCAGAAAAGTGGCCCAGTCGAAATTGGCTAATGAGAATGCGGTCGACACGCCTCAGGCTACCGCTCTTGTTCACGAGGCTTGGCTAAGGATAGGCGGAGAGGATTAACCTCGATGGGCGAGCCGGGCTCAGTTCTTTTCCGCGGCAGCGGAGGCGATGCGGCGAATTCTCATTGAGAGAGCTCGTAAGCGCATGGCCCCTCGGCATGGGGCGATCAGCAACGGGTCGATTGCGAGGAGCTCGAAGGGCTACCGGAATCGATGAATGACGATAAGCATGTCATCGACTTGGCCGAAGCCCTAGCTAGATTTGCCGAAAAGAACCCCGAGAAAGCTGAGCTGGTCAAACTCCGCTATCTTGTCGGACTGACTATTGACGAAGCCGAGGAACCAAGTAGCTAGTTTTACCATCGAGTCTTGATTTGGTGGGATTTAAATGCAGTAGCCCGTCGACTGTCGCTGTTCAAAGACTTGGCGTTCTAGATGGTTTGGGTGTTGTGAAATTGTCGTGGTCTGGCCTTGCCAGAGTGAGGGGTACGGAAGAGAGTTGTGACATGTACACCAGGTTTTCGTTAACCCTCTTCGTTATTCGTCGTACTTTGATGATCATCGTTGCCCTTGGTTTCTGCCTTCCGAGATTCTACGGAGAACGGCCGAACATAGTCTTTATCTTCACCGATGATCATGCGACTCAGGCAGTTAGCGCATATGGCGGCATGCTAGCGGACATCGCTCCGACACCGAATTTGGACCGTATTGCCAATGAAGGCATTCTGTTTCGCAAATGCTACGTGACAAACTCGATATGCGGACCTGTAAGAGCGGTCATTCAAACTGGCAAGCACTCGCATTTGAATGGCTTTCGCCAAAACGGAGACCGTTTTGATGGGAGCCAACCGACGGCTCCGAAGTATCTGCGGAAGGCAGGCTACCAAACCGCCATAATTGGCAAATGGCATCTCGCCTCAACACCTACGGGCTACGATCACTTTGAGGTTTTGAAAGGGCAGGGGGCCTACTACAACCCGATGCTCATCACTAACGGGGAAAACTTGGATCATATTGGATACACAACCGACATTATAACCGAACGAACTATTGACTGGCTGAAGAACAAGCGCGATCCAGACAAGCCCTTCTTGCTTATGACTCAGCAAAAGGCTCCCCACGGGCGGTGGGAACCTGCTCTACGACATTTGCAGGTATTCGCCGATATGGAGATGCCCGAACCGCCAACACTGTTCGATGACTATTCAGGAAGGGCGCGGCCGATATCCCAAAATCGAGCCCGCATGCTGGAAGAGATGAACGACTTCCGATTGATGATTAAGTACTCATCGAAGCATACACCCGAGCAATTTAAGCCTTTCGACGACTATTTCCGGCCTCGCAACGAAGCGATGCTAGCGGCCAATTTGAGCGATTTCGAACGGAAGAAATGGAATTATCAACGTTACATTAAGAACTACTTGCGTTGCGTACGGGCTGTAGACGAAGGGGTGGGCCAAATGCTTGAGTATCTCGATGAAAGCGGTTTGGCCAAGAACACGATTGTCATCTACTCATCGGATCAGGGCTTCTATCTCGGGGAGCATGGTCTTTTCGACAAACGTTGGATGTACGAAGAGTCGTTGCGTACTCCCTTGCTCGTCAGATGGCCGGGCGTAGCCAAGAAGGGTACGGTCAATGATACGGATATCGTTTCCAATCTGGATTTCGCCCAAACCTTTTTGGACTTGGCGGGAGCGGATATCCCAGAGGATATGCAGGGCCGTTCTCTCGTCCCTATTTTCAAAGGGGAAAGACCTCGTGATTGGCGCGAGTATCATTATTATCACTACTACGAGCACGGAGGACATGGCGTACCGCTGCACTTTGGCGTGACTGATGGGCGATTTAAACTGATTCGCTATCCGGATCCTGACAATAACACTTGGGAAATGTTTGATTTGAAGAACGATCCCATGGAGATGAAAAACATTTACGGGCAAGCCAACCCAGAGGTGCAGCAAACGCTGAAAAAACAACTGTCTCGATTGCGAGCGGAATACGATGTTCCGGAAGACGAATTGGAAGGCATGCGACAAAGCGGCCAACGATAGGTCTCCTGGAGTGGGAGTAGGATCGATCGGCTCTTCCGCAATTGCGGGATGGGCGAACCTGCCACGGGTTCTCATCCCGCTTGGATGCATTAATTGAAGGTTAGCACTCCAAATGCGGAATACCCTACTTGGTCATTGATGGGGTGGCTGACGGGATTCGAACCCGCGACCCTCGGTACCACAAACCGATGCTCTAACCAACTGAGCTACAGCCACCATCCTTGGAAAAAAGGAGCGTCTTAAATTCCACCGACGCTGGCCCCTGTCAATGCTTTTCAGGGATAAGCTCAGAGGGATTTCCATAGAGCGAGATGATCGGAGCAATCTGGTTCAATATCTTGACCTTGGTGATCCTGTTCCTAGTTCCTTTGATCGATGAATCGAATAGAAAGGGCTTTCCAGAACGCTCAATCTCAGGACCGGTCGGCGTTCGTTTCCTACGTTTGCGCGGGCGATCCAAATCCGGCGACCTCGCTGCAGGTATGCCGCGCTCTTTTGCGCTCGGGAGTCGATATTTTGGAGATTGGCGTGCCCTTTTCCGATCCGCTGGCAGACGGCCTGACCAATCAGTTGGCCGCTCAACGGGCTTTGGAGGCGGGGACGACGCGCGAAGATGTTTTCGTTCTGGTGAGAAAAATTCGAGACGAAGACGGGCAAACGCCTATCGTATTTTATACTTACTACAACCTCATGTTCAGCGGCGGATTAGAGGCCTACATCGCTGAGGCAAAGGAGGCGGGCGTGGACGGGCTGCTCGTTTTAGATCTCCCGCCCGAGGAAGCCGGAGACTATATGGAAGCCTGTCGGAAGATCGAAATGAAGACAGTATTCCTTCTGGCTCCAACGACGCCCGAGGAGCGAGTGGAATACATCGCTCAAAACGCTACGGGATTCATTTATTACGTATCTAGAACTGGAGTGACCGGCGTTCGCGAAGATCTAGCTTCCGATTTGCGGGAAATGGTCGATATGATCAAGCGTCACTCGGATAACCCGCTCGTGGTTGGATTTGGAATACAGAATCCTGATCAAGTGAATGCTGTAGCCCGACTCGCGGACGGCGTTGTTGTGGGCAGCGCGATTGTGAACACGATAAAGGAAAATCTCGAAGACGAAGGGAAAATGCTAGAGCAAATAGAATCTCTGGTGACCGATCTCGTCGGAGGCACGCAGCTTTAACTGGCTGCAGTTTACACGGGTTTAATTGATGGTAGGGAGAACCGGCTTTAGGCCAAGTTCGGCAGTTACGCATGGGCGTAAACTAAAGCTATAACTACGGAAGAAAACTGGCGGTGACGCTTCTTCTCTCTCAACTCTTCTGCGACTTGACTGGATTAAGTAGTGCGGCACTTCAGTCCGCGTCCATTTGAGCTTCCGTTCCCGAAAGCGGGCTGAAGGGCCGCGCTACTGGCCCAAATCCTTACCTGTGATCACCAACCACTCGTGGCCCTTGTCCGAGTATTTCCCAATAGAAAAGCCGCGAACTAAGTCGCGGCTTTCCAATTCAAAGTCTATCTGATTCTTGGGCTAGCCTTTTTGGTCGGTTAGCAGGAGCCACAGAGCGTGAATCAATGCGCCAATGACGAAGGTGAGAAACAAAAGCACGATATTGATCCAAAAGTGCTTGGTTGCTCCAACTTGGAGGAAGGCTCCCAAAGGTGGAATGAGGGTAGCGAGGATGATTTTGACGACTTTGTTGTCCATTAGTTGATTGTGGTATTAGGTTCTTTATTCAGCAACCTAATGCATATACACATCTCGCTGTGGGAAGGGGATGGATACACCTTTGCTGTCGAGGCGTTGCTTGATCGTTTTTTGGAAATCGAAATACACGCCCCAGTAGTCGCTAGCTGCGGTCCAAGGGCGAACATGGAAGTTGACGCTGCTATCTGCAAGTTCAGAGACGACCACATGTGGCGCAGGATCTTTTAGGATGCGGTCATCGGCGTTTAGCACGTCCATGATGATGAGCACTCCAGACGCGAAATTTTAAAGGGAGCCTTGCAAGGCCAAGCCTACCGCCAAACCCGCTGCACCGAGTACCGCTACCAGAGAAGTGGTCTGAAAGCCTACCTGCTGGACGGCCGCGAGAACAACGGCTACCATCAAAATATAGTACGCTATGCTAGTGCCGAAGGAAACGAGAGCGGGATCGACTTCTCGCTTCTCCATGGTCGACCGCAGCTTGTTCCGAATGGCCCCAGCGAACCAATTACCGACGACAAAGATAATCAGGGCCATCAAGATGGCTTTGGCGATTTCTATGACGTCGTGGACGAGCCATTCTGTGGCCGTCGCTACGAGTTCTTGTGCTTTAGGTAAAGCATCTTCCTCATTCACAGGCCCAACATCGTGAGGCCTTTAAAAACTGCGTCAATACGCGCAAACGGCCTGTTTTCGCCGGATGCTTTGCGATAAATGCGCAGTCCGCAATCAAGCTTGATGGAGCATTTCTTCCGCCAAAACGCCGATACGCGTTAGATCGAGGGCATCTTCATCTGCCTCCTCGTCTAGCCTATCCTCCTTCATTGGATAGTCGATGACGAAGTTGTGAAAGTAGACGAGTTCCATGGTTCCGTCGAAATGCTCGACGATCGCCGACAAAGATTCTACCCAGTCGCCGGAATTCAAATATCGGAAATCGCCGATCTTTTTATCCGCGGGTGTATGAATGTGTCCGCAAATCACGCCGTTGCAGCCCTTGGCTTTAGCAAGCTTAGCTAGCTTCTCTTCGAAGCTGGATACAAAATTTACGGCGGCCTTCACTTTGGCTTTGATCGATTTGCTGAGGGAATAGTACTCCTTGCCTCGCCAAGATCGGTACTTATTGTACCAGCGATTCAACGACATAAGCAGCTTGTATCCCCAGTCCCCGAGGTGGGCGAGGAATACGAAATTCTTGGTAATGGTATCAAATATGTCCCCGTGCAGAACGAGGTAGCGACCTTTGGGGGTTTCGTGGATGAAGTCGTCTACGATGGAAAGCGTTCCGAACTTCATGGGAAGAAAGCGGCTTAAGATATCGTCATGGTTGCCCCGCAAATAAATGACCTCGAGGTTTCTCTTTTCGATTTTCTTGAGGATGTGGCGGATGAATTTGGTATGCTCTTTTGTCCAGATACTGCCGCGGTTCAGTTGCCAGCCATCGATAATATCGCCATTTAAAATCAGTCTTTGACAGCGCGTGTTCTTTAGGAAGTGAATCGCTTCTTTGACTTTGCTGTTCAGCGTGCCTAGGTGCACGTCGGAAATAAAGATGGTCTTGTATTCGCGCGGCGGTTTCTTCATGGCATGTCGGTACAGGTTCAGAACGAAGGATGAGCTAAGCGCGAATGACTATTGATCACGAGAATATGCAGTTTGATATTCTCGTTGCAATACGCCACCAAGGAGTTCCGAAATACGGGTTTAGCGAGCAAAATGAAGTATATTTGCCTAATTGTAACAAGCGGTGAGCAGACTTGATCCAAATGTTCCTTCCCGATAATCAATAAGCGGATTTCCTAGCAGATGGAGTCAAAAGGCAACCCCCTATTCGTATTGACCGGCTGCACTGCGGTCGGCAAAACGGAAGTGGCCCTTTCTTGGGCGGAATCCCGCAACGCTGAAATCGTTTCGTGCGACTCCTTGTTATTCTACCGGCACTTGGATGTCGGCACGGCAAAGCCGACGGCCAGTGAGAGAGTGCGTGTTCCACACCATTTGATCGATATCAGATTGCCTTCTGAACAGGTGGACATTGGCGAGTATGTGGAAATGGCGATTCAAACGGTCGAAGAAATCTGGGGCAGGGGACGCAATGTATTGGTTACGGGAGGAAGTGGTTTCTATTTGAAAGCATTCTTCGAGCCGGTCGTTGATAGCGTCCTCGTTTCGCCTGAAACCCGGGCGAAAGTTCTGCAAATTGATCAGGAGGCAGGCTTGGAAGGAATGTTGAAGGCCCTAAAGAAGATCGACCCTAACTGTGAGGAAGAAATCGATACAAAAAATCCTAGAAGAGTAGTGAAAGCGCTGGAGCGTTGCCTAGAGACCGGGGAAAGTGTGCGCACGCTGAAAACCCGTTTCCAAAACCAGCGGAATCCGCTCATCGATTCGAAGAAAAATTTGGTGGTTCTGAAGAGAGAGAAATCGGATCTCAATGTTCGGATCGAGAAGCGAGTTTTCGAGATGCTGGACAATGGGCTCATCGACGAAGTAGAGCGATTAAAGGAATTCGGATTCGAATCGAACCCGAGCGCTGTGAACGCAATTGGGTATCGCGAGACACTGGAGTATCTTTCGGGGCGCTATGATCGGGATACACTCATAGAACGTATCGCGACCAATACGCGGCGGCTTGCTAAAAAGCAGCGTACCTGGTTCAGAACGCAGTTGCCAGACGGGAAGCGTGTCGATTTGACCAATACAGAGTTATTCGACATCGATTCGCTATTCAATTGAATGAAATCGAATAAAGGAGAATCCAGGCGATCGCAATCGGTTAGGAATATCGCTCGAGGCGGCGCCCTTTTCGGGGGCGCACTACTTTCGATTCTCTTGTTGGTCGCCTGGCTCGATTGGAATTGGGGACGTGAGATCTTCTCGCATATCTGCCATCAGAAAGGTGATCGCTGCCTAATATTGGGTGGAGCCGCATTGCCTGTGTGCGCTCGCTGTTTTGGTATTTACCTGGGGATTGTTTTGGGTTGTGTCGGTCAACTTTTCCTGGATCTGCGTTCAAGGCTTACCTCCACTGCCTTGTGGGCCGTTGCAGTTGGGGCGACGTTTGCCAATGGTTTGGACGTCCTATTGGAATTGATGCATGTATATACTAACCTGTTAAGCCTTCGATTCGTTCTGGGTCTATGTCTTGGAGCGGCGGTGGCCCTTTTCGTATTGTGTCGAGCCATTACACCCTCGCTACCGAATCAAAATGGCTGCTCAAATCGCTTGCCCAGTGAAGTAAGCTGAGGATGATACGAAAATGACCGAGGATCCGGAAATCGTCAATCTAGATGAGTGCCCAATCAAACCGGCGTTGTTGTCTGGGGGCGCTGTGTCATTTGTCCTGACACTGTTTCCACTGAGCTATGCCGTTTGCTGCTTGCCGTTGGTGATCGGGGGCTTCGTAGCGACGACTACCTTTGTTTCTAAATACAGGATACGAGTTGAGATCAAGGTAGGCATGAAGGTGGCGATCCTTTCCTGTTTGGCGGGGTCCGGAGCGTCGACGACACTGTACGATCTGCTCTGGGTGGCCTTCGACTATCGTATCGGACTTAAGTGGTACTTGGAATTGTTGAGCAATTTCGCTCAGTCGGCTCCCGAATCATCGAGAGACAAATTGCTCGAATCGATAGATGTATTGAAGTCGCAGAAAATCGGATTCGGTGTAGTTGTTCAACAAGCGCTGACGGTGATTGTGACTTCCGGAATCGGCGGAGCGATTGGCGGAGCCGTTGCGAGCTCTCTATTTAAAAAAGGTTCGCTCGCCCAATAAATATAGCGAACGAAACTAACCAATGTATGTTGCGCTGAAAACTCGGTCGTTGGGCGAGGACTCGCGACGAGTCCCAAGAAAATAGGCCAAAAGGGAAGAGGTGGGGCTAACTATCCTCAGTCAGCCGAATTGCAGGAACCGGAGTGGCTACTTACGGATAAGCAGCCCTACCTGATTCCATAATCCCCGGCACCGCGATACCCTTTAACATATCGGAACTAGCTTTGGAGATAGATAGAGTAAACTCCCCTACATCTTCTCGGAAGCCTGAGATAGAATCTCGTAGGTGCGCGTGACCATCTCTCTTGGGTCCTCAAGCAAGCCTGCTGCAATCAAGGAATTATCGAAGGCCTGAAGAGCGATCAACTTGGCTAGCTCAGGATTCGACTCTCGCTGCTGATTCAGGTTGATCATCAATGAATGTCTAGGATTGATCTCGAAAAGCACTTCGTTGGGCATTCCGGAATCCTGCCCCATTTGACGCATCATACGACGCATCTGGGATGACATTGCGTTGGGGGACAAGGCCATGGAGGGACTATTGACAAGCCTAGTAGAGACTTTCACGTCCTTGACTCGATCGCCGATCGTTTCCTTGAGCCAAGAGCAAAGGTCCTTGCTCTCGTCCTCGGAAAGGCTGCCTTCATCGTTTGGCTCGGGAGTATCTTCGAGCTCAAGATCGCCTTGGTCGGCAGACACGAGAGTCTTCTCTTCGTATTCACGGAGGTTGGACATAACGTATTCGTCCACCGCTTCGTAAAGGAAAAGCACCTCTACGCCTCGGGCTTTAAATCCCTCTAGGTAAGGTCCGCTCTCAATGGCTTCCCGGTTTTGCCCTAGAATGTAGTAGATTTCTTTCTGATCCTCCTTCATGCGAGACACGTAGTCAGCAAGGGAGGTCCTTTTGCCATTTTCCAAGGTCGAAGACTCGAAATACAGGAGCTTCGAAAGCTCGTCTTTATAGGTGAAATCGATGGCTACGCCTTCTTTGATAAAGAAGCCGAACTTGTCGAAGAATTCCTGATACTGCTCGGGGCGTTTCTTGGCTTCTTCGGCAAGGAACTTCATAAACCGTTTGGTGATTACTTTGCCTAGCTTTTGGAGCAGGGACTTGTCCTGCATGGTTTCCCGAGAAATGTTGAGAGGCAAATCTTCGCAGTCGACGATCCCTTTGGTAAAACGCATCCATTCCGGTAGAAGCTCGTCGGGCTTAGAATCGATGAGTACTTTCCGGCAATAGAGAGCGACTCCAGGATCGATTCGACCCAGTCCAGCTCGTTCGGGGTTCTCTTGGGGAACGAAAAGCAGGGCGTTGATGGCCAAGGGCGCATCGGCGTTGAAATGCAAGCGATAGCGGGGCTCGTCCCAGGCATTGGCCTGGAATTTGTAGAATTCCGTGTATTCCTCGTCCTTGATCTCGGATTTACTCCGCAACCAGAGAGCATCGATGGTATTGACGACATCGCCGTTTAGCTTGATCGGGAATTGGACGAAGCTCGAGTACCGCTTGACGATTTCCTTAATGTTAGGGTCACTGGCGAATTGCTTGTCCTCGTCCTTTAAGAAAACGACGATTTTCGTTCCTCTTCGCTGACCTTCGACTTCCTCGATTTGGTATTCACCTGCCCCGGAGCTTGTCCAGACATGGCCGGGCTCTTCCTCCCCCCAGGAGCGGGAGTAGACCTTGACTTCTTTGGCGACCATGAATGCCGAATAGAACCCGACTCCGAACTGGCCGATCAAGTTCTCGTTCTTCTCGCCTCCTTGTTTCAGGGCTTCGAGGAATTGTTTGGATCCAGAATGGGCGATCGTTCCGAGGCTCTTTACGAGCTCGTCTTTGGTCATTCCAATTCCGAAATCCTGGATCGTGATGGTGTTGGCCGTGTCGTCCGTGCTGATTTTGATCTCGAGATCTAGATCTTTGTCGAAGATGTCCTTCTCGGTCAGTTTGACGTGCCGGATTTTCTCCAAGGCGTCGGAACTATTGGATATCAATTCGCGGACGAAGATCTCTTTCTCCGTGTAAAGCGAATGGATAACGATATCCAAGAGCTGCTTAATTTCCGCTTGGAACTCATGTTTTTCGATATTGGTTGCGCTCATGAGAGTAAATGCTTATTCGTTTTGAAGCGTCTATTCGGTTACGCGCTGAGAAGGGGGCTTCAAGTTCAATTTTCGGATGCCCCCAGGAAAAGAGATCTTGGCCGAGTTTCAGCTGGTTAGGCTGACTAGCCCTAGTCAGCCGAATTAGTAGAGTTCAACAGCTGTGGCTGACGAGGGAATCGTCAGCCCTGGCAATTTCGGGCCCTACTCGAAATCCGATTTTAAGACGCTTGCCGAGAGTGTGGCAACGAAGTTGCCTACTTATGCTCGGTATCTGGCGTCTCGATTTCGAGACCGTGTATCTTCTCTTCCTCTGGAGTCGACAGCACTTTGTAAATGCACCAGCAGAACAGAGAGGTGACCGAAGCCACCGATATTAGCATTATGATCCATCCACCTAAGGTCATGACTTGTTCTCTCCTTCGTTCTGAAACTTGAACTTATTGGCGATTGACGCCAAGAAGGCGATGAAAGCCGCGACGATGATTATTAGCAATACGCTGAATCGGGCCACGCCATTTGGCTCGATGAAGAGGTCTTTCCAATAAGAAGAGTACTCTTGTTGGCCCGTTATGATGTTGTATCCAAACACGTTTTGCGTTGTCCAAAGAGCGAAAATCGTGAGTAGGAATGCGGGCGTGATGAATTTCATGATGAACCCATAGATTTTGGGTACCGGAAATGACGCGCCTTGGTTGGCCATTTTCAGACCGCGTTTGATTCCGATTACCCATCCGAAGATGATGATCTGCATCGTGGCTAGCACGAAGATCAAGAAGGTCCCCACCCAGAAATCGATGGTGTCTAGAGCCTTTAGGTCCTTGCTAAAATAGACGACAAATCCACTCCCGATGGCGGTAATGACTCCGAGCACGGCCACAGATCGATGGCGCCCGATCTCCATGGATTCCTCGAGAAAAGCGATCCCGGGCTGGAGCATGGAGAGCGAACTAGTGACCGCGGCCAGGAAAAGCAGGAAGAAGAACAGGAAACCGAAAAGTTGCCCTGCCGGCATTGAGCTGAATACCATGGGAAGGGCGTTAAAACCCAAGCCGAGAGTGGACCCAGTAGCTCCGGCAACACCCAGGAAGGTGAAGGCGGCTGGAACGGTCATCAATCCCCCCAGACCAACCTCGCAAAATTCGTTTGCCGATGTCGCGGCGAGCCCGCTAAGGACGACATCGTCCTTCCTCTTCAGGTAGCTCGCGTAATTTATAATGACGCCAAATCCGATGCTGAGGGAGAAGAATATTTGCCCTGCGGCGTCCAGCCACAATTGGAAATTCGTTAGTTGCTCGGGAAGCGATATTTCTCGTACCCGCAGGTTAGGGCTCGCTGACGCCTCTTCTACAGCGTTGCTTAACGAGCGTTCGCCGACGATCTCTCTGACCTTCTGCCAATCCCCTCCGGCGGTCCGCTCTTCGAGGAGCACTTTTGTCGGATTCCACATGTAGCCTAGGCCGTTCGAGACGTTCAGATCGGGATTTCCAGGATCTGGAGTTCCCAGCGTCATCACCCTCACTAGGACGACGAGAGCTAGAATTATGAGGGCGGGCATCGCGTATTTGCAGAAGAGTTCGATTCCCCTCGAAAGGCCCCGATAGATCAGGAAGAAATTAAGTATGAAGACGGCGACGAGAAAAAATCCCACTTGCTTGATGCCAAATCCGAAGGCGGCTCCGTTATCACTGATGCCCACGAAACTCCCGAAGAAGGCGCTAGCTTCATCGCCGCTTTGAAAATCGAGATTTCCAGCCATGAAATTGACAGCGTATCCCAGACACCACGCTTCAATATAGACGTAGTACATGTAGATCATCACCGGCACCAGCACCCCGAGAACGCCAAGGTACTTTAGGTTCTTGCGGCCCGTTAGAGCCCCGAGAATCCCCGGGCTGGAATTGTATCCCTTTTGACCGCCGGCTCGTCCCATGGCCCATTCCGCCCAGCATATCGAGAGGCCGATAATCAGGAAGGCAATGAAATAGGCCAGCATGAAGGCGCCGCCGCCATGCTTGGAAGCGAGTCCTGGGAAGCGAAGGAAGTTTCCGAGACCAACCGCGCTGCCGGATACGGCAAGAATTATTCCAATTCGCGAATTCCAAGTCTCTTTGGGGAAAGAGGAAGTCATGGCTTGAGGGTTTTAGAGATGGTCAAGTTGAAGGCCAGGAAAAAGAATGGGCGCGGAGTCGCCGATCTTCGACACATGACGCTGGACTTCGTTGTCCAGTATTCTCTTTATGGTCTTTGCGTTTTCATGTTTCCAATTGTCGATAGATACATCCTATTCGAGTGGCTGAAGATCTTCGGGCTCGTTCTGGGGGCGATGTTCGGTTTGCAGCTGATTGTCGAAGTTCAGGACAGTTTCTCGGACTTGCTCTTCTACGACGCGGATTTCGGCCAGATCATTTTTTACTACATGGTGCTGGCTCCAAGCTTTCTTACGATATCGCTGCCGGCCGCTATCCTGGTATCCATTTTATACGCGCTCGGATTATTGCATCGGAATAACGAGTTTATTGCGTTTCGTACGGCTGGAATGAGCGTTTCGCGAATCACCCGAACCCTGTGGTTCGCAGGATTGGGACTCTCGGTGGGCTTGTGGTATCTGAACGCTAGCCTGATTCCCTGGTCGGTTGAGGCTTCGCGTAAACTAATGGATACGCTCGAGTGGGATCGGCAAGCGGAAGTAGAGGGCTCGGAAAAGGTGGGTCTTGTCTACAATCTAGCCTTCGACAATCGGAAAGACAATCGAATGTGGTTCATCAATCGGTTTAGCGAATACAAGCAAATGGGCTTCGGGCTAACCGTTTCGCTCATGGACGATGAACGGCGCGAAGTGAGGCGCATCGCGGCTGAAACCGGATATTACAGCGAGGGCGACAAGTGCTGGATTTTTCTGGAAGGGAGGGATAGCCAGTATGCGGCTGAGGACGGAGAATTGCTACGCACCTTGCCTTTCGAGAAACTGGAGACAAAAGAGCTTGGCGACGATCCCAGCTTGATGCTGCTCTTTGGAGAACGGCCCAAGGATCTTTCCTTCCTGGAGTTGAAAAAGATCACCGATAATTTTTCCATAACGGAAAATCCCAAGGTGCTGGACTATCAAGTTAGGATGCATGCTTTAATGGCAGGAGCTGCCAGTTGCTTGATTGTGACGGGATTGGCTATTCCGTTCGCGGTATCTGGGGTGCGGGTAAATCCGGCGGTGGGCGTGTCCAAGTCGATAGCATTATTTTTTGGATACTATATTATGACGAGCGTACTAAACTCCTTAGGGAAGCAGCAAGTCCTCTCTCCGGAAGTTGCCGCTTGGGCTCCCAATATCATTATGGTCTTGCTAACCTATGCATTGGTTAGGCGAGTGCGTTAGGATAGAACTATGATAAAAAAGCGCGAAGAAATCGCTAGTCTGCTAGAAAGCGAATCAGAACGGGGCGATGTTCTTATTCAAGGGTGGGTTCGCACGCGAAGGGATTCGAAGAACTTCTTCTTCCTGGAGCTGAATGATGGATCCTGCCTAAAGAATATTCAAGTTGTCGTGACGGAGGATACGCCCGGGTACGAAGAGCTCAGGGTGGTTCGTACGGGAGCGTCAGTGTCCGTTCTGGGGGATCTCGTTCCCTCGCAGGGGAAAGGGCAAAAATGGGAAGCGGCGGCCAAGGAAGTTTCGCTCATAGGCGATTCTTGCGAGACGTACCCGCTCCAGAAAAAGCGTCACTCCATGGAGTTTCTCCGGGAGATCTCCCACTTGAGACCTCGAGCCAATCTATTTGGAGCCGTATTCAGAGTTAGGAGCCGTTTGGCCTATGCCATTCATCGCTTTTTCCAGGAGCATGGATTTTTCTACGTTAATACCCCGATCATAACCGCTAGCGATTGCGAAGGCGCGGGCGATTTGTTCAAAGTAACTACCCTGGACATGCACGAACCTCCAAGATCGGAGGATGGCCTGTTGGACTTTTCTCAGGACTTCTTTTCTCAGCCAACGTACCTCACCGTTAGTGGCCAGCTGGAAGGCGAGGCGTTCGCTACCTCCTTAGGCAAGATCTATACATTCGGTCCTACGTTTCGCGCTGAAAATTCCAATACGTCCAGACACGCTAGCGAGTTCTGGATGGTGGAACCGGAAATCGCCTTTTGCGATCTGGAGCAAGATATGGGATGGGCCGAGGACTTCGTTAAGTGGGTCATCAAAGACACGCTCGATTCGTGTCAGGACGATTTGGCGCTGTTCTTCCAATTCGTTGACAAGACCTTGGAGGAGCGGCTGAGGTTCGTTGTCGAGCGGCCATTTCATAGGGTCTCGTACACGGAGGCGGTTCACATTCTCCATAACTCAGGGAGGGGATGGGAATTCCCCGTAGTCTGGGGAGCGAATTTGCAGTCCGAGCATGAGCGTTACCTAGCCGAGGAGCATTTCAAGAGCCCGGTGACCGTTTACGATTACCCCAAAGACTTGAAACCGTTCTATATGAGGAGCAACGATGATGACAAAACCGTAGCTGCAATGGACTTGCTCGTACCCGGAATCGGTGAGATAATCGGTGGAAGCCAACGGGAGGAGAGATTGGAACGGCTTCTCGAAAATATGAAAACGCACGGCATTAGCCAAGAGGAGTACAGTTGGTATTTAGATCTAAGGCGATTTGGAAGTGTTCCCCATGCTGGTTTCGGCTTGGGATTCGAGCGTTTGCTAATGTTCTTGACGGGCGTGGCCAACATTCGCGATGTCATTCCTTTTGCTCGCACTCCCGGAACAGTTTAGCCCTAACGCTTAGATTTTGGCCAATCCGATCCAGTTCTACAATCGATATACCGAAGCGATTGAGTCGGAGTCGATCTATGGCGAGTCGTATTTGCGATGGACCTACGAAAACCCTTTTGGCCGATTGGCTCTTTGGCTCCTGGTAAAGCGCTCGTTATTCAGCACCTGGTATGGTTGGCGAATGGACCGGCCAACAAGTCGAGATAAGGTCGAACCCTTCATTGAACAATACCGGATTGCCATGGACGATTATCGCCAGGCCTCGGAAGGATACCGGACTTTCAACGAGTTTTTCTATCGGGAATTGGGGCCGGGCGCTCGGCCTATTGCTGAAGATGAGGGCGTAGTCGCGCTCCCTGCCGATGGAAGGCATCTAGCGATCCCTGACCTATCAAGAGTGGAACGGATTTACGCCAAGGGTCAGAGCTTCGATTTGCCAGGATTTCTAGGAAGCGCGGAGCTGGCAGAGCGGTTTGCGGGCGGATCTATGGTGATTTCTAGGCTTTGCCCCGTCGATTACCACCGCTTCCACTCCCCAGTTGAAGGGAAATTGACACAGATCGAGCAGATTCCGGGGCCCCTTTACAGCGTGAGCCCAATAGCCCTTAGAAACCGCATGTCTTACCTTTGGAGCAATAAGCGGGTTCTAGCCGTTATTGAAACCCAAGATTTAGGCATGGTAGCATTCGTCCCGATTGGGGCGACGTGCGTAGGTCGTATCCACATGACTGTTCAAGAAGGAGGTAGATTGAGCAAGGGCAGTGAGCTTGGGTATTTTGCCTTCGGAGGTTCGTGCGTAGCGACCATTTTCGAGAAAGGTCGTGTGCAGTTGGCAGAAGACTTGATCAGCCATTCGGCGAATTCGACAGAGGTCTACGCTAAAATGGGGGATATATTGGGAACTAGGATTTCTTAGTTTAAGCTTTTGGCGTTTCGATTGCTTTGAGCGTGGTGGGGTTGCTAGTCCCCTAGCAGCCGAAAAACGCTCGAACCAGTTTTATTGTTTTCGAGTCTACCGTCGATAACCGGGTGTTTAGGAAGCTTGTAGGAGCGGGTTTATCCCGCGATTGCATTGCCCGCGCTATACTGATCATCGCGGGATAAATCCGCTCCTACCCTCGATTACTAATTAAGCTTTCGCGTATTCAGAGGATAGATAAATTCTAGCATCCGCGACGGATTGAAAATAGTCGGATTTGAAAGCTAGGCCTCTTCCTGAGTTGCCGTCTTTTCCTTTTCGAGGCAAACTTCGCAAATGCAGCTTTCATCACGATAGCGGAAGTCCCGGTCTGGATGGGATTTATCGGTCGCTCCGCAGACAGAGCAGGTATGGAAAGCCTCCGCCTCGAATTTGTCTTTCTCGGCCTTCATGTTAGCGATCCGCTTTTTCGATTGGAACGTATGCAGGATATCTTTGGTGAAGAATAGGAAATAATTGGATACGCTAGCGATGAGGAAGACTTTCGTTTGCCAGAAAGGATTCGAGAAAAACAGAAGAGCGAGATATGCCCATGCGATCCAGCCAAGCCACCGCACTTTAACAGGTAGAATGAAAAACAGCCGCAGTTCGAAATCCGGGAAGAGGTAGGCGAAAGCCAGGAAGATCGTTTGCCCCCAGATCGCGTTGGAGATGGGAACTCCCGGTAAGAGAAAACCGGCTGCCATGCCTAGAATCGCCCCAATGATCATGTAGAGATTGAGTCGGAAAGCGCCCCATTGGCTCTCCAGGGCACTGGATATCATATAGAATATGTACCAAGCGAATATAAGGAATATGGGATGGGCGAAAGGGGGTATGAGTGGAAACGTGAAAATACGCCAGATCTCGCCCTGCAGCACGAGGCTGGAATCGAACAGCATTCTTTCTAACAGAGCGTTCGAGCCGTCGGAGTTTACATAGCCAAAAGATAGAAGCCAGACGCCTACCTGCCCGGCCACAATGTAGATGGCGATATTGTGGATCGCTAGCGCCCCGAATCTCCGCTCGAGCTTATCCAGGAAGTTCATACGTTAGACCCTTTTGAATCAGTCATTGGTCACTCGGGGTTTGGATACTCTGCCACGGTTTCGATGCTGATACCGCCACGCGGTTTCTGGATCGTGGTAACCCGACAGGTCATCGGGACGATATCTCGTACTACTCGATCCCTGATTTCAGCAGCCAGTTTCTCCGCGAATGCTGGCGTCTTTGCGAAACGCCATAAAAAGAGTTTCAGACTCTTGGATTCAATGCAGCGTTCATTGGGACGGTACTCGATCTTAACGGTGTAGAAATCGGGTTGTCCGGTAATAGGGCAAGAACTGGCAACTTCATCCGAGGTCAACGTTATGCTCCCGATCCCGTCAGGGGCAGGGAAGAAATCCAATTCCTCAATCGGTTGGGCTACCTGTTTGCCAAGGTATTTCGATTCCATAGCGGTTTTAACTTCCCAGAGGTAGGTATGGGCATTTGCTGTGGCAAGCCCGGTTTTCCATGGGCACGCCGTGAATCGCTTCAAAACTGGATTTCGCCATTGCAAAGCATGGGCGGAAAGGCAGACAAACTAGGCATGAAACCGTCATTGCTGGTATTGGCAGCAGGAATGGGCAGCCGATTTGGAGGTCTGAAACAGGTCGAACCTATCGGGCCAAGTGGCGAATGGATTCTCGACTTTTCCGTGCACGATGCCGTGCAGAACGGATTTGGTAAGGCGGTCTTCGTGATTCGAGAAGAAATGTCGGAGGCTTTTGAGGCTGTAAAGCGGCGCTACTCGGATCACATCGATGTTGAGTTTGCGTTTCAAAGATTACAGGATTTGCCTTCCAGATCTGAATTGGCGGAAGAGCGATCAAAGCCTTGGGGCACCGGCCATGCGGTCTATGCCGCTAGAGATTCGATAGTGGAGCCATTCGCTGTGATCAATGCCGACGATTTCTATGGCCGCAGTGCCTTCGAGTCGCTGGGCGAGTTCCTTAGCGGGCAGCCCAATGATAGTGAGTATGCTCTGGTTGGATACGAGCTAGAGAAGACCCTGTCCAGACACGGATCGGTTTCTCGAGGGATTTGCCACGCTAACGAGGACGCGACCTTGAAATCGGTTGAAGAACACACGAATATTAGGCGATCATCGGACTCGAGTGAGATATTGGGAGTGAACGATGCCGGTGAGGAGGTAAAACTATACTTTGGTGCTAGAGTTTCGCTAAACTGCTGGGGATTTCCTTTAGCGTTTCTTTCGACTCTTGAGGGATTGCTATCCGATTTTCTTTCCGCCTATGATCCCGAGCAGGGTGGTGAATTCTATCTCCCGTTCGCGGTAGATGCGCTTATTCGAGCCGGCCAGGCCAAGGCGAAGATCCTTGACTGCTCTAGCCGTTGGCTAGGCGTGACCCATCGGGAAGACCTACCTTTGGTAAAAGAGGAGATCCAGACCTTATTCGACAGTGGTGTCTACGATTCGCCTCTCTGGAAATAGGCCAATTTCTAGAATCCGGATGCGGCATCATCCCCTCGTGGGTCTGCGCCTCCTTCAAGGCGGCCGTCAGGCAACATGAGGATCGCGTCCACTCGACCGATGGGAGGACGCTCGCGCATCTCATGACCCATTTTTTGAAGCTTTGCCCGCGTTTCCGCCGTTAAGGCATCTCGACTGGCCTGTATTGCGTCCGGTTTCCACTGGTGATGAAACCGGGCAGTGCTTACGGCGGCTTGCATCGTCATGTTGAACTCCAGAACATTGAGAATAACTTGAAAGACTGAGGTGATTATGGTCGAGCCGCCAGGCGTTCCCACTACCATAAACAATGCCCCTTCTTTTTCGAGAATGGTTGGGGTCATCGAACTCAGCATTCGCTTGCCCGGCTCGATCGCATTGGCCTCAGCTCCAATCAATCCAAACATATTTGGCACGCCAGGCTTCGCGCTGAAATCGTCCATCTCATTGTTTAGAAGAAAGCCGCCGCCGCCAACGGCCACCTTGTTGCCGTAAGATCCGTTGATCGTAGTCGTGATGGACACGGCATTCCCCTCGGCATCCACGACAGAGAAATGGGTCGTTTCCTCGCTCTCAATCCCCGCGGGTTCGCCTGCAGAAATATTTTCGCTAATGGAAGCCTTTTCTGCGTCGAAGTTCGACATGCGGTTCAACAGATAGTCCACATCCAAGAGGCCTTTGATAGGAACAGGATAAAAGTCGCTATCTCCTAGATGTTCGGCCCGGTCTGCGTAGACCCTTCTCTCCGCCTCGACCATCAGGTGAACCGCATCAACCGACTGAAATCCTTTGGCAATGCGATCAGGAAAATTTTCGACAATCGTTAGCAGTTGGGACAGGGCAATACCCCCGCTCGAAGGGGGTCCCATTGTGATCAACCGATACTCCTTGTACTCACTGATGATCGGATCTCGCCACTTGGCCCGGTAGTTTCGGAGATCATCGTGGCTGATCAGTCCGCCGCCGCGCTCCATCTCAGAAACGATTTTTTTTGCCGTATCTCCCTCATAAAATCCAGCCGCTCCATGGTCTCGAATCAAACGCAGCGTATCAGCTAGTTCTGGATGTTTTATCCAGTCTCCTTCCTTCCAGTCAGATTTGGAACCGTACACGGACGGCTGAGTGGAATACCGATCGATGACCTCACTGAATCGATTCAGCCCTGCAGCTACAGCAGCGGTCAATACATGGCCTTCCTCTGCCAGATCGATTGAAGGTTGCATGAGGACCTTCATTGGAAGCTTCCCAAGCCTCTCGTGAGCCGCAAACATTCCGGCAACTGAACCGGGTACCCCAGCAGCTCGGTGCCCCAATCGGCTCCATTCTGAGCGGGCATTCCCATCTTCATCGAGATACATATCGCGGTGGGCTAGGGCAGGCGCTGTTTCTCGAAAATCGAGGCTCAGGGCAGTCCCGTCATTGCCTCGGTAAACCATGAATCCGCCTCCGCCTATGTTGCCCGCGTTTGGATAAACGACTGCCAGGGCAAATTGTACGGCTACTGCCGCGTCGACCGCATTTCCTCCGCGTTTCATGATTTCAACGCCTATTTCCGAAGCCAGAGGATGGGCTGAAACAACCATAGTTCGCTCCGTGACGAGTCCGCGCGAGGCATGGTCAATCCCTGATAGAATTTGAGTGGAAAAGACCAGCAGAATGATGCAAGAGAGGAACGCCTCGCTTGCAATTTCGATTCGAGAAGAGCGCATCGGTTTATTTTGCTTTGGCTTTTGTTCCTCTTACTCCCTTGCCAAGGGTCAAACTAGAGAGGGAGTATTTTATCTTTAGATACGAATACTTTGAAAGTAGGATCTATTGTCTTGCTTCGACTTTAACGCGATCGCCATTGTCGAATAAATGCAGGTCCTCGACAATTACTTGATCGCCGTTCTGTAGACCGCCGAGGACCTCAATCGCAGTTATGCTCGTGTAGCCCGTATCTATTTCTCGGCGCTCTACGACTCCATCATTAACGACCAGTACACTGTTGCTGACGACTGCTTGTCGAGGAATTTGCAAAGCGTCCTCTCGCTCGTCCAGGGTGATTGTGGCATCGCCCGTGAGTCCAGGGTCGAGTCGCTCGCGGTCAATATCGACCTCCAGATGAACCGTGAATCGTTGCGTGCTTGAATCGGCGACGGGGATAATCTTTTTCACCTTGGCTTTGAATTGTTCGCCATCAATTCCGAGGAAAGCTACTTGGGCTGGCATGCCAACCTCGAGTCCGACGAAGTGCTCTTCGCTTACTTTGACTTCTACGATGCGAGTTTGGGAAACAACCTTGGCGAGGGTGGCGCCGCCTCCAATCAAATCTCCCTCGTAGGCGTAAATTTCAGTAACGATACCGTCTATAGGCGATATGATTGTCATCTGCTCCTTTTGTCTCTTAAGACGTTTTAGAGTATTCTCCAAATTCTTCAGCGAAGCCTCGTTTTTCAAGTCCTCCCTAGCGATATCGTCCCTTATTTTATCCACGGCCCGTTGGGCTTTGGTAACATCAAGCTCCCGGACGCCACCTCGCTCGAAGCGGAATTTCAAGTCGTTCAGCGTGTCTAAACTCGTATCGAGAGACAGCTGCAATGGAGAACGAATTTCCAGATTCCGCTTAGCCCGATCGTATTCGTTTTCGGATCTTTCGATATCGAGATCGATGTCTCCCGTATCCAATTGGATGAGCATGTCTCCTTCGGTTACGGTTCCGCCTTTTTCGAAATTCGATGTGACAACGCGGCCTCCATGCTCGCCTCGGATTAGCATTTCTTGTTCAGCGAGAACAATGACCGTTCCAGGGACGGCGTTGACCGCGGTGCCTCTACGCGTTTCGGATACAGCAGCCGTGGGGACGGACTTCGTTAGCAAAAATGCCCCGATCGCCACGACGATCCCTGTCGGAATCAGAATTTTGAATACAGTCGCTATTTTCATTCTGGCGTTTTCGATTTTGGATACTAGTGAGTTCGCCTCTCGATGAATTTCTGGGCTAGCGGATCAAGGCCGAGGAGCGATGTCATATTCGCGATGGCGTTGTGGTATTCGGACCGTGAACGATTAGTCCTGACTTCCTGGGATGCCAAAGAAATGATCACGTTTTCCAGGCTAGATGCGGGAGCTCGTCCTTCGTCGACCTCGTCCTGCATTTCCCCGATTCGCTTACGGGCTTGGTTGAGAGCCTCTTCGTCTCGTTCGAGAATGCGGCGATTGAGATCGAGCAATTTCTGGGCCCGCTCGAGCTCGTAAAGATAGTCCGATCTCGCGGTTTCGAATAGCCGTTTCATTTGTTCAATGCGAGCCATAGCGGAAACGACGCTTCCTTTCGTGGTTCCGCTATCGAAGATGTTCCAAGACACCGATACCCCTCCGAAGAGAATCTCTTGGGCTCGATTCCTTCCTGCCTCGTCGAGCTCAAATTGAGTAACTCCAAGGGAAACGCCGAATTTTGGTTTATTACGCTGCTGAGCGATGTGCAGATCCTCTTGATAATAGTCAATAGACTTGCGGCGTTGCTTGATCGAAAGATTTTTTGAAAAGCCTTGCTCAAATAGTTCGCTAAGCGAGTCTACCTGTTGCTCGTCCAGCGTGGTTGGTTCAGGCACTTCTGCAGGCAGCGTATCGATTATCGGCTGTGAATCTGATCCAACTAGCCGAGCTAGGCCATCCACTTGATCATTGAAGCTATTTTCGGCTTTCAGCAAATCCAGCTCTGCAGCGTTCGCTTGTATTTCCAGGTTGTACACTTGAACTACCGAGGCTGTTCCCGCATCGAGTCGCTTTTGCTCCAGTTCGAGATTGGCCCTTCTCCGGTCCAGGGTTTTTTGCTTAAGTTCAAGATCACGGTTGGCCACCACAATTTGCAGGTATCGCCTGCGGACGTCTAAGGCGAGTCTTCGGTAAGCTTCGAAGGTGCTTAGCTCCTCCATTTCTAGGTTTATCTCCCCTTTTCTCCGATTGGCTTCCATCGCCCCCCAGTGATATACCGTCTTGGAGAGGGCCAGGGAGTAAGCCAGTCGATCACCTAGCTCGTCTTCTTCCCTTTCAAAATCATACTCCTTTCGGTAGTTGGTGCTTCCTCTGAGTTGCAGTTTTTGGGGCGCGGCGGCGGTTAATCGGCGCCCCTCGAAATCTTGTTCGACGATTTCGCGCATTTGCAGGCTTTCAGCTCCTGTCATTGCGACGTCCAGAAGGTTGGTTAAGCCATTTAGGGAAGTTTCGGGAAGTTGGCTAGCTAGGTCAGGAGTGGACGCGGTTGCGATCGGGGAAGAAATAATCGCGACGGCCGCAAGTACCCCCAGTATTTTGTCCATTGTTGTCCTCTCCAGCATACAAATTAGTGTCCTTCGAGAGAATGTCCCCAGAGAGCAATGGCGAGTGGAAAATTTCGGGTAAGGGGATTCACAAATTATCGACAGGTTCCCAGGGGGCGCTCAAATAATCAAAAACGCCTGCTACGACGTGCATTCGGATTCGTTGGGTACTCTCTTAGAGGATAGAGCTTAGATGCGTTGATACCTATTTATCGGGGAAATCGCTACGCTTCAGGGCAAGCACGAGAATTTGGTTTACACTTAAGGAAATCCAGCTGAATCTTCTTCCTTAATGCGTTCGCCCTCAAAATTCGGAGACTATTTTTGGTTTTTCTACTTCTGGAATTTCCCAGAGGTTGACTGAGCGCGGATAAAATTCAGCGATCACATCGACGAAAAGCCCTGGGACCCATTTGGAGCCCAGGGCTTTTCGCGTTTATCAACGGCAACAAGGAATAAATGAAAAATCTAGACATACTCCCAGAGCCAGCGGGACTGGCAATAAACCGTTCGAGCACGCAGCCCATCGTAACTCCGAACCAATTGAAAAAGGAAATGCCCTTATCGGATTATGCCGATGTGACGGTTGCCCGGGCTCGGCACGATATTCAGCGGATATTGTCAGGAGAGGATCGTCAAAGGCTCATCCTGCTTTCTGGTCCGTGTTCGATACATGATCCCGAAGCAGCAATCGAGTACGCTTCCAGACTGAGAGGCCTGGTGAACACCTTTGCCGATCAGCTGGTGGTCATCATGCGGGTGTACTTCGAAAAACCGAGAACCGCATTGGGTTGGAAGGGACTTATTTATGACGAAAATATCTCGGGACTGCCCGCATCTCCGTCCGGATTACGGCTAGCTAGAGAACTCCTCTGCAAGATCTCCCGGCTTGGCGTACCTTGCGCTACCGAGTTTCTTAATCCGATAGTCGCCTCATACCTCGATGATTGCATCGCTTACGGATCAATTGGGGCCCGGACGGTAGAAAGTCAGATTCATCGGGAGCTAGCATCCACCTTGGAAATGCCGGTGGGTATTAAGAATGGCACGGACGGTAGCCTAGAAAGCGCTATCAACGCCATCAAAGCCGCCCGTTATCCACACACTGCATTTGTTTGCGACGGGGAGGGGAGGCCTGCTATTCTCGAAACTCCTGGCAACCCCTTTTCCCATGTCTGCCTGAGAGGCGGACGATCTGGCCCTAACTTGTGTATGGCAGCGATTGAAGAGGTCCGAACCCGATTATCCAGTAGCTCCCTGGAACGCCCCATTGTAATGGACTGTTCGCACGCCAATTCGCAAAAAGACTTTCGGCGGCAAAGCGGGAATGCCCTGGATGTAGTCCAGATGTTTGCTGGTGGCGCGAGCCCGATCGCTGGTCTTATGATAGAAAGCCACCTCAAAGAAGGCAATCAGCGCGTTGAAGTGGGTACAGACCTCGTATACGGGCAGTCGATTACGGATGCTTGCATAGGTTGGGAAGAAACTGAGCGTCTGGTAGCGGAGATCGCCGAAAGGCTTAATTAGAACCCGCAGACAAAAATAGATTGCCATCGGATAAAATTCCCATCTTTTTGGGCCTTCGAATTTGACAGGCCCAGGTGGTGGAATTGGTAGACACGCTAGATTTAGGCTCTAGTGCCGAGAGGTGTGCGAGTTCGACTCTCGCCCTGGGCACCAATTCGCTTTGTCAGTCGTTGATTAATAAAGACTGGAAGAAGATAGGCTAGTTTGCATACAGATTGCATACAAAATACTAGTAGCATCCCGCTCTAATCACCCATCGCCTTGGGGTTGGCCTCCACCATCTCACGGGCCATTTTCTGTGCTTCGGCAATTTGATCGGAGGTCATTTTTAGGCGACGTTGTCTCGGTTTTCCGAACCCCTTTCGTGCCCATTGGCCGTAGCCAAATTGAACCACATGTGAGCTCT
>Ga0066378_10000090_pt1 | contig 36675 bp, 51 predicted proteins | sample Knorr_S23_td_DCM_FD_70947 | JGI IMG/M metagenome (GOLD analysis project Ga0066378, IMG submission 70947) | Marine microbial communities from Southern Atlantic Ocean transect - Knorr_S23_td_DCM_ad_71m_LV_A | ecosystem: Environmental > Aquatic > Marine > Oceanic | place: Southern Atlantic ocean...
TTTTAGCTACAAAATCTGTTTCACAATTTACTTCAACCAAAACACCTATTCTATTTCCAGGATGTATATAAGATAAAACTGTTCCTTGTTCAGCTTGTCTTCCAGCTTTTTTTTCAGCTTTAGCAATTCCTTTTTTTCTAAGAAAATCGATTGCTTCATCTAAATTACCATTACAGTTTTTTAATGCTTCTTTACAGTCCATTATGCCAGCACCAGTTCTGGCTCTTAAGTCTTTAACAATAGAAGCACTTATATTTGTAGACATTTTTTTTAACCTTTATTTAATCTTCTTTTTCAACTTCAGTTGTATCAGGTACATTTACATCTGAATCATCAGTATCAGAAATATTGTCATTTTCAACTTCTATTTTTAAATCTTTATTTTCAATATTAGACATTCCCTTAGATTCAGAATCATCTTCATCTTTCTCAGGAGAATCCAAATCATTTGAAACTAAAGTATCTACATCAATTTTTGTAGCTTCATTATCATCTTTATTTGACAAATTTTCATTTTGATCAATTTTTTGATTTGTAGAATCTGGATATTCAATTGATCTTTTTTCACATATTGTCTTCGAAACTTGACTTATAATTAATTTCAAAGCTCGAATAGAATCATCATTTGCAGGAATTGGATAATCAACGATATTAGGGTCTGTGTTAGTATCAACAATAGAAACAACAGGAATTTCTAATCTTTTTGCTTCATTAATAGCAATAGACTCAAATTTAGCATCAACTACAAATAATGCAGATGGCAAACGTTTCATATCCTTTATTCCACGATGTTGATCTTGTAATCTTATCATTTCTCTTTCAAGAGAAAGTAATTCCTTTTTCGTTGCGTTCTCATATACAGGACTAGATTCTTTTTCTAACAATTGGAGCCTCTTAATACTTTTTCTAATTGTTGAAAAATTAGTTAAAGTTCCTCCCAGCCATCTTTCTACAACATAAAACATACCACACTTGTCTGCTTCTTGCTGAATAATATCTTTTGCATTTTTTTTGGTTCCAACAAAAAGAATCTCTCCACCATCAATAATTATATCAGATAAAAAATTTAGAGATTTATCCAATCCTTTAATTGTTTCTTCAAGATTAATAATATGAATACCATTTTTTTCCATTAAAATATAAGGCTTAAAATTAGGGTGCCATCTTCTAGTAAGATGACCAAAATGAGCTCCAGTAGTTAGTAGATTATCAAAATTAACTTCCAATATAAATCCTTATCTTTTCGAAAATTGGAAAGCTCGACGTGCTCCCCTTAAACCATATTTTTTTCTCTCTTTTTCCCTAGCATCTCTTGTTAACAAACCAGCTTTTTTGAGAGGTATTTTAAATTCTTCATTCATTTCAGATAATCCTCTTGAAATTCCATGCCTTGCAGCTCCAGCCTGTCCAGTTAGACCGCCGCCTCTAACATTAACGTGTACTTCGTAATCAAAATTTTTAATAATATCAAAAGGTTGTTCAATAAGTTTTTGATCGACAATTCTACCAAAATAAGATTTATAATCTTTACCATTTATTATAAAATTTCTTTTACCAGTATAAATTTTTACACGTGCAATAGATGTTTTTCTTCTTCCTGTTCTGTTTGAAAGTATATCTTTGTTGATTGCCAATTTTATAATTCCATTAAAGTTGGTTTTTGAGCTTCATGGGGATGAGCAGAATCAGAATAAATTTTTAAATTTTTTAACATTTTCTTTCCTAATCTGTTATGAGGAAGCATACCCTTAACAGCATTTTCAATAATTTTTTCTGGCTTGTTCTTTATTAGAGATTGAAAGTCTACAAATTTAGTACCTCCAGGATATCCACTATGTGAAAAGTATTGTTTTTGCTTACTTTTATTTCCTGAAATTCTAATTTTTGATGCATTTATAATAATTACAAAATCACCCATATCCATATGAGGGGTATAAGTAGGCTTATGCTTACCTTTCAAAATTTGTGACACTGAAGATGCTAATCTACCAAGAGTTTTATCTTTCGCATCTATAATATGCCACAATTTACTAATTTCAGATTCTTTAATCGAATATGTTTTCATTAAAATGCCTTTTAGTTTAGCAAACAAAGATAATGAAAAAATATCTTATCCATCAAGAATTTTTATTTAATTTTTTTATCTTGTAAAAATAAATGATTTTGAGATCACAGATTTAATTTTTCCAATTAATTTATTATTTATAAAAGGAGAGTTATGAGATTTTGAAAAAATAAAATCTTTATTAAAGGTCCATTCTTCATCTTTATCTAAAATTGTTATTTGTGCTAAGGTACCAATTTTGAAAAGATCTTGATTTAATTTCATTATTTTTCGAGGATTATTAGTTAATAGTTTAATAATTTTTTCAATAGGAAGTTTTTCGACACTTAAAATTTTATTTATAACACCAAATGAACTTTCGAGGCCAATCATTCCAGGAGGTGCAAATTCAAAAGGGTTTGTCTTCTTTTCAATAGAGTGAGGTGCATGGTCTGTAGCTATACAATCTATTGTACCATCAATTAAACCATCAATCAAAGCTTTTCTATCTTTAAAAGTTCTTATTGGGGGTGCAACTTTAAAATTTGTATCAAATGGAATAATATTTGTATCATCAAAAGCTAAATGATGTGGTGTTACTTCAGCAGAAATATTAATTTCATCATTTGATTTAGCTAGTCTAATCCAATCAACTGATTTTTTACAACTTACATGAGGAATATGAAGTTTGCCTTTTGTAAATGCAGCTATTTCTAAATCACGGTTAATCATAATTGATTCACTAATATCAGGATTTCCTTTTAAACCTAATTTTGTTGAGAGAATTCCTTCATTCAATTGACCTTCATTTTTCAAAAATAAGTCTTCGGAATGATTAATAATAGGTACACCTAGTGGTTTAGAATACTCTAAAGCAATTCGCATTACATTAGAATTAGTGACAGGAATACCATCATCAGAAAATGCAATTGCACCAGTTTTATTCATCTCATAGAACTCAGTTAATTCTTTTCCCTTTTGGCCTAAGGTAATCGCTCCAATTGGAAAAATAGATACAGGTAGCTTTTTTGATTTATCAATAATAAACTTAATTGTTTCAGGAGAATCAATAGTTGGATTAGTATTTGGCATTACACACACCTCAGTATATCCTCCAGACATAGCTGAAAAAGCACCTGACTCCAAAGTCTCCATATCTTCATCACCTGGTTCTCTAAAATGAGCATGAATATCACAAAAACCATGAGTTATTATTAAATTTTTACAATCAAAAACTTCACAGTCTTCATCAGAAATTTCATTACTTATTTTTGAAATGAAACCATTTTCAATAAGAATAGAACCTTTAAATTTTTTTTCTTTAAATGGATCAATAATTAAACCATCTTTCAATAAAATTTTTTTTGTTATTTTATTTATTTTCATATTTTTACTTTATTTTGAGGATAATAATAAATAAAGAACTGACATTCTTATTGCCACTCCATTTAATACTTGGTCAAAAATTATTGACTGATCACTTTCAACAACATAATTATCAATTTCTACTCCAATATTGGTTGGACCAGGGTGCATAATAATTATTTCTTTTTTTATTTTTTTTAATCTTTCTTTTGTTATGCCAAATGCGTTTCTATATTCTCTTGATGATGGTAAAAAATTGGAATTAAATCTTTCTTTCTGAATTCTTAAAACATTAACTACATCAGCCCATTCCAAAACTTCATCAATATTATAATTTATTTTAACTCCGAATTCTTTCATATCTTCTGGGACTAAATTTGCAGGACCACATAACATAACATTAGCTCCAAGTTTAGTTAAACCAAAAATATTAGACCTTGCAGTTCTACTATGATATATATCTCCAACAATACCAATATTTAAATTTTTTATGCTCCCCTTTTTTTCTTTTATGCTCATAATATCTAACAATGCTTGAGTAGGATGTTCAAACATACCATCACCAGCATTTATTATAACACAGTCAACATATTCCTTAATATGATAGCAACACCCTGATGCATTATGCCTAATAACAATACAATCAATTTTCATTGTTTCAATATTTTTGATTGTATCTTTAAGACTTTCTCCTTTATTAATGCTACTAGTATTTTTAGCAAAATTAATTGTATCAGCTGATAATCTTCTTTCAGCTAATTCAAATGATATTTTAGTTCTAGTTGAATTTTCAAAAAATAAGTTTGCAATAGTTTTACCATTTAAAGTAGGTACTTTTTTTATAGGTCTATCAAGAATTTCCCTAAATGAAAAAGCATGTTTTAAAATCAATTCAATATCTTCTTTAGATATATCTTTTAAACCTATAAGATGTTTTTGTTTTAACAAACCCATAATTACATCTCAGGGTTTAACCAAATATACTGATTCATCATTATCAACCTCATTCAATCTAACTAAGACTTTTTCAACATTCGATGTTGGAATATTTTTACCAACAAAATCAGCTTTAATAGGCATTTCTCTATGGCCCCTATCAATTAAAACAGCTAAAGAAACAACTGATGGTCTTCCGTAATCCATTATCTCATTTAATGCCGCTCTAATAGTTCTTCCTGTAAATAAAACATCATCAACTAATAAAACAATTTTATCATTTAATTCAAAATTAATATCAGAACCTTTTATTTGTGGTTGTAATAATCTTTGCTGAAAATCATCTCTATAAAAAGTAACATCTAAAAACCCAGTTGGTATATTTATTTTAGAAAAAATTTTTATATTGGAAGAAATTCGTTTTGCAATGAATTCCCCTCTATTTCTTATTCCGATAATTACAAGATTTTTAATATTTACTTTTTCAATTATTTCATGTGATAGACGAGTAATTGAATTTTTTATTTCTGTTGCTGAAAGAATAATATTTGTTTTTTCACTCATATATAAAAAAAAATCCTCTTCAGGGGAGGATTTTAACTACCCTTACCTCCTCTCTGGAAAGCTTAAAGGGCGGTAAAATATACATATCCTATATAATATTATAAAAGTTATTTATAATTTTTTTTATAACCGAACTCTTATGTTGTTCCGTTAAATCAATTATTAAATCAAATTGTTCTCTATTAAACCATTTAATCTGTTTTTTTGCATATTGTCTAGTATTTATGTTAATTTGTTCAATTAATTCATTTAAATTTATTTTTTTTTTTAAAAAATCATTCACATCATTAAAACCTATACTTTCCATAGCTTGATTTGATTTTTTATGACCCATTGATACAATTTCATTTACTTCTTCAATCCAACCATTTTCAATCATTGATAAAATTCTATTTTTAATTTTTTTTCTTAAAACATCTATATCCATTTTCAGATAAATTTTAAAAAAATTATCATTTGTATTTATTTTTTGCTTTTTAAAATTTTCAGAAGGTCCTTTACCAGTTATGTAATATATTTCAAGAGCTCTTAACAATCTTTTGACATTATTTTTATGAACTATTTTAGAATAATTAAAATCAATATTTTTTAATTCCTTCAATAAATTATCAACTCCTTCTGTTTCAAGCCTTTTTATTAATTTTTTTCGAATATTATAATTTGTTATAGATTCATTGAAAATACCTTTTACTAAAGCCCTATAATAAAGGCCACTCCCACCGCATATAATTGGGACTTTGTTTTTACTTAAAATTTCTTTAATAGATTTGACTACTAATTTAGAGTATTTACCTGCTGATATTTTTCTTGTTAATTTATGAGTTCCAATTAAATAATGTTTGATTTCAATCATTTCATTTTTTGATGGTTGTCCTGTACCAATTGGCATAAAATCAAAGATTTGCCTAGAATCCAAACCTATTATTTCTCCGTTAATTTCTTTTGCTAGTGAAATGGATAAATTTGTCTTTCCTATTGCGGTAGGACCTACGATTATAATTGATTTCAATTTAGAAAATTAAATCCTCTCAAATCTTTTATCTAATTCTTCAAGTGTAAGATTAATAATTATTGGTCTACCATGCGGACAAAAATATGGATTTTTAGTAGCGAATAGCCGATCAACTAATGAATGCATTTCGTCATCATTTAATATATCACCTGCCTTGATTGCAGCCTTACAAGCATATGATGCAGCTAATGAATCCATGAAAGATGATCGAATTTTTTTTTCATTCATATAATAATCAATAATTTCATTTAATACTTTCTTTTCTTCACCCCATTGTAATTCAATTGGAACCCCTTCAATAATTAGAGAGTTGTTTTTCGACTTTCTCATTCTAAAACCTAATTTCTCTAAATGAGAATAAATTTCTAAAACAATTTCAAAATCATTTACTGAGAACGTAACTGATCTTGGAAACAATAACGTTTGACTAGGAAGAGAACTACCCATCATTGCATCAAGAGCTTTTTCATAGAGAATTCTTTCATGAGCAACATGTTGATCAATAACAATCAAACCACTATTTACTTGAGAAATAATATATTTTGAATGAACTTGCCAAATTTTTTCTAATTTCAAATTTTCATTAGGACCATAATCATTTGCTCTATTTATTTCTTTAACATAATCTTTTGCCTTATCAATTTTATCTAAATAGTTAGATTTTGTGTTGTTGTTATCAAATGAGATTTTAGATTGAATATGAAATTGATTATTTTCTTTAAAATTATCATTAATATTAAGTTTTGGAATAGTTATCATTATATTTTTTAAATAATCAGAAATTGTAGTTTTAAGAAAATGATAAACCCTCCACTCATCTTCGAACCTAACCTCTGTCTTCATTGGATGAACATTTACATCGACTAAATCTGTGGGAATTTCTATATTTAATACAAAAAAAGGGAATTCTCCCCTACTTATTAAAGAACTAAATGATGAATAAACTGCTGAGTTTAATAGTCTACTAACAATATATCTTCCATTTAAAAATAAATTTTGTTCACCGACTCTTTTCCTTACCAAATTAAGATTACCTATGAATCCAGTTATTGATAAAAATTCATTTTTTTTATTAATTTCAATTAAATCATTTAAAATAGACTCATTAAATAAAGCTCCTATTCTTTTTTTTAAATTATTTTCATTAAGACTAAAAACTAATTTATCATCATTTTTTAAAATAAATTTTACATTGGGATTGGCTAAAGCAATTCTTCTTATTATTGAAACTATATGTTTAAATTCGGTTTTTTCACTCTTTAAAAATTTTCTTCTTGCAGGAATAGAAAAAAATAAATCACTGACTGAGATTAACGTTCCTTTTTGCAATTGAGAAAATTTTTTATTAGTTATTTTCCCGTTAATAATTGTTATCTCATTAGCTAGGTCTTCATCATCATTATCACAGGATATTGCTTTTACTTTACTGACAGATGCAATACTAGCTAATGCTTCACCCCTAAAACCAAGTGTATTAATATTGAATAAATCATCTAACTGAGAAATTTTTGATGTTGAATGTCTAGAGAAAGCTAAAGCTAAATCATTTTGATTTAATCCGATTCCATTATCATGTACAACAATTGATGTATTACCTCCACCCTTGAGTAAAATTTTTATTTCGGTAGACTCAGCATCTAAACTATTTTCTAAGAGTTCTTTTACAACAGAAGCTGGTCTTTCAATTACTTCACCTGCAGCAATTTTATTTTTTAAATCTTCATTCAGGATGTTTATTTTTGCCATAATATATATTCTAATTATTAAATGAAATTTTCAATAATTTTTTTATTTGCTTCAAAATGATACAAATCATTTAAACCTAATTTTTCAACTGCTAATTCAATTAATTGATTTTCATTATATTTATTTTGTTTGTTTTTTTTACTGTAAAATTTTCCTGAATCTAATAATGCGCTTTTGGTTACTAAACCAACAACTTCACTGCCTGAAACTTTAACATCGTATTTTAGAGCTTCTTCATAAGTTAAATCAAACAAAGTATGAAGAGGTGTATCTGAAAGGTTTGTTACATTAAATGAAACTTGAGCTTTTTTATAATAATTACTATACCAACCAATAGCTTTGCAATTTTTCAATTTTCCATATGATCTTTTTGGTTGATTATTTATATCATATAAAATTTTTCCTTTTTTATCAGTTTTAATATAACCTGATTCTCTAATTTTTTTAGCTATATTTTGTGCAATTTCTTTTGAACTTGTATTTAAATTAATATTATATGCAACCAATAAATTTCTCACTCCAATTATTGTAGCTCCAGATTGTTTATTAAATAATTTTTTTCCATAATCGGGAATTAAATTTTGATTGAAATTTTTTTTTTTTAAACCCTCATATTCACCTCTTCTCAAATTTTCTAATCTTGCTCTGAAAGATGAGGATGCTGAATAACCGTATAAATATACAGGAAGCATTAATTCAGTTGAAACTTTTTTTGCAAGAATTTTCGATAAAAAAACACATTTTTCAATTGAAACATTTTTTATTGGAATTATAGGAAAAACATCAACAGCTCCAATTCTAGGATGTACTCCTTTGTGATTTTCCATATTTATATATTCTATGGCAACTTTAATAGAATTAAATGAAGTCTCTAAAAAATCACTTGGTGTAGTAAAAAAAGTAGCAACTGATCTATTCGTATCGATTTCAGAATATATATCTAAAACTTTTGAACTTTTTACAGAATTTATTGAATTACATATAAGCTCAATAAATCTTTTATCTGGGCCAATACTAAAGTTTGGTACACATTCAATTATTTGCTCAAAATTAGAATTCAAAATTATTTAAATAAAAAAATAAAAATAAAGTTGCTAAAATTAAAATAAGTAATTTAAAAAATGAAAATTTTGAAGGTCTAGTATTGATGATTCTTCTAAAATTTATTTTTTTCACAATAATCCAAATGTAAAAATTGATGAAAATAAATTTATTAGAGGACTGATTACAAACCAAATAATACTAAATCCACTTAAATATCCAATTAAAATTATTCCAATTAAGATAATTGGACCTAATTGTTCTAATTTATTTAGAAAATTATCAAATTCGTAAGATAAAATTCCTCTTAAAATTTTTGAACCATCTAGTGGAGGAATAGGAAACATATTAAAAAATGCTAGAGCCAAATTAATTTGCAAACTATATACTAATAAATTCCCTATTATTGCAGTATTCTGATTATACATTAAATTTGAAGTAGAAAATAAAACTATTAGTAAACCAAAAATTAAAGCCAAAAAAATATTTGATAAAGGTCCAGCTAAAGCTACCCAAAGCATCATTCTTTTGGGGTTTGCAAAATATCTAATATCGACAGGAACTGGTTTAGCCCAACCAAACCCTACAAGAAATAACATTAATGTACCAATTGGATCTAAATGAATAAATGGATTAAGTGACAATCTACCTAACATTTTTGATGTTGGATCTCCGAATCTATTAGCCATCCAAGCATGAGCATATTCATGTATTGTTAGTGCCAATAAAATTGATGGAATAATTAATATATAATTTTCTACCATCTTGGATGAAATTGTTTATGTATTTCTTTTAAATAGGTTCTGTTAAGATGAGTATAAATAGAAGTTGTTGAAATATCTGAGTGACCCAATAATTCTTGGACTGCTCTTAAATCCATTCCGCCTTCAATTAAATGCGTTGCAAAAGAATGTCTTAATGAGTGTGGGGAGATATTTTTTGTTATTTTAGACAATGATACATATTTTTTTAATAACATCCATACTCCTTTTCTACTTATACCATCACCTCTAAAATTAACAAATAAAAAATCATTTTTTTTATTTTTATTTAAAAGATAGTTTCTTGATTTATCTAAATAAAAATTAACCCATTTCAACACTTCTTTTCCTAATGGAATCAGACGTTCTTTAGAACCTTTACCATATACTCTCAACCACTCATTATCATCTAAAAAATCTATAATTTTAATTGACGTCATTTCAGATACTCTCAAACCTGATGAATACAATAATTCAAACATAGCTCTATCTCTTATTCCAATAGGGTTATTAGTATTAATATTAGTAAATAAAATATTAATCTCCTCTTGAGTCAAAACTTCAGGAAGGGATCTTTTTCTTTTAGGAATATCAATTAATTCAGCTGGATTAAAATTTATTATTTTCTCATCTACCAAATAACAAAAAAATGATCGTAAAGATGATAAGTTTCTTTGTAATGTAGAAATCTCAAGATTCAAATCAATTAATTGAGAAATATAATTTTGAATATAGGAAGAATCTAATATAAACTTTTTATTATCATAAAAGATAAAATTTAAAAATCTCTTTAAATCATTTTCATAAGCTTCTATCGAATTTTGGGAAAGATTTTTCTCAATACGTAAGTATAACAAAAAAGGTTTTAAATTTTTTTTTAAGTTATCTTTTTTCAATTCTAAAATTTTCAATAATTTCACATATAATATGACCAATAACTAAGTGTGATTCTTGAATATTTTGTGTATTATTTGATGGAACTTTAATATCAATATCACTTAAATTTTTTATATCACCACCATTTTTGCCTGTCATAGCAATAGTTTTCATACCAATTTTTTTTGCCTCTAAAATTGCATTAATTATATTCTTTGAATTTCCACTAGTTGAAATTGAAACTAAAACATCATTTTTTGAAGCAATTCCTTGTAATTGTCTGGAAAAAATAAAATCATATCCAACATCATTTGACCAAGCTGTGAGAAATGTTGAATCTGTATTTAAACAAATTGACGGTTTAGGATTTAAATCATGTCTGTTCATTCCACCTATAATTTCTGTTGAAAAATGTTGAGCCTGAGAAGCACTACCACCATTTCCACACCAAAAAATTTTACCATTATTAATTAAAGAGGTTTTAATAATATCAGTACTATTTGATATATCTAAACAACAATTTTCTATAAGTTTTTGTATTGTATCATAACTTGAACTTATTCTATTTTTAATTAATTTTTCGATTTTAAAGTCCATGAATAGCATTTGCAAAATCATTTAATTTAGAAATTGATATATTTTTTTCGTTAAATGTTCCAGTTACAACAAATGAAGCTCCATTTTCAACTTTTTTTGCAGCAGTTTCAGGATCTTTTATACCTCCACCAACAATAATTGGAATATCAATAAAGTGTGAAACGCTTTTAATTACATTGTTTGGTATTGATTCTTCTGCACCACTTCCACCCTCTAAATAAATCAATTTCATACCTAGGTATTGACCAGCCAAAGCATGAGCTGCAGCAATTTCTGGTTTATTCCTTGGTAATGGTTTTGATCCACTCATAAAATCTACTGATGTCATTGATTTACTTTCAAAAATCATATAACCTGTTGGAATTGGTTCAATTTTCAAATCTTTAACAATTGGAGCAGCAACAACATGCTCACCTATCAAATATGTTGGATTTCTTCCACTGATAATTGACATAAATAAAACCGCATCGCAAAAAGGATTTATATGATTAACAGAACCAGGAAATAAAATTACAGGTACATTAGATATATTTTTGATTTTTCTTGCTCTTTCGTTAAAACCATTATCCATAATCAAACTTCCACCAATTAAAATACCATCTACATTGGAATCATTGATCTTAGAGACTAGATTAATGATTATATCTTCATTCTTAATATCAGGATCTATAAGAACAAAATAACCAGCTTTATATTTTTTTTTTATATTTATTAGGTTATTATAAATCATTTTTATTATTAGAAACTTATCAAATCTTTATAGGCAATTTCATTTAAAAAAGGGTTTAAATCAATTGATTCATTAGGCTTTACTTTTATTATCCATCCATCATCATATGGAGATTGATTAATAAGTTCAGGTTTTTCCTCAAGGTTTTTGTTTTTTTCAAATATCTTACCTGAAATGGGTAAATATAAATCAGCAACAGTTTTTACAGCCTCAATAGATCCAAACACATCACCAGACTCAATATTTTCATCAAATTTATCAATTTCAACAAAAACTATATCACCTAATTCATGTTGAGCATAATCTGTAATACCAATAATAATTTCATTTTTATTTATTTTTAACCATTCATGTGATTCAGTATAATATAAATCTTTTGGAATTTTCATTGTTTAATCTTTCTTTTTTTAAGGGTATTTGAAACTATCAAGGAATCCTGTGTGAAAAATACCATTTTTAAAGTTTTCTGATTTTAATATTGCTTTTTGAAAATCAATAGTAGTTTTTGGACCCTCAATAATAAATTCATGGAGAGCTTGATTCATCCTATTAATTGCTTCATTTCTATTTTCACCATGAACAATTAATTTAGCAATCATTGAATCATAATAGGGAGGTATTGAATAACCAGCATAAACGTGAGAATCAACTCTTACACCCAAGCCACCTGGTGAATGAAATTCTTTAATAATTCCAGGAGATGGCATAAAATTTTTCATTGGATCTTCTGCATTAATTCTACACTCGATTGAATGACCTCTTGGAATTAATTTATTCAAATTTTCCGAAATTTTCTCTCCAAAAGCTATTCTAATTTGTAGTTTTACTAAATCTTTTCCAATTACCATTTCTGTAACAGGGTGCTCAACTTGAATTCTTGTATTCATCTCCATAAAATAAAATTCATTAAGTTTTTCATCAAATAAAAATTCCATAGTCCCCAATCCAGAATAATTTATTGACTTTGCACCCTCAATTGCTGCAAGTCCCATTTTCTGTCTTATTTCATGATTAATAACTGGTGATGGTGATTCCTCAATCAATTTTTGATGCCTTCTTTGAATAGAACATTCCCTCTCACCAAAATGGACTACATTACCATAATTATCTGCTAAAATTTGTATTTCTATATGTCTAGGATTTTCAACAAATTTTTCTAAATACATATCAGGATCATTGAATGCAATTTGAGACTCAGATGAAGCTGTCTTAAAGGCTGACTCCAATTCTGTTTCATTGCGAACAACTCTCATACCTCTTCCTCCACCACCTGAAGAAGCTTTTAATATTATTGGATATCCAATTTCATTAGCAGTATTTTTCAATTGCTTTACATCTTTTATAATTCCCTTGCTTCCAGGTATTACTGGAACTCCAGCTTTTAACATTGATGATTTTGCATTTGCTTTTTTACCCATTGATTCAATTGTATTAGAACTAGGGCCAATAAATATAAAGTTATTATCTTTACATATTTGTGCAAATTGTGGATTTTCTGATAAAAAACCATAACCGGGGTGAATAGCATCAGAATTTGTTAATTCAGCTGCACTAATTATTCTACTAATATTTAAATAGCTTTCTGTACTTGTGTAAGGACCTATACAAATAGCTTCATCTGCAAATTTTACGTGTAAAGAATATTGGTCAGCAGATGAGTAAATTGCAACTGTCTTTATTGATAATTCATTGCAAGCTCTAATTATTCTTAAAGCTATTTCTCCACGATTTGCAATAAGAATTTTATTGAACATAATTAAAATTTATTGTGGTTTAATTTGAAATAATTTTTGACCGTATTCGACAGGATCTCCATCTTTTACTAAGATAGAAATAATTTTTCCTTTAATATCAGATTCAATCTCATTCATTATTTTCATTGCCTCAACTATACAAATAGTTTGTCCTGAACTAACGTTATCATTAATATCAACATAAGGAGACGAATCTGGACTTGGCGACGAATAAAACGTTCCTACCATTGGAGAAGTTATATATTCTGAGTCAGAATCAAATTCATTATTTTTTAACTTTTGTTGATTATTTTCATTTGATTCATGTTTAGAATTATTTATTGAAAGATTTTCATTTGCATTTCCAATTTGATTAACAACTGGAATTGATTTTGTAATTTTAAATTTTTTACCAAAAAAACTAACTTCGATTTCATTAACGTCGCTCGACTCTAAAATATTAATAATTTTTTGAAGTTTTTTATCCCATGTTTCAAACATATTACTTTACTCGCTCAATATATTCACCAGTTCTCGAATCAATTTTTAATATATCATTTTCATTTATAAAAAGTGGAACATTTAATGTAAATCCAGTTTCTAAAGTAGCTGGTTTTGTAGCCCCTGTAGCAGTATTACCTTTAATACCTGGGTCAGATTTAATTACTTTAAGATTAACAAATAATGGTGGATTGATACCAATTACTTCTTCTTCGATAAAATCCACATCAACATTTAATCCTTCTTTAATAAATTTAATTTCATCTGATATAATTTTGTTTGATATTTCTATTTGATCATAGTTTTTAGTATTCATAAAAACATGAGAATTATCTTGAGAATATAAATATTGCATTTTTTGAGTTTCTATTCTTATGGGTATAATTTTTTCACCAGATCTAAATGTTTCATCAATTACTTGACCTGTAATTATATTTTTTAATTTAGTTCTAACAAAAGCACCACCTTTACCTGGTTTTACATGTAAAAATGAAACAATCCTCATTCGATTGCCTTTATGTTCAATAACTAAACCAGTTCTTATATCAGCAGTGGTAGCCAAACGTATTATCCTTAAAAATTTAAAGAAAGATTATTTAATCAGACCTTAAAATTATGTTTGTATTTAAATCTTTTATAAAACTTTATGAACAAGAAAAGCAACTGATAAAATAAGTGATATAAAAATAAGTGCAACACCTATATTACCCTTTTTTATTTCTTCCCATTCATCAATTCCAACAGACATTATATCAAAAACTTTTAAGGCAAGACCTATTCCAATAGAAAAACCTAATGCTGCGACAACTGACCAACCAATTGCTCTAAAATAAGTTTGAAATAAACTTTGAAGCGAAAAAGGATCAAAATCCATATTTAATATTCTCCCTGATTTAATTAATTAAAGATATTTAATTTTCCTCACAAATTGTGAAGTATTAATTTTACCATCCATCAACTGATTAAGTTCAATAACTTTAGCTTTTGTAACAAGTTTAAATCCATCTCCAAGTGGTACATTAACAGTTATTAAAACTTCATCAAACTTCATACCAGCTTTTAATGCACTACCAGCAGAAATGTAACCAACAAGCATTACCATTTCAAAATTATTTCTATTGCTTGTTAATTCAATATTTAATGAAATGGAACCATCTTTTGAAACTATATTATTAATTTGATTAGATTTTATTTCGACTCTGTAATTTTTAGCAGTCTTTTGAATTTGTGAAATATGTTTTTGAGATCCAAAAATAAATGCAAATGAAAATAAAAGTAAAAATAAAAGTCTTGTTTTCAATGTGTGATTCCTATCATTTCCCACAGGTAAAATAACTTACGAAACTAAGATTATCAACTTTAAAAAAAAAAAAATTAAAATTGAGTTTTAATTTTTTCAAAAAATTTTAAATTTTCTTTTTTTGAATCATAAGAAAAAAAGGAAATACCTGAAAAATTATTTTTTTTTGTAATTTCAATTTTTTCTATTACTGAATTTAAATCCTGATTATATACACCAATACCCATTATAATTTTTGATGGAAAAATATGATAAAGCTTAGAAATATTTGACTTAAAAATATTATTTTTCTTTGAATAATTCATTGGTACAGCATAATCAATAGATTTATTAATTATCCATTTTGACCAATCTTGATAATATCTATTTTGTGCCTCAATTAAATTTGGTTTTACTGCAGCTGTTATGATAATATCATATTTTTGTTTTTTTATTTCAAAACTTAAGTCTTTAATAAAATCAGATAATTGATTTCTTTTAAAATCATTCCATTTATGTTCGTATTTTATAATTATCTTATTATCTGAGAAAATATTATCATTGATATTATATTTTGTTTTAAATATTGAAATTGCATAATCATTGTAACCGTAGTCTATATCAGAATATCTTATATAATCATAATGAATACCATCAAACTCATAGTTTAATAATAATTCATTAATAACATTTTTTAAGTGATTTTTAACCGCAGGATGAGATGGCGATAAAAACTTAAAATAGTTTTCTTTTGTTTTATTTCCCAACAAAAAACTTTTATCTATCCAACCATTATGTAGATTATAGATGTGTAAAGGATTTTTGGGTTTATTTTTTGAAGACCAAATTAGAAGCATATTTAACCACAAATGTATTTTAATATTTAATTTTTTTGATTTATTCAGTGCGTATGATAGAGGATCAAAATTATCAGGTACTATTAAACTAGATTTTGGTACAAATGAACTATTATAAAAAGCATCTCCTCTTCCTCTCACTTGCAAAAAAATATGATTAAAGTTGTTATCAGTTGCAAACTCAAATACTTTATCAATTTCTTTTTTTGAAACAAGAGAACTACGGAGAACCCAAATAGCTCTAAATTCTATTTGTGAATCTATATCTAAACTAAAACTGTTTTGATAAGGTAAAAAAAAACAACAAAGTAAAATTAATAGTTTACTTTTTTTAAAAATCAAAACTTAAGAGTTTAATTTGAATCGCTTGAAGAGGATTCAACAACTGAATCAGATGAAAGAACAAATTCAATTAATGAAATAGAGGCGGCATCATTTTTTCTATAACCAAGCTTCGTTATTCGAGTGTATCCACCATTTCTATCTTTAAATTTTGGACCAATTTCATCAAATAGAATTGCAACAATGTCTGGTCTTGATATTAATTTTAAAACATTTCTTCTATCGTGCAATGTACCTCTTTTAGCTTTAGTAATTAATGGCTCAATAAATTGTTGAGTTGCTTTAGCTTTTGAATGAGTAGTTTTTATTCTTCTATATTCTATTAATGAAGATGCTAAATTCGCCAATGTAGCTTTTCTATGACTAGCATTTCTTCCAATTTTATTTATTCTTTTTTGATGTCTCATAATTATTCTTCAACTACAATTATATATTTTTCAACATCCATACCAAAAGACAATTCCATCTCATCTAATTTTTCTATTAATTCTGATAATGATTTTCTTCCAAAATTTTTATATTTTAACATTTGATTTTCTTCTTTGGAAACCAAATCCATTATTGTATTAATACCTGCAGCTTTTAAACAATTATGACTTCTTACAGATAATTCCATTTCATCAATGGACCTATGCAATAACTCTCTAATCCTTAAAGATTCTTCATCAATATCTTCAGCAATTTCTAAAATTGGTTCATCATCTGAAATTTGAAACATTGCAAAATAATCAGATAAAATTCTTGAAGCAAAACTAACAGAATTTTCAGCTGAAATTGTGCCATCCGTAGTTACTATTAAATTTAATTTTTCCATACTATCCTTTGCTGATGAAACTGGTTTTACATCATAAGACACTTGCTTAACAGGATTAAAAATTGAATCAATAAATATCATACCAATTGGTGAGTCAATTCTTTGATGACTGTCAGCATCAACATAGCCTTTTCCAACAGTTAATTGAAGTTCAATAGTAAAACTAGCAGAATTATCTAAGGTTGCGATATACAAGTCAGTATTCATTACCTCATATTGATCTGATGCTTTATCAATATCTTTAGCAGTAAATACACCTTTACCATTGAAACTTAATTGAATTTTGTCAGGTTTTGGATCAGTAAGTTTAAATCTCACTTGTTTAAGATTTTGTATCAAATCAGAGACATCTTCTTTAACGCCTTTTAAAGTTGCATATTCATGTAAAACCCCATCAATTTTTAATGCATTTACAGCAACTCCTGGAATGCTTGTTAAAAGAACTCTTCTCATTGCATTACCTACTGTTATACCGGCTCCTCTTTCAAGAGGTTCAAGAGTAAATGAACCATAGGAATCTGTTCTCGTTTTTTTATCTAACTTAAATTTTAATTGAACATTATTAGAACTCATTATTTTTTTCCCTTTCTAAAAAACTATTTAGAGTATAGCTCTACAACCATTTGGACTTTTATTGTTGGATCAAAGTCTTCTTTTTCAGGAAGCTTAGTAATCATACCTGATAAAGAACCTTTATCTAATGATAACCATGAAGAAGTTAAATCACCTTTAACTTGTTTTACAGAGTCATGAACAATAGCAAGTTTTTTACTTTTATTTCGTATGCTAATCTCATCATTTACTTTAACAATATATGACGGTATGTTAACAGAAGACCCATTTACATGAAAATGTTTGTGAGATACTAACTGTCTTGCTGCTGACCGAGTAGGAGCAAAACCCATCCTGTAAACAACATTATCTAATCTTCGCTCTAAAAGCTGTAAAAGATTTAATCCTGTTTCTCCATCCATTCTATCTGACCTCTTAAAAAATTTTCTAAATTGCCTCTCCATAAGACCATACATATGTTTAATTTTTTGCTTTTCTTGAAGTTGTAAACCATAATTTGAACTTCTTCTTTGTTTTGTTGGACCATGTTGCCCTGGAGTGTAATTCTTTTTTTCTAATATTTTAGAAATTTTAGAATTTCCAAAAATATTCTCACCAAATTTTCTTGCAATTTTTGCTTTTGGTCCTATGTATCTTGCCATAATTATTCCTTAAACTCTTCTTCTTTTAGATGGTCGACAACCATTATGTGGAATTGGTGTTACATCTTTAATTGAGATAACTTCAAGGCCTGCAACGCCAAGAGATCTTACCGCAGACTCTCTTCCTGAACCAGGTCCTTTTACTTCGACTTTGACTTTCTTCAATCCTAATTCAATAGCTTCCAATGCAGCTTTTTCAGAAGCTTGACCCGCAGCAAAAGGTGTGCTTTTTCTTGAACCTTTAAACCCTAAAGCTCCAGAACTCGCCCAAGAAACTACATTCCCATTTAAATCAGTTAATGTAATTATTGTATTATTAAATGTTGCTTTAATATGAGCCATACCCTCATCAGACATTAAAACTTTTTTTTTCTTTTTTCTTTGAATCTTAGCCATTCGATTTTTTTATCCTTTTTTACCTACAGTTTTTTTACCTAAACCTACAGTTCTTTTTCGACCTTTTCTTGTTCTAGAATTATTTTTTGTATTCTGACCGCGAACTGGCAAACTTCTTCTATGCCTTAAACCACGATAGGATGCAATGTCCATCAAACGTTTAATATTCATTGTGTTTTCAGTTCTTAGCTCACCTTCAACCTTAAGTTTTGACACTACTTCTCTAATTGAAGTTGCTTCACTATTTTTTAAATCTTTTACTCGAATATCTGGATTTACTTTAGCATCTTCTAAAACTTTTGAAGCAATAGTTTGACCAATTCCATATATATAACATAAAGCATACTTAATTTTTTTCTCTCTTGGCAAATCAATACCGGAAATTCTAGCCATATTTATCCTTGCCTTTGCTTACATTTTGCGTTAACACAAATCACTCTAAGAACTCTTTTTCTTTTGATGATTTTGCATTTATCACATATTTTCTTTACTGACGATCTAACTTTCATAATTTATGTCAAACCTTTCTGATTAATAAATCTCGTACTTAAAATTTCTCCACCTTCTTTTCGAACAACAATAGTATGCTCAAAATGAGCGGAAGGTTTCATATCTTTTGTATATATTGTCCAACCATCTTTTTTTGTTAAAATTTCATTTTCTCCCATATTAACCATAGGTTCTATCGCAAAACACATACCTTCCTTGAGTATAATACCTTCACCTTTTTCACCATAATTGGGTATTTGGGGTTCTTCATGAAGATTTTCTCCAATTCCATGTCCTACCAAATCTCTAACAACTGAAAAACCATTATTTTCAACATATTTCTGTATAGCATATCCTATATCAGATAATCTGCCACCAGTTTTTGCACTTTTAATACCTAATGATAGACTTTTTTTTGTCACATCAAGCAAATTATTTAATTCTTTAGAAATCTTTCCCACAGCATATGTTCTTGCACTATCACCATAAAAACCGTTTTTTAAAACACCACAATCTATGCTGACTATATCACCATTTTTTAATAATCTTTCAGATGGTATACCATGAACAACTTCTTCGTTAACTGAAATACATAAAGTGGAAGGAAAACCCATATATCCTTTAAAGGCAGGTATTCCACCATTATTTTTTATATAATTTTCTGCAAATGAATCTAAATCTTTTGGAGAAGCACCTGGAGTTATTAATTCATTCAGAGACTCTAAAACATCAAAAACCATACCACTACTCTCTTTAATCAAATTAATTTCTTTTTGATTTCTTATGTTAATCAATTTCTACCCTCTTCTTCTTCCTCTTATTTTTCCTTTTTTTAGAAAACCATCATAATGTCTCATTAACAAATGAGATTCGATTTGTTGAAGAGTATCTAAAGCAACACCTACTATAATTAGCAAACCAGTACCTCCAAAGAAAGATGCTAAATCATATCCAATATCCATTGTATTCATCAAAATAAATGGGAAAATTGCAATAAATGCCAAGAAAAAAGATCCTGGTAAGGTTACTCTGGTCAAAATATTATCAATGAAATCAGATGTTTTCTTTCCAGGTCTCACACCAGGAATAAAACCACCATGTTTTTTCATATTATCTGCTACTTCTTGAGGATTAAATGCAATAGCAGTATAAAAATAAGTAAAAAATATTATTATAGTACCAAAAACTAACCAATAAACCCAATGTTGAGGGGAAAATACTCTCATCACTCCTTGCATAAACTCACTGTTTTGAAAAAACATTGCAATAGTATTTGGTAAAAACATGATTGATTGAGCAAAAATTATAGGCATAACACCCGAAGTATTTACTCTTAGAGGAATATGAGTAGCTTGACCACCATATACTTTTCTTCCAACAATTCTTTTAGCATATTGTACTGGTATTTTCCTAACACCCTGAGTTAACAAAACTACAAAAGCAACAATAATAAACATTATCCCTAATAACAAAACTTCTGTAAGAGGCCCTCTTACACCCTCTTGAATTAATGATATTTCGGTAACAATTACGTTGGGTAAAGTAGAAACAATCCCTATCATAATAATGAGTGATATACCATTACCAATGCCTCTCTCAGTTATTTGTTCTCCTAACCACATTACAAAAATTGTACCAGTTACCAATGTTATCATTGTTAATAATCTAAATGCAAAACCGGGGTCAGGCACTACGCCAACTTGTAAGCCACTAACGCTTGATTGTAAATTCTCCAAGAAAATAGCAATACTGTAACCCTGAAGTGATGCTATTAAAACTGTAAAATAACGAGTAAGTTGAGTTATTTTCTTTCGCCCCTCTTCACCTTCTTTTTGCAATCTTTGAAAATAAGGAACAACAACCCCCATCAGTTGAATAATAATAGAAGCTGAAATATAAGGCATTATGCCAAGTGCAAATATAGTTGCTTTTTGAAAAGCACCTCCAGCAAACATATCATACAAACCAAAAAGAGTATTCTGAAAATTTTGTATGGCTGATCCCAACGCTACTGTATCTATTCCAGGAACAGGCACATGCGCACCTATTCTCACAACAACTAAAATTGATAAAGTAAAAACAATTCTATCTCTAAGTTCTGGAATAGAAAAAATATTTCTTATTTTTTCAATCATATTATATGAGCTTTTCCACCATTTTTTTCAATTTTTTTTATTGCAGTTTCGCTAAATGCATTAGCAAAAATTTCTACAGATTTATCAATGTTTCCATTAGCAAGAACTTTAACAGGTTTATTTAAGTTTCTAATTATTTTTTTCTCAATCATTACAGATAAATCAATTTTCTTTAAACCCAATTTTGAGATTTTTGCTATTGATATTATTTGAAATTCTTTCTTAAATAAAGAATTTGAAAAACCCCTTTTTGGAACTCTTCTTTGAAGAGGCATTTGCCCACCCTCAAACCAAGGTCTTTGTTTACTTCCTGATCTTGAATGGTATCCTTTATTACCTCTTCCAGCTGTTTTTCCAGAACCGGAAGCTCTACCTCTTCCTAATCTTTTTCTATTTTTATCTAAACTGGGTGGTGGTTTTAAATTATTTAACTTCAAGACGATTCCTCAACTTTCAAGAGAAAATTTATTTTTTTAACCATTCCTCTAATAATAGGTGTGTCAGAATGGACAACTGTTTGATTCATTTTTCTTAACCCTAAAGCAATAAGGGTTCTCTTTGCTTTTTTGTTGTGACCTATTCCACTTTTTATTTGAGTAATATGAAGTGATTTATTAATTTTCTTAACCATCATTTATATACCTCAGAAATAGTAATACCCCTTCTGTTTGCTACAGATACTGGATCCTGAAGTTCTCTTAAAGCAGTCTCCACTGCTCTAACAATATTATTTATATTAGATGAACCATACCTTTTTGTAAGTATATCAGTTATTCCAACCTGCTCAATTAAAGCTCTAACTGCACCGCCAGCAATAATACCAGTTCCAGGTGATGCAGGTTTTAACATAACTTTTGCTGCACCAAACTTCCCAATTATTTTGTGGGGAATTGTTCCCTTAATAATTGGAACACGAAATAAATTTTTTTTTGCATTTTCTTTTGATTTAGCTATTGCAGTTAAAACTTCATTTGCTTTTCCATGCCCTAAACCAACGTTACCTTTACTATCACCAATTGCAACCAAAGCACTAAAACGAAACCTTCTACCACCAGATACTACTTTAGCAACTCTATTAATTTTAACTACAGTTTCTTCATTTAAATCTAAACCAATAGGATCTACTTTTGTCAAAATATTAATCCTCCCTCTCTAGCTCCATCTGCAAAAGCTTTAATTCTACCATGATAAAGAAAACCATTTCTATCAAATACAACCTTTGAGATTTTTTTCTTAATAGCCCTTTTAGCTAATTCTTTACCCATTTTACTACTTATTTCAGACTTTGTAAGTTTTTCTTTGATAATACCTTTTTCTCTAGATGAAATCGAAATTAATGTAATATTATTAACATCATCAATCAATTGACCATAAATACTTGATAAACTTTTATATACTACTAATCTTGGTATGGTATTTGTACCAAGCATCCCACCTTTGCCTCTAGCTCTTCTTTTTTGACGACGATTAAATTTTAAAATTTCTTTATTCATTATTCACCAACAGTTTTACCTTTTTTAATTTTTACATATTCTCCAACATATCTAATTCCTTTACCCTTAAATGGCTCAGGAGGTCTGATTGATCTTATTTTTGCAGCAACTTGACCAACTAGTTGTTTATCAATACCCGATATAGTTATTATACTTTTAGCAGTTTTTATATCAATCCCTTTTGGAGGAAAAAAATAAACATCATGTGAAAAACCAAGTGTTAACTTCAATCTTTCACCCTGCATCAAGGCAGTAAACCCAACCCCTCTAAGTTCTAATTCCTTGATAAAACCATTAGTTACTCCAAATATCATGTTAAACAATATTGCCCTTGTGGTACCATGTAAAGCTCTTTGGTCTTTATTATTTGTTTTTCTTGTTACATTGACTACACTTTTTTCATGGTTAACAATTATATCAGGATGAAATTTCATTTTCAACTCACCTTTAGGACCACTTATAGTAACTAAATTACCATTATCCTTTAAAAAATTAACATTTTCTGGTACTTCAATAGGTTTACTTCCAATTCTTGACATAATTATTCTCCATACACTACCAAACAGTGCAAATTATTTCTCCACCAACATTTAATTTTTTTGCTACTTTATTTGAAATAACACCTTTTGATGTAGTTAATATTGCAATTCCCAAACCATCTAAAACACGTGGGATTTCATTTGCAGCAACATAAACTCTTCTTCCAGGTTTACTACTTCTTTGAATATTTACAATAGCAGGTTGACCATTTATATCATATTTCAAAAAAACTCTTATTTTTTTCTTTATTGGGTTATTCAATAAAATAAAATTTTCTATATAATGCTCTTCCTTTAAAATAAATAAAATTCTTTTTTTTAAATTAGAAGACGGCATATCAATAATTTTTTTTCCAGAATGTAAACCATTTCTGATGCGTGTTAGTAAATCAGCTATAGGATCTGTCATTGTCAAAATATCATCTCCCTCGCACTACCAACTAGCTTTTGTAACACCAGGTATTTCACCGTTAAGCGCTAATTCTCTAAAACACATTCTACACAATCCAAATTTTCTTAAATAAGCTCTAGGTCTTCCACACTTTGAGCAACGATTATATTCTCTACTTGAAAATTTAGGTTTCATTTTTGATTTATTTATTAAAGCTTTTCTAGCCATTTAATTCCTTTTTTTTATTTGTTTTTAATTGCATTAATTTCATTATATTGTTTTTCATAGTAACTATCACTTCTGAACGGAAAACCCATCGATTTTAATAAAAAATAAGATTTTAAATTATCACTAGAATTAGTAGTTATTGTGATTTCTAAACCTCTAATTTTATCAATCTTATCATAATTAATTTCAGGAAAAACTATTTGCTCTTTCAAACCAAAATTATAGTTACCTCTTCCATCAAATGATTTAGGAGATAAACCATTAAAATCACGAACTCTCGGCAAAGCAATAGAAATTAATCGTTCAAGAAACTCATACATATGCCATTTTCTTAATGTAACCCTCGCGCCAACTGGATCACCTACTCGAATTTTAAAGTTTGAAATAGCCTTTCTTGCTTTTGTAATAACAGCTTTTTGACCAGAAATAGTTGTAAGCTCGTTAATTGCATTTTGCATAGCATTTTTATCATCTTTAGAACTACCCAAACCAACATTTAAAGAAATTTTGAGAATTTTAGGAACTTCAAGATTATTTTTTAAATTAAAATTATTTTTTAATTGAGGCATTACTTTAAGGTTGTAATGATCAATTAATTTAGGTTTATAACTATCTTTTTCTTTATTTATTTTGTTCATGCTACTTTAATTTTTTTAAGAATCAATATCTTCATTGGTTTTTTTTGAAAATCTAACTTTTTTACCATTGTCTAAAAATCTATATCCAACTTTAGTTTTTTTACCTGAGGCAACCAACATTACACTTGAAATATGTAATGAGGCCTCTCTTTCAATAATGCCACCTTGTTGATTTTGTTGGCTGGGCTTTGAATGCCTTTTAATAAAATTAACCCCTTCAATAACAACTCTTTGAGATTTAGGATTAAAATTTAAAACTTTTCCTTGTTTACCCTTATCGTCTCCAGATATGACCTCAACCATATCACCTGCTTTTATCTTCATTATATCACCTCTGGTGCCATAGAAACAATTTTCATGTAACCTCTATCTCTTAATTCTCTTGCAACTGGTCCAAAAATTCTTGTGCCCTTAGGCTCTCCTGAACTATTTAACAAAACTGCAGCATTATCATCAAATCGCACATAAGAACCGTCTTTTCTTCTAACTTCTTTTTTAATTCTCACGATTACAGCTCTTGAAGTTTCACCTTTCTTAACCATACCACCTGGTATAGCATTTTTAACAGACACCACAACTATATCACCTAAAGATGCATATCTTCTTTTTGAACCTCCAAGAACCTTAAAGCACAAAACCTCTTTAGCCCCTGTATTATCTGCTACTTTTAATCTTGTTTCTGACTGTATCATCTTAATTAATACTTAAATTAAAGTTTGTTATTTTTCTCAATAATTTCATATACTTTCCACTTTTTAGTTTTACTGATTGGTTTTGACGATACAATTTTTACAGTATCACCATTTGAACATTCAAATTTACCAGTATCTGCACTAAATTTTTTCTTTTTTGTAATATATTTTTTATAAATTGGGTGTAGAACCTTTCGCTTTACCTCAACTTTGACTGTTTTTTGCATTTTATCACTTACAATCATACCTACAATAAATTGTCTTTGACCTCTATCACTCATAATTAATTATCCTCTATTTTTCTTTTTTCAGAAAGATGTTGATTAATCAAAGTTTTAATCTGAGCAATTTCTTTTCTAATTGATCTAATTTGAAGAGGGTTTTCTAGTTGTTGTAGAGCTTTTTGAAACCTTAAATCTTCCAAAAGAGACTTTTTATCGTTCAAACTTACTTTTAGCTCATCTAAAGTCATTTCTTTAATTTCCTGATTGATCATAATTAAAACTCTCTTCTTCCAACGGTCTTGATTTTAACAGGTAATTTATGACCTGCTACCCTAAACGCTTCTGATGCTAATTCTTTATCAACACCCTCAACCTCAAATAATATTCTACCAGGCTTTACAACTGCAACCCATTGGTCAGGCGCACCTTTTCCTTTACCCATTCTAACCTCTGCAGGTTTTTTTGTAATAGGTTTATCTGGAAAAAGTCTTATCCACATTCGACCGTGTTTTCTAATTTTTCTAATAATTGCGATACGAGCAGACTCAATTTGTCGCGCTGTTATCCAGCCAGCATCTAATGTTTTCATTCCATAACTTCCAAACGCTACATGACTACCTTTTGTAGACAGACCTCTTCTTCGACCACGATGGTGCCTTCTCCACTTAACTTTTTTTGGCTCTAACGGCATTAACCTGAAACCTCCCCATTACAAATCCAAACTTTTAAACCAATAATACCATATGTTGTTCGTGCTTCAGTGATTGCAAAATCGATATCTGATCTTAATGTTTGAAGTGGTACTCTTCCTTCCATAAAAGTTTCTCTTCTTGCTATATCAGCACCACCTAACCTACCAGCAATTCTAATTCTTATACCTTCTGCACCCATTCTCATAGTTGATTGAATAGCTTTTTTTACTGCTCTTCTATAACTAATTTTTTTAATTAACTGCTGAGCTATATTTTCGCCAACTAACTTAGGATCCATTTCAGGTCTTTTAATTTCAGAAACATTAACTTGAGTCTCAATTTCTGATAATTGTTTAATTTCTTCTCTCAATTGATCCACATCTTTACCACCTTTTCCAATAACAATTCCTGGTCTAGAAGTATTAATAGTAATAGTCAGTTTTTTTGATGTTCGATCTATTGAAATGCTTGAAATTCCAGCATTAGATAGTCGTTGATTTATATATTTTCTCAATATGATATCTTCTGCAACATAATCAGAATATTTTTTTCCACCATACCAATTTGATGTCCATGGTTTATTTATTCCTAATCTAAATCCTATTGGATGTGTTTTTTGTCCCAAATTTATTTCCTCTTCTTGTTTTCATCAGTTAATATAATTGTAATATGGCTAGATCGTTTTCTAATTCTGGAAGCTCTTCCCATTGATGCAGGTCTAAACCTTTTTTGAGTTGGACCTTCGTTGACAAAAGCTTCTTTAATAAATAATCCATCCGCATTAAGTTCATTAGTCTCATCAGCTTGTAAATAATTCGCTATAGCAGATTGAATCGTCTTCTCTATAACCGTTGTTGCCTTTTGAGGTGCAAACTGAAGAGTGTTCAAAGCCACATCAACTTGTTTTCCTCTTATAAATTGAAGTTCCTTTCGAACTTTTTTTGCAGATTGATTGAAAAAATTAGATTTTGCAATTGATTCCATATCTATTTTCTATCTCCAGAATGTACTCTAAATGTTCTCGTTGGTGAAAATTCACCTAATTTATGTCCAACCATATTTTCTGATATAAAAACTGGAATAAACTGTTTACCATTATGAACTGCAATTGTATGACCAACAAATTCTGGAACAATTATTGATCTTCTAGCCCAAGTTTTAATAACTTTTTTCTTACCTTCTTTTTCCATATTCTTAATTTTTTTTAATAATTTCTCATCAATATATGGACCTTTTTTTATGGATCTAGCCATAATCTAGTTTCTCCTCTTTGTAATATATCGATTAGATGGATTATTTTTTTTACGAGTTTTATAACCTTTTGTAGGCTTACCCCAAGGTGTTGTCGGATGATGACCACCAGAACTTTTACCTTCTCCACCTCCCATTGGATGATCAACAGGATTCATCGCAACTCCCCTGACTTTTGGCCTTTTGCCAAGCCATCTAGATCTTCCAGCTTTTCCAAGCTTAATTGTTTCATGACTTTTATTTCCAATTTCTCCAATTGTTGCTAAACAATTTTCAGAAAACATTCTTATTTCACCAGATGGCAATTTGATAGTGACCATATTTAAATCTTTAGCAACTATTTGCGCCCCCAAACCAGCACTCCTTACCATCTGAGCACCTTTACCTGGAATCATTTCAATATTATGAACTACTTGCCCTGCAGGAATTTTGCTTAAAGGCATTGTATTGCCAAGCTTTAAAGGAGCATTTTTCAATGAAGAAATTATTTCATCACCAACTTTGATACCAAAAGGAGCAATAATATATCTTTTTTCACCATCAACATAATGAAGCAATGCAATTCTAGCTGACCTATTGGGATCATATTCAATGGATGCTATTTTTGCGGGAATATCAAATTTATTTCTTTTAAAGTCAATGACTCTATATTGACGTTTGTGACCACCACCTCTTCTTCTACTTGTTAATCTTCCTTTGTTATTTCTACCACCAGTCTTTTTAATTGTTGTTAGTAATGATTTTTCTGGTTTATTAGTTGTAATATCGTCAAAATTTGAAATGCTTTTTTGACGCTGACCAGGTGTAGTAGGTTTTAAATTTCTTACGCTCATATTTTAATTTTCTCTAGTAGATGATGAATAAAAATCAATAGACTCACCTTCAATTAATGAAACAATAGCTTTTTTCCAATCTGATTTTTTACCAGTTGTTCTGATAGCTCTACCACCACTTCTTACTGTCATTTGCTTACTTTTACCAAAAAAATTCATTGTTCTTACTTTCGCTACCTTAACATCAAATTTTGTTTCAACGGCATTTTTTATTTCAATTTTATTAGCCTTTACATTGACTTTAAAGGCATATGACTTATTTTTTTCCTTGTCTTCAAGCTTATTCATTTTTTCAGATAAAATTGGTCTAATTAATATTTCATTTATTTTCATAATAATATTCAAACCTCTAATTGCTTGTTAAGAGCTTTAATACCTTCTTTATCAAATAACAGAACTTCCGCATCTAATAAATCATATGTTGAAGCATTTTTTGACTCAACAATTGTCACATTTGGTAAGTTTCTAGCTGATTTAAAAACTACATCTATATTTTTCTCGGGGAAAAAAGCAACTTTTTTATCATTAATGCCTAACGATATCATTAAGTTTAAAAAATTTTTAGTTTTAGGAGTATCAAATTTCAACTCATCAACAACAATTATTTGCTTGTCTTTTATTCTTTGAGATAATACACTTCTTCTAGCTAGTTGTTTCATTTTTTTTGGCAAATCATACTTATAATTTTTTGGTTTTGGACCATGAGTAATTCCACCACCTTTCCAAAGGGGTGATCTAATTGTACCTGCTCTAGCTGCTCCTCTTCCTTTTTGCTTCCATGGTTTTTTTCCTCCGCCACTAACCTCTGATCTGGTCTTTGTTGAGCTTGTACCTTGACGGGAATTAGTATTTTCAGACATTACTGCTCTGAAAATAACGTCATCATTTGGCTTAATTTTAAAAACGGAATCACTTAACCTGACTTTTGAAACAATTTCTCCGCTTGAATTATGTATTGATATATCCATTAATTTACCTTGTTACCATTACAAAACCATCTTTTGAACCTGGTACTGAACCATTCAAAAAAAGATGATTATTTTTGACATCTATCCTTAATATCTTCAAATTTCGGACTAAAGCTTTTTTGTTACCATGCTGACCTGCCATTTTTGTGCCTTTCCAAACTCTAGAAGGGTCTGATGCTTGTCCAATTGATCCGGGTGCTCTTACTCTGCTCGATTGACCATGTGATTGCCGTGCTCCTGCAAAACCATGTCTTTTTACAACACCTGTAAATCCTTTACCTTTTGAAATACCTCTTACATCGACCAATTGACCTTCCTCAAAAATTGAAACTGATAATATGTCACCAACATTAACTTTAACATTATTAGAAACTTTAAACTCTGATAATTTGATTGGAACCTCAGTTAAACCAATTTTTTTAATTCTACCTAAAGATGGCTTATTTACATGTTTTTCTGATTTTTTTCCATAACCAATTTGTAGAGCTGAATAACCATCATTACTTTTTGTTTTAATTTGAGTTATGATACATGGACCTAATTCAACTATAGTAGAAGCATAACTTTCTCCGTTGTCACCAAACAATCTAGTCATTCCCACTTTCTTACCTAACAAACCAATCATGTTATTACGCCTTTATCTCTATATCCACCCCAGCAGATAGATCAAGCTTCATTAAAGCATCAACTGTTTTGGGTGATGCATTAAGAATTTCAATTAATCTTTTATGAGTTTTAGTTTGAAATTGTTCTCTTGATTTCTTATTAACGTGAGGAGATCGTAAAACAGTATAAATTGTTCTTTTAGATGGTAACGGAATTGGACCCGATAATACCGCACCAGTTTGTTTTACAGTTTTAACAATTTTCTCAGTTGATTTGTCAATCAACTTGTGATCATATGCTTTTAACCTAATTCTTAATGTTTGAGCAGCCAATTAAATTCCCTTTCAAAATTATTCACTAGATGCAGAGCCAGATTTCTCTACAATATTTTCAGTTACGGATTTTGGAGCCTTTTTGTATTTATCAAATTCCATGGAAAAAACAGCTCTTCCTTGAGACATAGACCTTAATGAAGTTGCATAGCCAAACATTTCAGATAATGGTGTAACTGCACTAATTACAACAGCATCTTTTCTGTGCTCAGTTCCTTGGATTTCACTTCTTCTTGATGTTAAATCACCCATAATGTCCCCTAAATATTGCTCAGGGAGGACAACTTCAACTTTCATAACTGGTTCTAACAAAACTGGTTTTGCTTGTTTGCAACCCTCTTTTATAGCCATTGAACCTGCAATTTTAAATGCCATTTCAGATGAGTCAACATTGTGGTAAGTGCCATCATACAATTCAACTGATATGTCTTCCATGGGGTATCCAGCTAAAATTCCATTTTTTAATGATTCCTCAATCCCTTGACTAACTGGATTAATATATTCTTTTGGTATTGCTCCTCCAACAATTTTACTTTCAAAAGAATATCCTTTTCCAGGCTCATTTGGTTTAACCTTAATTTTTACATGCCCATATTGACCTCTTCCACCAGACTGTCTAACAAATTTTCCTTCAACATCTGCATTTGAGGATATTGTTTCTCTGTATGCTACTTGAGGTTTTCCAACATTTGCATTAACATTAAATTCTCTTTTCAATCTATCAACCAATATTTCTAGATGAAGTTCACCCATTCCAGAAATAACTGTTTGACCAGTATCATCATCAGAGCTTACTTGAAAAGTTGGATCTTCATCAGATAATTTAGCAAGTGATTCAGATAAATTTTCCTGCTCTGCTTTACTTGATGCTTCAATTGCTACAGATATAACAGGTTTTTGAAAATCCATTTGTTCTAATACTATTGGATTTGATGGATCACATAATGTATGACCAGTTTTAGTTTCTTTGAGACCAACAGCAGCTGCAATTTCACCAGCAGTTACCTTTTTTCTTTCTTCTCTTTTATCTGCATGCATTAACAAAAGACGACCAATTCTTTCTTTTTTACCAGAAACTGAATTCATAACAGATTGTCCTGCTTCCAAAGAACCAGAATAAACTCTAAAGAAGGTTAATTTACCAACATATGGATCAGTCATAATTTTAAAAGCAAGGGAACTAAATGGCTCTTGATTTGATGGCGATCTCTTTAAAACATCATTCTTACTTTTTAAAGAGTGACCGACAACCTCATTGATATCTAATGGAGATGGTAAATATTCAACTATGCAATCAAGTAGTCTTTGTACACCTTTATTTTTAAAAGCAGACCCACACATAACAGGAATAAATGAATTTTCTATACATCCCTTCCTAATGGCATTTTTAATTTCTTCAACAGAAATCTCCTCTTCTGCCAAATATTTTTCTAATAAATTTTCATCATGAGAAGCGCACTCCTCAACCAAATGACTTCTTGCCTTCTCTGCCTTTTCAATCATATCAGATGGTATATCCACAAACTCATATTCAGCACCAAAACTTTTTTCATTGTATATAATTGCTTTCATTTCAATTAAATCAACAACACCATTGAATATATCACCGGCACCGATTGGCAATGTTATAGGAAGGGGATTTGCATTTAATCTATCTTTCATCATATCGACAACGTTATAAAAATCTGCTCCCATACGATCCATTTTGTTAATGAATGCGATTCTAGGAACTTTATATTTGTTTGCCTGACGCCAAACTGTTTCGCTTTGAGGTTCAACTCCACCAACTGCACAAAACACCACTACACCACCATCTAAAACTCTCAAAGAACGTTCAACCTCAGCAGTAAAATCAATATGTCCAGGAGTATCAATAATATTTATTCGATTATCATTCCAAAAAGTAGTTGTTGCGGCAGATGTAATAGTTATCCCCCTCTCCTTTTCCTGCTCCATCCAATCCATTGTAGCAGCACCTTCATGAACTTCACCCAACCTGTGAACTCTTCCAGTATAAAAAAGTATACGCTCAGTAGTTGTAGTTTTTCCAGCATCAATATGAGCCATAATTCCTATATTTCTTACTTTATCTAAACTTATTTCTTGCATTTTTTACCTATAATGTGCAAAAGCTTTATTTGCCTCTGCCATTCTATGTGTATCTTCTTTTTTCTTAACCGCACCACCATCATTATTTGCAGCATCAACAAATTCAGCTGCTAATTTTTCAGACATACTTCTACCTTTTCTAGCAGTTGCATAAGCTATTATCCATCTTGTTGCAAGCGCAAAACCTCTTTGAGAAGGAACTTGAATTGGAACTTGATATGTAGCTCCACCAATTCTTCTACTTTTAACTTCAATTAAAGGCTTAACGTTATCCATTGCTTTTTTAAACATTTCTAATGAATTTGATTTAGTTTTTGACTTAACAATCTCTAAAGAAGAATAGAAGATTTTTTCAGACACACTCTTTTTTCCACCCTTCATTAAATTATTTATAAATTTTTGAACCATTAATTCACCATAAATAGGATCAGGTAATATTTCACGCTTTTCAGGTCTTCTTCTTCTCATTTATTCCCTCGGTTTTTTCGCACCATATCTTGAACGACTGGTTTTTCTATCATCTACACCAGAAGTGTCCATTGTACCTCTGACAATATGATATCTCACGCCAGGTAAATCCTTAACTCTACCACCTTCTATCAAAACCAAAGAATGCTCTTGAAGATTATGCCCCTCACCTGGAATATAAGCAATCACCTCAATAGAATTGGTTAATCTAACCTTAGCTACTTTACGTAAGGCTGAATTTGGTTTTTTTGGTGTAGTAGTATAAACACGAGTACACACACCTCTTTTTTGAGGATTTGATTGTAGAGCTGGAGCTCCAGTTGTCTTTGAAGTTTTCTTTCTACCTTTCCTCACTAATTGATTAATTGTTGGCACTATCAGCCTCCTCAATAATTTCATTTTTCATGATTTCAGATTCATTTTCAGAATCTTCTAATTTGGAAACAATTGGGTTTTTATTACTTTTAAATCCGGTACCTGCTGGAATAAGTCTTCCAAGAATTACATTTTCTTTTAAACCTAGCAAATTATCACCTCTACCCTCAATTGATGCATCAGTCAAAACTCTAGTTGTTTCTTGGAATGATGCTGCAGATATAAAACTCTCAGTATTAAGAGATGCACGAGTAATACCCAATAATAAAGGACGTGATGTTGCAGGCTTAGTTGATCTGGTTTTAATTGGTTTTTTTCCTTCTTCTTTAAGCTTTCTGTTAATTTCAAGTTGTTCAGTTCTTAATATCATTTCGCCTTCTGAAAAACTAGAATCTCCAATATCAGTAATAATTACAGATTTAATAATCTTATCATTTGCTCTATTCAATTCATTTCTATTTACTCTATCTGTAGCGAGAAAATCAGAATCTCCAGAATCATCGATTTCAACTTTTTGCATCATTTGCCTAACAATTACTTCTATATGCTTATCATTTATTCTAACACCTTGCAATCTGTATACTTCTTGAATTTCATTAACCAAATACTCTTGAACTCTTTCAGGACCAAGAATACTTAATATGTCATCAGGTGAGATAGAACCTTCACAAAGTCTATCTCCTGCACTAACTCTATCACCTTCGTGAACAATTACATGTCTACCATATGGAACTTTATATTTTTTTGAAACATCATGTGGACCATTAACAGCAATTTCTCGTATACCCCTTTTTACTTCACCAAATTTTACCAAACCATCTATCTCAGTGACAACTGCAGGATTAGATGGTTTTCTAGCTTCAAAAAGTTCTGCAACTCTTGGAAGACCACCTGTTATATCTCTGGTTTTACCAATATCTTTAGCAATCTTAACTAAAATTTGACCAGCATTAACCTTATCACCATTTTTTACCATCAAAACAGCTTTTACAGGCAATATTGTACCACTGGAGATAATGTTTTTATCTTTGTCTACTATATCTAAATGTGGAGCCAATCTTCTATTTTTTGATTCAATTGTAACAAGTTGTTTTTTACCACCCTCAACTGCCTCTTCGTGATAAGTCTCACTTTCAACCATATCAACAAAATCGACTATACCAGAATTCCTAGCTAAGATGAAATCAGTGTAAGGATCCCAAGTAAATAAAATTTGACCTGCTTCAATTTTATCTCCCTCAAACACTTCAAGTGAAGCACCATACGGTACATTATAAACTGATATTCCATCATTTTTATCTTTTATTTTAATTGAAGAGTTTCTAACAAGAACTCTAGATATATTTTCTTTAAAACCATCATCATCTTTTACTTTTGCAAATTCTAAATTATCTGAAAATTCAACGATTCCATCTCTTCTAGATTTCATTTCTGATTCTTCGATAATTCTAGAGGCTGTACCTCCAATATGGAATGTTCTCAAAGTTAATTGAGTTCCGGGCTCTCCTATGCTCTGAGCTGCAACAATACCGACGGAAGAACCCATACTAACAAGTTTGTTTGTATTTAAATCTATACCGTAACACTTTTTACAAACGCCTCTTAGTGATTCGCATGTCAAAACAGATCTAATAAACACTCTATCAATTTCATGTTTAGATAAAGTTTCAGATACTGAAGAATCAACTAAAGTGCCTTCCTTTAAAATTTTTTTACCATTTACATAAACATCTTCTTGTAAAACTCTACCTCTAATTCTTTCACTGAGAGTTTCTATTATTTCCTCACCTTCTTTCAAATCACTGATCCATACACCATTAATTGTACCACAATCATCTTCACCAATTACCATATCTTGAGCAACGTCAACTAACCTTCTAGTTAAATAACCTGCATCAGCAGTTTTTAAAGCAGTATCAGCCAAACCTTTTCTGGCACCATGAGTTGAAATAAAATATTCTAAAACAGTCAAACCTTCTTTAAAATTTGAGGTAATAGGATTTTCGATAATTTCACCTTTACTACCTGTCATAGATTTTTTTGGCTTTGCCATTAATCCTCTCATAGCAGCTAACTGTTTAATTTGATCTTGACTACCTCTTGCACCAGAATCTGCCATTACATAAACGGAATTAAAACCCTGTTTATCATTCATAATTCTATTCATCATAGCTTGAGATGTATCATTTGTTGCATGAGTCCATACATCAATAACTTTATTATACCTTTCACCTTCGGTTAGAATTTGACGTGCAAATTTACCCTGGATTGAACTAATCTCATTCTCAGCTTTCGAAATAATTGATTCTTTTTCATCTGGAATCAACACATCCGAAATTGCAATAGAAATTCCGCTTTTGGTTGCATATTGAAACCCTAAGTCTTTAAGATCATCAAGAAATTTAACGGTTTTTTGATTCCCAACAGTTAAATAAATATTGTAAATAATATTTTCAATCTTCTTTTTATTTAATACTTCATCAAGATAACCCATCTCATCTGGAACTATAGAATTAAAAATTGCTCGACCAACAGTTGTTTTGTTTTGCCACGCACCCATGTATTTAATATCTACAATTGCGTGAAGACCAACTCTTTCATTTTCATATGCTATTAAAACTTCATCAATTGATGAAAATCTCATTCCTTCACCCAAATCACCTTTTTTTGCTTTTGAAATATAATAAGCCCCCAAGACCATGTCTTGCGATGGAATAGTCAAGGGATATCCATGAGCTGGATGTAAAATATTATGACTAGCAAGCATTAACATTCTAGCTTCCATTTGTGCTTCAACAGATAATGGAACATGAACAGCCATTTGGTCTCCATCAAAATCAGCGTTGAAAGCAGAACAAACTAATGGGTGTATTTGAATAGCTTTTCCATCAACTAGAACTGGTTGAAAAGCTTGAATTCCTAACCTGTGAAGAGTTGGAGCTCTATTCAGCAATACAGGGTGATCAGTAATAACGTATTCTAAAATTTCATAAACTTCGGGAGCTCTTTCTTGAACCATTAACTTTGCACTTCTTGGAGTATTTGCTAAACCTCTTGCAATCAATTCATGAATTATTTGAGGCATAAATAATTCAGCAGCCATATCTTTTGGAAGACCACATTCGTGTAATTTTAAAGTAGGACCAACTACAATTACTGACCTTCCTGAATAATCAACTCTTTTTCCCAGTAAATTTTGACGAAATCGACCTTGCTTACCTCTTAACATATCACTTAAGCTTTTCAATGGTCTTCGAGTACCACTACTTACAGCAGTTCCTCTTCTTGAATTGTCAAATAATGTATCGACAGCTTCTTGAAGCATTCTTTTTTCATTTCTCAAAATAACATCAGGTGCTTTTATTTCCATTAACTGCTTCAATCTGTTATTTCTAATAATGACT